>OJQV01000605.1_pt1 | contig 23618 bp, 12 predicted proteins | sample 1598821 | NCBI WGS metagenome assembly OJQV01 (sample SAMN03922509, study PRJEB24848) | human gut metagenome | isolation source: stool sample | host: Homo sapiens | place: Germany | collected 2011-11 | reverse complement strand
CAGCCGCCGGAGCGGTGCTTAAGCCGTCAGGCGGGAATTGTGCGGTGTTGCCTTATAATTATCTACTTTTCTCTCAGGTCTGGGTCGATAAGCGCAACCCCACCTGGTACCCCAGCAGGGTGCGGGTTTCCACCGGCTGATGGCGGATGAGTGAAAGCAGCTGCTGTGCGGTACGGCGGCCCAGCTGTTCGGCATCAAAAGAGACCGCCGTGATCTGTGGCGTACACCCCTGCAGCGCTTCGTCGTCATACAGGGAGGCAAGACGGATATCCTGCGGCACGCGCAGGTTCAGTTGTCTCAGGGTGTTCAAAGCCAGCTGGGCAACCTGGTCATCCATGCACAGGATGCAGTCCGCCCCACGCTGTACCGCGAGCTCCACAGCGCTGGTGCGTAGATCGTCGCTTTCCAGCTCCAAAAACAGCAGGCTCTCATCAATCTTGCAGCAGGCGCGGTCATGCGCCTGCTTATAGCCTTCCAGGCGGGACTGGTTGACGGTGTACAGCATGGATCCGCCCAGCAAAGCAATGCGGTGCAGGCCCTTCATCAGCAGCAGGCTGACCAGCTCGCGGCAGCCGCCCACCTGATCATGGTCCACCGAGATGACATCCTGGTCAGCCGGGCGGCCAATGGCAACAAAGGGGATGCCGCTTTTTTGCAGCATGGGGATCAGCGGATCACGCTCCAGCGTGCGGGCCAGAATCACGCCATCAATCTTGCGGTTGACCAGCAGACGCTGCATCGGGCTTGTTTCCTGCTCGCCCACCATCGTCATCAGCACATCATAATCATTGCGGGTAGCAATATCGTACACGGCGCTGACGGTTTTGCGCAAAAATGGTGCGGCAAGATTGCCGAACTGGCGCGAGAACACCAGTGAGATATTATAAGACTGCTGGGTTACCAACCCGCGTGCCAGCATATTGGGCACATAGTTTTTCTCTTTGGCGTACTGGACCACGCGGGCGCGGGTCGCTTCGCTGACACGGCCATTGCCCGAAAGGGCACGGGATACCGTGGTCTTGGACACGCCAAGGTCTTCAGCCATCTGGCTGATGTCAATTTTTTTTTCTCCTTCTGTCTGTTTACGGCGCGGCATGGGTTTACTCCTGTTAACGTTTGCTTCTATAAGATCTTCTTTCTGTCCTTGCCGGTTTTCCGCCCCACGGGCAGTTCCCAGGGTACCGTTTCAGAAACCAGTCCCCCACCCCGGCCATTCCCTACTTGGTCAATGGACTTAACATATTATACCACATTTTCCTGGATCATGGTAGCCCCCTGTGCAAAGAAAGCAAAGAACACGCTACCCCAGTACGGGGTCATTATATCATTCCTGGCTCTGTTTCCGTTTTCCAGTGTGTTTTATAACCTGGTAAAGTTTTCTCATTTTGTCCGTATCCTGCTCAGTCATCGTACCTGCGCCAAATTGGGCAGCTTGGGCCAATGCCAACAGAGCTTCGGCATCCTGGGGTTCAAGGGCGGGGACACAACTTTGCAAAAATGCGGCAAACTCCGGCGCATCGGATGGTGTATCCGGCGGCAGGCCGCGACGCACCAAAAGGCGGTAGATGCTGCCAAACACGGCCAGCACCCGCGCGTTGCAGCTGCCCCGGCCATACCCCATGGCATGGCGGCGGGCCAGCACCAGCAGCACCGCAGCAGCCAACAGGCACCCCCCCAGCAACGCCGCCAAAACCAGCCTGCTGCGGGGCACGATGGTGGCTGCGGGTTCGTTTGCGCTGCTCTCCCCTGCTGCGGGGGCGGTGTCTTGACCTTGAGTTTCGGGCAGCGGGTCGGTGCGCAGGTCGGCCTGTTGGGCGCTGACCAGCACGCCGGGGGTCATCTCCATGGGGGTCCAGCCCTGGCCGGAAATGTACACCTCCGCCCAGGCGTGGGCGTTATCGTCCTGCAAAATGGCGTGCCAGCTGCCGTCCTCCTGTTGGGTAAACAGGCTTTGCGGCGCGGCATAGCCCACCACATAGCGCGCAGGCAGCCCGAACATGCGGAACATAACCACCGCCGCCGAGGCAAACTGCACACTGTACCCCTGTTTGGATTCCGTTAAAAAGTAACGGATGGGGTCGGCCCCCTCCGGCGGCTGGGGAGCGCTGGCGTTATACTGGTAGTTGGTGTTTAGATAGGCGCGGATGTAATCGCCAATGTCCGCAGCTTCGGTCAGTTTCTGGTCCTTTTTGGCTTCATCGCACAGGGTTTGCAGATCGTCATAGCCGTCCGGCACGGCGGTGTAGCGGCTGGCGGCGTAAGCGGCATAGGATGCTTCCATCCGGTCCAGCACGCTGGGGTCGGCATCGGCGCGGGCTTCCAGCTGGGTTTGGGCGGTATCCCGCGGGTAATACAGGAACACATCGTCCTGCGCGGTCTGGCCCGCGGCGGCGCCATCGCCCTGGATGGTGTAATAATCGCCCCAGTAGGCGTTGTACGGTGCATAGGTGTACTGGGTATCGGCGTGGATGCGCTCCACCGTCAGCGTCTGGGGCTGGGCGGTGCCGTCATAGGCGGTGCGCAAAAACGGCAGGCTGGCAATGGTCAGCCGGGCATTATCCTCGGTTTTCCAGTTCATAGCGGCGCTGTCAAAGGCATCGGCATCAGGGGCCTGCCAGGTGGTGCCGTCATAACTGCCGCCGATAAATCCCCGCAGGTATACGGTTTCTTCGGGTTTGTCGCTGGCGGTCAGGGCCAGATCCGTCACTCCGCTGACCTGGATACCCCCGCCCTGGCTCAAGGCGCCATCCGCCACACCACCGGCAGCGGCTTCTACCTGAATGTTCAGCCTGCCGCCGCTGACCCGCGGCAGCCAGGTAATGGCGGTGCTCAGCGCGGCGGATTCCACCCGCTGGGCCGCAGGCTGCAGCCAGCCAAGGGGAACCCCCAGCGCCGGGCGCAGCAGCCACCAACAAGGCAGCGCCAGCGCAAGGCAAAGCCCGCCCGCCGCCAGCGCGGCAGACTTTTGGATGTTATAATGGCGGCAAAGGTTCTGGCGGTAGTTTTCGGTATCGCGCCTGCCCCACAAGGCCCGCCGCTGCACCGAGCAGGAAGCCGCCCACGCCCCCATCCAACCGGCCAAAAGCAGCAGGCAGGCGGGCACAGCAGGCGCAGCCCCGGCCAGCGCCAGCAGCACAACAACGGGCAGCAGCATTAGATCCAGCAGCAGGGCATCCGCACGGCGCAGGGCCGCAGCGGCCAGCGCCCCGGTAACGGGCAGGGCGGCCAGCAGCAAAAACAGCCCCAGCTGCGCCGCACTGCCGCCCTGGGCCACCGGCAGCGCGCTGCCAAGGCGGGCGTTCAGGCTTTGGGCAATGTTCCCGGCGCACTGCTGCGCCCCGGCCAAAAAGTTCCGCTGGCAGATGAACAACACCACAAGATACACAATCACCCCCGCCAGCAGCCCCCAGCGGCGCAGGGCTTGCGGCGCACGCAGGAACAGCGCCCACCCGGCGCAGAAAGCGGCTGCCGCGGGCCACACCCACAACGGTACCGCAATGCCGAACCCGGTGGAAAGCACCAGCAGCAAACCAAAGGTGAGCGCCAGCAGCAGCGCGGCATCTGCCGCCAGCCACAACGCGGGGTGCGCTGCGGGGCGCTGGGTGCTCACCAGCACACGGTCCACAAACTTCAGCCCACTGCCGGGGTCGGCAGCGCCGCGCCGGCTCAGGGCAGTACGTTCTTTTTTGCGCTTGGGCGGGTTTTTGCGGTGCTTCGCCGCCTGTTGGGGAAAATCCCCCCATTCCTCCGCTCCGTCCAGGTCCCCACCGGGGGTCAGGGCAGCGCGCAGGGCGGTCAGCGGTTCGCGCACCATCAGGCGGTCCAGCTTGGCGCTCAGCTTCCAGTGTACCTGCTTGATGGTATCCCCGTCCCGGTACTCCCGCAGCTCATAGCTGCCGCCCAGGGCGGCGCGGGTGTCGGCTTCGTCGCCGTCCTCATCGGGGGCGGTTTCCGCTTTGGCTTTGCCAGCCGCGGCAGCGGGCAGCACACAGATGCTCCGGCTTTGCGCGGCAGCCGGGCACGCCGCGGTGAACACCCCCAGGTGATCCCGCAGGGTGATGCCCCGCACCGCAATGCTCCACACGCCGCTTTTGCCTGCGTTTAAGGTAATGCGCTGTTCGGCGCTCTCTCTGCCGCCCAGCATGGCGGCGCAGCGCAGGGTGATCTGCCCCCCGCCCCATTCATCGGCGGCGTTCAGCAGCACCACAAGCGCAGGGATGGGCAACCGGCTGCGGTTGCGCAGCCGAACCGTCAGGGTAAAATCTTCGCCCTGTATCACGGGTTTGTCCGGCACCAGCAGCTCTGCCGTTACCTGCCTGCGCAGATAGGCGGCATCCAGCCGCAGCAGCACCAGAAGCACCAGCGCAAACGCTAACAGGAACACTGCCAGCGGTGCCTGGGTGATGAGCGCCGCGGCCAGCAGCACCAAAAGCACCAGCGCCCGGCCCAGCTTACCTGCCATGGCGGTCAGCCTTTTCGGGGCGGGGGCGCGGCACGGTGCGCAGCAGGTCCTGCATTACGCTGTCCACCGTTTCGCCACCTGCGCGGGCCTGGTCGTTCAGCACCAGGCGGTGGCGGGCAACCGCATCAAACACGGCGGTCACATCCTGCGGGGCAACAAAATCCCGCCCCGCCAGGTACGCCGCCGCGCGCGTCATGCTGGTCAGCGCCAGGGTGGCACGGGGGCTTAACCCCACGGCCAGGCGCGGGTCCTTACGGCTGGCCTGGGCCAGCGCCACAATGTAGCGGTACATCAGCTCATGCACAAATACCGTGCTGACCTCCTGCTGCATGGCAAGCAGATCCGCCTGACCGGCAACGGGGCGCACACGGTCCAGCAGGCGGCCTTTGCTCTGCCCGGCCAAAATTGCCAGCTCCGCTTCCTCATCGGGGTAGCCCATTACGGCGCAGACCATGAAACGGTCCAGCTGAGACTGCGGCAGCATCTGCGTGCCGGCGGCGCCGATGGGGTTCTCGGTTGCAATTACGGTAAAGGGTGCGGGCACCGGGCGGGTAACGCCGTCCACCGTCACCGTGCCTTCTTCCATCACTTCCAACAAAGCCGACTGCGTGCGGGAGGAGGTACGGTTGATCTCATCGCCCAAAAACAGGTTGCACATCACCGCACCGGCGTGGTACACAAACTTGCCGGTCTCTTTCTGGTAAACGGAAAATCCCACCAAATCGGACGGCAGAACATCCGGCGTAAACTGCACGCGGCTTTCTTTCAGGTCCAGCGCGCGGGCAAAGGCCAGCGCCAGCGTGGTTTTGCCCACGCCGGGAATATCCTCAATCAGCACATGGCCGCCCGCCAGCATGGCCATCCAGATGGTGTTTACCGTTTGCTGTTTGCCCTGCACGGCCTTGTTTACTTCGGCCGTAACGGCGGCGGCCTGCTGTGTGTACTGCATGGTTAATCCTCCCGGTGTTTTTTCCATATCACCATAATGCCAACGGCGGCGGCAATAACCACCAGCCCGGCCCACAGTGCGTTGTTTTCCAGCCAGATCATGGTATTGGAGATCGCGCTCCCCTCGGATTCCGCGCTGCCCTCCCCCGGCAATGGGGTCAGGGCCTGGGGGGCCACTTCGGCAATGGAGCTGCCGCCGGCATCCTCCACGGTCACCTGGCGCGGCGTTTCGTCCCAGGTAGCGGCGCTTTCCTGCAAATCCTCCTCTTTGGTGGTGTCCGCAGCGGCGGTGTCGTGCTCCGCAATTACCAGGTAGCGCTGGCTGTTGCGGGTGTAGGGGTGGCAGGTGGAAAGGGTCAGCAGGTCCCGCCCCGGCTGGATCAGCACGGCGTTGATATCGCTGGGGTCAATAATTTTCAGCTCGCTCACGCGGTAAATCAGCGTTTCCCACGGGGTGGTCAGCTGGATCTTGTCCCCCACCTGGATCTGCTGCACGTTGCGCAGCATTTCCGCGCCATAATAGCCGCGGTGGGCGGCAATCACGGTGTTGGTGTTTTCGCCGCCCAGCGGCATCGAGGTCTGGCCCAGCAGCGCCGCGCCTTTGGCCAGGTTTTCGCGGCTGGCGCCCAGGTAAACGGGCAGCTCCAGGTTCAGGCGCGGGATCCACAGCACAGCCAGCACATCATCGTCATAGCCATAGGCAGCAAGGTCCAGCGGAGCTTCCTCATAGGCGAACGGGTCGGTCAGGCCGCTTTGGCCCCCGGCGTAAATTTCCGCGTTATAGTCCTGCATCGCGGCGTACAGTTCAGGGTAGGCGCGTTCCGGCTCCGGGGGTTCGGCTGTGGTTTCCTCCGCCGCGGGGGCGGTGGGCTGGGCTTCGGCGCGGGCCGCAAACTGCGCAGCAGTTTTGGCGTTGCGGGTGCTGGTCCACCACTGGGCAGCGGTGGGCTGTATCAACAGCGCCAGCCCCAGCAAAATGGCCAGCCAGGCCAGAATTTTAGCAATCAGCCGTCCCATTTAGTCATCCTCCTCGCGCTTTTTGCAGCGGTGCAGCAGCAAAAGCAGCAGCAGCGCTTCGCCGCCGATCACAATGCTGCCCGTTACCGCGATCCACGGCCAGGCATCCACCACGCGCTTGACCACCGTTCCGGTGCGCAGCGCCTGATACTGCACGGCCTGCGGGGTGTTGGTCTCTTCCTCTCCATTATAAGGGATGCGGGTGCCGCGCACAAGCATGCGGTGGGTGTTGATGGCATACGGCGTGCAGGTAACAAGGGTGCAGTAATCCTGCCCCGCGGTGATGTCCAGATCCTCGGTGTGCTCCGGTTCCACCACTTTGATTTGATCCACCTGGTACGCCAGCGTTTCATCCAGAATATGCAGGTAGAAACAATCGCCCTCTTCCAGCTTGTCCAGGTCGGTGAACAGCACGGCTTCGGGCAGGCCGCGGTGGCCGGTCAGCACGCTGTGGGTGCTTTCGCCGCCAAGGGGGTAGCTGGAGCCTTCCAGATGGCCAACGCCCCTTTGCAGCACATCATCGCTGGTGCCTTCGTAAATCGGCAGGTTGACGTCAATTTTCGGGATGGTGATATACCCCAGGCTTTCGCCCACATCCACAAGGTCCACATAGCTGGTGCCGGTATCCTCCGCTTCGCCTGCGGCATCGCGCTCCACGGCGCTGTCCAGCTGCTGGTTATAGCGGCGGGCGGCCTCCTTGGCGGCGTCCAGTTTTTCGGTATCCATGCTTTTTACGGTATCATCGTAATTTTGGATCGCTTCGCTGGCGTGGCGCTGCGCCACCGCGTTGCTGATAACCGGGTACGATGCCACCCCAATGCCGGACAGGATCATCAAGGCCGCAAAGCCGACTTTTAGTTTTGTTGTGGTATCCATAGCGTCACCGCGAACCTTTCCGTGAGAGGGTTGAAGTTGGGAACTGATGCAATTAGAAATTAGAAATTAGGAATTGGAAGTAGGCAAAAGAATAAATAATAAAGAATAATGAATAATTGTGGTGGACCGCGCCGCATTGCGCCGCTCAGGAGATATTGGGTTGGGGGTGGTTTTTAGGGTAGTGAATAACAATAAAATAATCTGTAGGGCCTTACGGCGTTGCACACCACAAAATTGTAATAAACCTCGCCCTGCATGTAGGGGGCGGCGTCCCCGACGCCCCGTTTGACGGGCCTAATAATTGCCGCCCATCCACCCCGCGCCGCAAACATTGCAAATCATTTGTAGGGGCCGATGCTCGCCATCGGCCCGTTGACGGGCCTTGCCCTATTTATTTTTAGGTTCTGCACGGGGAACCACCCCTCAGGCCGCTCCGCGTCCAGCGCAAACAGCGCCCCGTCCCCTCTGTCGCTCCGCGACATCTCCCCGCCCCGCGGGGAGTCACCCCTCAAGGGGCGCCAATATCTAACCTTATGTTTGCGGTGGCTCCCCTAGAGGGGAGCTGTCTGCAACGCAGACTGAGGGGTGGTTCCTCGCCACAAACCTAACGGCCGTGGGGTGGTTCCTCGCCGCAAACCTAACGCCCGTGGGGTGGTTCCCCGCCACAAACCTAACCCGTAGGGTGGTTCCCCACGCAGGGCCTAAAAATCAACCGAACAACGGCCATGTACACCCAAAAAATTTATTTCCCAATAACCCACCATAGGGGGAGGGCCAAACCCGGCCCTCCCCCTGTGTATGATGGATTATCCCTCTATACCCTATTGGTGAATTGTAAAATTGTTTTGCCTTGCGGCGGGCGCATCAGGCGCGGTTCTTCTTTTTCAGGCTCAGCAGCACGCCAACACCGGCCACAACCAGCAGCACGCCAATGCCGCTGAACAGCAGGGTGCCGAAACCACCGGTGGTGGGCAGGTTGAAGCCCTTGCGGTTGATGATGGTCGTAGAGGTGACACCACCATTCTGCGTACCGCCATTCATTTCATCCTTAGGTGCCTCATTAGGTTCGAACTTTTCGCTCTTCTGGGTTACCTCACGCTTAACCCAAACGCCGCCCGCGTAATGATTTGTCTCGGTCCAAGTAGTCTTGTAAGCAATATCCAGCGAAACATCAACAGGTTCTTTCAGCAAGTTATAATCTTTCAAGGTCTTCGTTTCAACAAGCTTGTAAGTACCGTTCGCCAAGCCCTTTACTTCAAGAATACCGTCAACTTCGCCAACTTTATTTGTTGTTAGCGGCAGCTCATTAACTTTGAGCCAGTGCTTCTTTTCATCCAAACCTTTTGCCTTTGCTTCATTGCCAGTAATCGCATTTGCCGTTCCAGCAGTAACTTCTTTATACAGGTCGAACTCTACACCATTTAATCCTTTTCCATTTTCATCAGTTTTGGTGATTTTAATCTTAAAGGTGTACACAACCGTTTCGTCCTGAACGGTCTTCTTATCCTCTTCGGTATCCGGATCACCGCCCGTCCCAACTTTCTTCGAATAGATCAAAGAAACCTTATTCGAGTTGCCATCCGTCGTGCTCACAGCATCACTCAACAGTTCCGCCTGGTATGTAATTACAATTTCTTTCCCGGCATAGTCACTCATCGCGGCCGGATCAAACTGGATTTCAAAGCCCTTGTTAACCTTCTTGATTGCTTTAATTGCAGCAGTTTCATTCAGTTCAGTGGTTGTTTCACCATTGATATAAAGGACTTTAATAGTACTTACATCATCTTCCAAATTTGTCGGGGTATCTGTCACGGTAAAGGTCTTCAAGCGGGTAATGTTTTCAGGTACAGTAACAGTAACCTTATAAGGTACCATATCGCCAACGTTATAATCAGCAGCTTCCTGCCAGGTGTTTCCATCGCCGCGTTTCTGCACCTGCTTATCTACATCGGGTACATAGTTGTAAACAGTAACAGTATTATTGCTTGCAACATAATCATTATTGTCAATTTCACTAGCTGGCTTTGTAACCGACTTACCATCCTGGTTCACAATAAATACATAATGATCCCCAGCGTTTACAATGTACTTTTCATCCTGATTTGTCTCATAATCAATTTCGGTAAAGCGATAAGTACCAGGTGTCAGGTTATCAACCTGAATCTTACCATCTTCACCGGTTACAAAATACTTCTTTTGTTCTTCATCTTGCTTTTTGGGGGGCAGAATCAAAGTCCAGTCGTCTTCTGTTGCATTTGCAAGTTCAACACCATCCTTCAAATGCTCAAGCTGGAATTTCACGCCTGGCAATGCTGTTGCATGCTCTTTATCGTTGCCGATTACACCCTTCTTTTCAAGGTAAAACGTTCCCTTAACCGTGCTGTTTTTCGGGTAAACAACAATGTCATAGAGCCATTCCTGAAGCTGACCATTCATTGCCTGGTCACCAGTCTGCACTCTCGTCATAGGTACGGAAACTAGGAACGGCGTAACAGCTGTCACAACAGACTGCGGCTTTTTAGTCTCAATAACCAAATACAGACCCAAATCCAAATTTCTGAACTGAGCAAAACCTTCATCATTTGTTGTCTGCGATTCCTTAGCCGTAATGCCACTAATTAAATTAGAGGCTTCATAGCTTTTAACTACACCATTCTCTTTATTGAAGTAATCATCAACTTCAGGAGCCTTTTCTCTCTCGTCTAATGCTCCCCCGCCATAATACTTTTGCAGCCAATCAGCGTTTTTAACCTGATAAATGGTAAATTCTGCACCACGAAGCGGCGTTGCTCCAGCCGGCGGGGTCTGAATTTCGCCCGTTCCCGTTGCACCTTGTGCGGTTTGTTCTGTTGTGTTGTACTTATAAATAGTAATAGAGCCTTTTTTTGTTGTATCAATCACGCTCGTGCTCTTTTGGGGGGTACTCGTATCTACGGTACCCTCATCTGCCATTGCTGGCATAGCGCACAGGCTGAGGGCCAAGGCGGCGCTCAACAGGCCTGTGAGAAAACGTTTTGCTTTTTTCATTTCAGTACCTCTTCTCTTAAAAAAATCATCATCGGATGGGCGGCGGGGCCGCCCGGCTTAAGGGTTCTGCATCAGCACGGCGTGCAGTGCGGGGCGCTGCAGCGGGGAAACGCTGCCGCGCCGCCCGCACTGTGCCGTGAAGAAAAAAGGAGGAAAAACTGGGCCGCTTGCCCACTTGGCTTATGGCTGCGCCCTGCCGTAAACGGGTGCGCACTGGCGGGCAGGCCCTGCATCCTGGGGGTTGCTGGGTTTCCGGGGGATGGTTAATGTCGCCGGCCCCCTTTCCTGTTGTAGCGGAATGTGAATATCAACAGCCCTGCCACCGCCAGCGGCATGCCGATCAGCAGCCACAGGCTTGGCGCGTCTGCACCCGTGTGGGGCAGCTCAGGCGTTTTACGGTTCAGAACGGTAAGGTTCATGGTGTAGGTGTTGCCGGACTGCACAAACGTTTTTGTGTCCGTAATTTTCTCCCCATCAATAAAACACTCGCCGCCTTGGGTAAATTTGATCTCAATTGGCTGTGCCAACAGGTTGTACCCCGGATGTGCCTTGGTTTCCGTCAGGCGGTATGTACCGGGTTCCAGATTTGTGAACGGGTTCGGGGTTATTTTGCCGTCCGTTCCGGTTGTACCGGTAATGGAATCTGTCTTTGTGCTATCGAATTTGTAGGTAGTATCTACCTGCGTTTTTCCTTCGGTTGTTGTTTCGACCAGCTTTTCCAGCTTGAACTCAACATCTTTCAAGAACACATCTTCGCCCGCATTATTGGGTTCCGCGTCCTTCTTGATGATATCCAGTGCAAACTTCGGGTTCTGCAGCTTGTTGGTCAGCACAATCTTGCCGCTGCCGCCGGTGATGGTTCCATCGGTGGTTACTGTGGCTGTATTGCCTGTTGAGCTGTCCGCGCTGTTCGTTTCGCTGTTTGCTGTTGCTTCAGCTTCAGCCGTTACAACATACGTATTGCCTTTAATCGTAATGGTTCCATCTTCCGCTGCCTGTTTAAATTCGCCATTCTCTACCGTACCTTCCACAATGCGGTAAATATAGTTATTATCCGCACTGCCGCCAATCGGGTACTGATCCAGGTTGTTAAAGGGATACAGCCAGCCGTTATCTGTATGGCGAACCGTAACATATTTGCTGCCCGAGGTCGGGTAGTCAACAACCTCCCATTTGGCATCCGCAGCACTGTTTTTGCGCTGGAGCTGGATGTAAATCTCGTTCGGCTGGTTCGTTGTACCAAGGACCGTACCATTTGCATCTTTCCAGAGCTTGTTGAACTCAATGTTGATCAGTTTGCGCGTGGTGTTGGTAAAGATTGCGGTAACTTCCAGAGCTTTCGGATCGTTCGGATTGTCCGGATTTTTGCCCGCCACAATCTCGCCTTCCACCATGGTGTTGTAGATCACCTGGGCGGATTGACCTTTCGGAACAGTTACGCTTTGCAGTCTGGAATCATCGGTTTTGACTTCCTCGATGGTATAGCGGGTGCCAACGGGGATGCCGGTGATGGTTCCGGTGCTTTCGCCCTTGCCCATATCAATCGTAACGGTTCTTTCGATGGGCTTTTCTTCCAGACCCTCACCGCCAACATCATTAAAGGTAACTTTGAAGGTGTAGGTTCCGGTCAAGGTTTCGCCCTCTGCGGCCTTCTTTTGGATTTTCAGCCCGCCGGTTTTGACGGTGTTGACGTATTTTACCTTTAGCTTTGTCAGCGTGGAGCTTGTTTCGTCCGGGTCCTTATAGGAGCGGAAGACGATGGTGTTGGCTTCTTCGGGCTTTTTGCTCACCTTGTAGCCATCATTCTTTACACTATCGTCATAAACTTCCGTTCGGCCATCATCGGGGCCTTTGAGGGGATCCTTCTGCTCTTTTAACGACCTGTCTTTCCCGAATGTTACGGTCTTTACATTTAATGTGTCCTCCGGATTCGTCGACTCAACCGCCTTCCCGTTCTCGTACACCGTCCATGTGGTGTCGTACAGGCTTTGGTTCAGTTCCTCTTTGAGCGAAATGTAGCTGCCGCGGCGGAACTGGTCGCTGAAGGTAACGGTTTCTCCATCTTCCAGAACAAAGCGTCCGTCATCGTCCACCAACTGGGTGTCGTTGTCCTTGGTGGAGGTGTACTGTGCGTTTATGGCGTTTTGCAACTGACCGCTTGTGGCGGAGCCGTAATCCGGGATTTCCTTCTGATCGGTTGTAAAGCCGGTCATCGTTTTTGGCACCGCTTTGGGAATGAAGGTAAAGTTCCTGAAATAGATGTGGCGGCTATAGTTATCGCCCACGCGGATGGTTTTGACCTTGCCGTTAAAACCGTCCTGCGCTTTCATCTTGTTCAGGTCCAGCTTTACGGTGACCCATGCGCCTGTCTTCACTTCGACCGAGCCATACGTTGCGCCGTTAATGCCTGATGTGCCAAGGCTGCCTTTTTGGACGTCTTCATCATCCAGCAGTTCCAGATACAGGTTGTTGAGGGAAAGGTCACCTCCACTATCCCCTGGATCAACGTAAACCTGGAACGTAAGGAAGCGCTCGTCTTTGATATCGATGGGGTTTTTCAGCGTCAGGATGCCATAACGTTTCTTACGCGCTGCACTGACGGGTTCCGTATCCGTATAGCGTGCGTACCAGTGAAGGACCTTTTCGCCTTCAGGCCCGGAACCTTGCTCGGGGTTTGTATCCAACTTGAAAATGTACTCACCTTCGGTTGAATCGGTTGCGGGTTTAATCTCGTCACAATCCGCAAAATTCACCTCTTTGGTACCGCTTGTATCCGAGCCAGCGGCCACTTTTTCTCCATAATGGGTTGCCTGGTTCTGGATGGTGAAGTTGAAGATTTTCTGGTCTTTAAAGCAATTTTTGAAGTCCGGATCAACCTTGCTCAGTTCGACCTCTTTTTGAACCTGCAGCTCGTTATTATCCGGGAAGTTGAACGCCACCGCCATGTTGGACTCCCACATACCGCGTTCCATATAGTACATGGTAAGGGTGTGCTTTTGGCCTTTGTCGAGGTCATTAAGAGTAGTGCCTTGCGCGTAGAACTTGATGTCCTCGCCATGATATGTTACGGTCTTGACAGGGTTGCCTTTTTTTTCATCTTGATCACCTTCTGATGACGTTCCGCCTGTTTTGACCCTACTGACATAGGCTGTTACACTATTATTCTTTTCATCTGCCTTGCCAAATTCCAGCAGGCCGGAAACCTCACCATGGGCGCCGCCAACGTCAAGCGCCAGCTTGCCATCAATGAATACCCAAACGTCATCGTCACCGGAGAAGAAGAACTTGATGCTGGTTTTTTCCGTTGTTCCATCTGCCTTTTCTGTTTCCACCATGCCGTCATCCGTCAGGGTAAAATCCATCTGCAGCTTGGTGCCAAAGCCGTAATTGTAGGTAGAAAACACACCAGGGGTTGCTGTTTCATTGAACGGGAAGTAGCCATAAGGGTCTTTCGGGTTCGATAACGCACTCACATTCTTTGAAGGATCTCTGTTAGTGGTACTTTCTTGGAGAAAATATTTTGAATCCGAATTTTGTCCCGAATCTTGTTTTAGATACAAGGTTGTATCCTTGCTGTCAAAGCACCAATAATCAACGTTCGTCTCATTACCAAAAAGATTTTTCACTTTAGTAAATGGGAACTTTACATTCTCATACACTTCACCAAGCTTTGCATTTTTACTATTCTTTCCTAAGAGGAACTCTTTGTTAAAGTGCGGCTCTACTATTGCTTTTTCTGTTCCGTTTAACAACGGTGCTCCATCTGCTTTACCGGTGGATGTTTTATTCGCAACCAAACCCTGATAGGCATAGTATGTATGATTATTGTCATTGTTTTGAGAATCTTCATTATACTGAGAGTTATTGATTGCCATAAAACGCCGATCGTTTGTGTTGTACCCAAACAAATTTAATGTCCCAGCAATATCGCTAAAGTTAGTTCCTCCTCCAGGCTGAAAATGTCCGGTATAAATCGGGTATTCGGCCTTTGCATCCTTATAATAATCGCTCAGCGCCTGATCGAACTGGCGGAAGGGTACCCAGTTGCGGTGACTTACAGTAGGAGAACTTTGATCGTAACTGCCACGGTTCTTGCCGTTCAGTTCGTAATCTGTATAATAGTCATACAGCGTACTGGTAACATATTTTGTGTTTGCTTCTTCCGTAAAAGGAGCGGATTTAATATCTACTACTTTAGTGCCAGTATCTTTCCCCTTTTCGGCATCACGCAGGGTACCTTTTGGAGCCCAGTAGCCGCCACGAGTGGTACCTTTATATACTGCATCGTCATTCGTATCCGCATAGAAGCAATTTTTGTCATCTGTGGGAATCGGCAGCCACTCTGTACTTACTCCATTTTGTCTTGTCGTATTGTCATCGTTAATTTCTTCACCGGAAAAGATGATTGAACTATTTGAACTATATTCTTGGGGAATGTCAACATAATAAAGGTTTTCGTTTGTATCATCTTTTACCAGCGTGCCTTTTTCGGATTTTCCGTTGCCTCCTTTTATCCGATAATAAATGGTCTCTGAATTATTGGCTTTTGGGATTGAATAGTTGCCGCTAGTATCACCCGTTCCTGTTGTTGGCAGCTTTGAGAAAGTAGCATCGTAATAGATACGGAAAGAGTTTTCTCTACCCCATCTTACGTTGTCTGCGCCAGTATAGATAAAGCAGTTCCTTGTTTCACTGTACATAAAGGATTCTTTATCATCACTAACAGATTCGTTATAGAAGTTATAGTATTTGCTGGTTTTGTTTTTACCGTCCTCAACCCATGTAAACTGAACATAAGAGCATGCCACGTTTGGGATGTTAAAACCAACGAATTCTCCCAGAGGAACATCTTGAGCTACTGAGTCACCATTAACCAATGTTAAGTTTCCACTTTTTTCATCAGGGATATAGAAATTTGCCTTTACGTTCGTCAAATTAGCTGTACTGCGGTTTTCGAACTTGATGGGTTTGCCTGCATAGTATGTATGACTCGTCAGGATGGAATCGTCTGTCCATTTACCTTTATTACTATCAGCAGTTGGATCATACATTTTGTTATTGTAGGAGCTTATAGGTTTCGGTTCCTGCTCCTTTAGCGTAATCTGTGCTTTCCAACCACCATCCCTGTATAACTGGAACTGTATTTCTAGAAAGTTATCTCCTAATATATCTTTACAATTCTTAACGGCATAAATCTTATGTCCATCTTCTGTTTTCCATCCGGTCGGCTCCATTGAAAGCTGAAGCCACCACTCATCATTCTTAGAATTGCCCGGTTTTTCATCAGTTCTTACATTAAGTTTAATTTCATCGGAATCTAAAACGGTCACCGTCTCATTATTACCTGGCATCGTATCCGGAACGACAAAGTAAACCGTGAATCCATCTGCCGCTTCCTGCTCACTAACTGCCTGCACGTTATCCACGCTTTTTGCGGCGTACATCTTCTGCGGCTGTTCGGTCGGTTCCGGGGTGGCGGTGGTGGGGGTCACGGTCGGCACAGGGGTGGCCGTTGCGGTGGCTGCCGGTTCCGGGGTCGGGGTGGGTTCTGCCGTGGGCTCCGGCGTTTCGGTCGGGGCGGGCTGCTCCGGCTCGGCGCTTTGTTCCGGTTCCGGGGTGGCGGCGTTCTGCTCCGGCGGAACGGTATTCTCCCCGGAGGCCGTTCCCGGCTCATCCTCCAGCAGCTCTACTTCGTCAGGTGCGTCGGGCAGAAGATCCACCTCGGCGTATACAGGCAGGGCCATTGCCATAACCAGGCAAGCGGTGACAAGCAGCGCTGTCAGCCGGCGCGCCCAACCTGTTGTGTTTTTCCCTGTTCTATTCAATCTGCTCACTCGCCTTTCGCGCTGGCTTGATGAAAGCACATTGTTCCACAGGGGATCCCTGTGAAACAGTAAAAGAAGCCAGCTTCTTTTACTTGCGCAACCGTTGCCATGTTGTTTTCAAAAAAATTACGCATCGAATCTTCTCATTGCGCATTTACTTTTTAGTGTTAAAGTATAGCACCTTTATACCAGAAAGGCAATACAATCCACGTAAATTCCTGTTTTTCAGCACTTTTACTGATTGCGTTTTCCTCCAATTATACAATGTATTCAAAGCCTTTGTATCATTTACTCCTGATTTTCTTTTTGGCAGCGTTCCCTTTTATATACTTTGACCGCGCGTTTATGATCCTCTGCGCACACAGAGCGCAACTTTGCAGCAAAATTCGCCTTTTTTGCTACATTTCCCTGTTTTTGCGCAATTATTTGTTTCGCATGCGCCTGTTTGTGGCGGGGCCTGGCGGCTGGGTGGGCGCCTTGTGGGAGGGATGGCTGGTTTGCGGCGCACGGTTCCCGTTTTTTTGCGGTGCGATGGGTACACCGCGCCCCTGCAAACGGTTTGCGGTGTTTGCGGCGGCGGGTGTGTGTTTGGTGGATTGCACGCCCGCCAACGGGACGCCGTTCTCCCTTTACAACGGGGTGCGGGTTTGCTGCAGATATGCCATTCGCTTTTTTGTCCCCCCTGCCCCGCCCCTGATTCCCGGTTCCCCCTTGCCGATCTCTATTTGCGCCAGCTCCTGAGGTGCCTCTGAGAGCAGCGAAAATAGCGGATCTTTCGCAAGCACAAAATCCGGCTGCGTTTACTGAAATAGACGAGCTTTTTGACGTTTCAGATAGATTCCAGCTTTCAATCTATCCTGTGTAAACTGCAACCCCTCACACGCCATTCTGTGCGGCACTTACCTTATTATAATAGGGGTGCTGCCCTGTGTAAATTTGCAACTGATCTATTTGAAGCAGCTGTGAGCTGTTGCAATTTTGCACAGGGTATTGCCCTCATTCTGTGCCGAACATTCCCGAAACGTGTTGGAAAACCGCACAGGATTGCCTTGTTTCCCTATGCCGCTTACCGTTGGAAAAACGCACAGGTTACCCCCGGAACAGTTGCATTTTACACAGGGTATTCCCGCTCCCCTGCCCCGCCGTGACCCGCGTACCTGTTGGAAAACCACACAGGATAGGCCCGTTCCCCCTGTTGCAATTTACACAGGTTTGGCTGTTTTTGGCTTATTTGCAACTTTACGCAGGTTGCTTTCCGCACAGGAAAATGGTGGTGGAATGCACAGGCTGCAGTTGGTTGAACACACAGGTTTGCGTTGTTAAATTACACAGGCTCTACCTATTACTAATATAAAACTAAACATCTAAGCCATAATAACAACCAGAGGTAAGCCGGGAGATGGGGGAGAACGGGAAAAAATTGGTGTTGCCATTCCATCAGGTTACAGAACCCTGAAACGGCAGGACAGAAAAGCACAATAAAACCCTGTGTAACCTGCACCCGGGCTGCTGCCCCCACAGGATATATGGCAAACCACAACGCGGGTGTTGCATTTTGCACAGGATAATAGCGGTGAAACCCTGTGTAAATTTGCAATTCTTGCGCTGGACAACAGGATGTGCTATAATGTTTAGCATGATGTGCGTGACCACCCGGGATACAGCAACCGATATAGGAGGCCCCTGCTTATGGCGGCAAGTAAACAGAAAAAAGATGATCCGTTTGTCGTTACGTTTGAAGAACGCGGGGACCAGACCATCGTTCGCAAATCCAATGACCTTGTACAGATGACGCGCAACAACCTGACGCTGAGCCAGCAGCGCCTGATGCTGCATATTTTTTCGATGATTAAGCCGGAGGATACGGACCTGCCCTCTTATGAGCTGAGCATTTATGATTTTATCAAGATGACCGGCATGGACCCGCACAGCGGGGCGCTGTACAAGCAGGTGCGCAAAAATATTGAGGAGCTGGCCAACGCGCCCATCCAGTGGATCAAGAATAACGGAACTTCTACGGTGGAAACATTCCGCTGGATCGATAAAGTGCGCATTGATGAGGGCCGCGCGCGCATGACCATCACGCTGGATCCGGTGCTGAAACCGCACCTGGTGCAGCTGAAAACCCTGTATACCACCATGGATGTGACCTACACCATGCTGATGCGGTCCACCTATTCCATCCGCATTTACGAGCTGTGCAAGAGCTACCAGAGCCTGTACCTGAAAAAGAAAGCGGCCGGGGAACCGCTGGTATGGAACCTGAGCATGCTGTATGAACAGCTTTCGTATACGGCCAACCGATGGTCGGATTTCCGCCGCCTGGCACTGGAAAAGGCAAAGGCGGAAATTAACGAAAAGACGGATATTATTTTTAATTACGATGTGTACGAAAAAAAAGGGCAGAAGGTTCTTTCGCTGGTGGTAACGATTGACCCGGTGGATGATGCCGCCGCACAGGCCAACCTGGACAGCATCAACAGCACAGTGCGCAAAAAGAGCAAAAAGAAGGGCCGCCCCACCGTGGCGATTGAGGATTCGCTGCTGGATGATCCCAGCGTGATCACCTTTGATTATGTTTCGGCACCGGAAACAACGATCCCCTATTCCTTTGGACGCCACCGCACCGAGCTGCGGGAGGAAATTGTTGTGAAAGCGCGCATGGATCAGCTGCGCGCGGAGATTAAGCCCGAAGAGCTGCACGCGGTGGAAGTGATCATTGATGTGTTGGCAGATGCCTGCTGCACCATCCAGGCAGGCGATGGCGAGCAGGACGGCGGCAACAAAACGGTGTTTGGAAAGATGAATGCCATCATCCTGGATTGCGGCGGGCTGACCAGTTGGCTGGCCGGTGTGGCACCCCGTTATGCACAGGAGATCATTCCCCGGTCGCAGACGATGCGCAGCCCGGCGCGGTACCTGAACAAGGTGCTGCGCGAGGATATGGATAACTACCGCATTTATATTTTCCGCAAGGCAAAGCCGGCAGCAGAACCCAAAGAGGAGCTGTTGGAAGCGGAGTACCATGTGATGGACGAGCCGGTGCAGCAAACGATGCCGGAGCCTGAGCCGCCCAAGGTAGAGCTGATTCCCGAAACGATTGTAAAACGGCAGGATATGCGAAAAGAGTTTGCAAAGTTTGTAGATGATGGATACCTGGAAAAGACGTTGACGAGCGGCCAGCGCGGCGCTTACCACGAAATTTACCGCCACCTGGCAGCGCGGTGTGTGCCATCGCCTTCCAGCCTGCGCAATGGGCTGAAAGACGAAATGCGGCTGCATTACCTGGCCTGCATGAATGAAGTGATTGAAAAGTATGGCAGCCTGACCCCGTTGATGGAAGCTATGGCGCATGAACTGGACTTTGATGTGTTCTGGGCAAAGGCCGCCAAGGACCCCAACGTGAATAACCCGATGGGGTTGTTCTACCACATTATTGAAGAACGCGCGCTGAACCCGATCGGCACCATAATGAACGACCAGGCACAACGGCAGAAGGTTGCTGCCAAGGAAAAAGGTGAAAAAGATAAGTGGCACAACGAAAGCTGGATGGATGCTTTTGAGGAAGATATCCCGGATGACAGCGAAGAGTAATTGAGATGAAGCGGAACGGATAATCCGGGAGCGCTATTATAATAAGGTAAGCAGCGGCTGGCAGATTGCTGGCCGCTGCTTTTTTGATTTCAGATAGACCTTGGGATAATAGGTGAGAATGAAGGTACGTGAGCGGGAGTGCCTGGATGAAGTGAAGAAGGATGGGAAGGAAAAACGGCAGAGAAAAAGCGTGAACAGCAACGAAGAGATGCCTGCATAATATTCGTCAAAATATCCGTTGACACACGCGAAGCATATGATATAATAGAAGCTATAACAGCAACGAAGAGATGCCGCACGGCATGGGGTACCCGTTTTTGCAACCCGCGGTATTGCCTTAGATTAAGATGCCGGCGTGCGGTACCGCCAAAAGAACCGAACAAAAGGCAAAGATTAACCGACAGCAACGAAGAGATGCCTACACAAAGGCGCTCGCAAGGAGGAAAACAATGGGATATTGTATCTCAGTCTGCATTGAAAAAGGCGGCGTGGGAAAAACCGTTACCGTCTGCAACCTGGCGGCGCTGATGGCGCAGGACGGCAAGCGGGTGCTTGTTGTGGATATGGATGCCCAGGGCAACTGTACCTATACCCTGACGGGCGCCCGTGTAACCGATAATACTTTTGACCGCGCTGGCGTGTATGATATGTTCCGTGCTTATGGCATCAGCGGCACGCAAAACTATATTTCCCGCACGCAGTTTGATAATATTGATATAATTCCGGCAAATGGCAACACCCCAATGGCGGCCAAGCAGCTGCAAATCCTGGAACAGTCCGAAAGCACCAGCATCAATATGTTTTTGGCCATGTGCCTGGCACAGGTTGCCGGCGAATACGACTATATTTTGATCGATACCCCGCCATCCCGCGATGTAATGGTGACCAACGCCCTGATGGCCAGTGACTTTGTGCTGATCCCCTGCGTGTGCGATGACTACAGCCGTGACAGTGTGTACCGCACTGTGGCCATGTGCCAGCAGTTGGAGCACGATGAGGGCGAAAAAATTGATGTTTTGGGCATTATCCTGACTATGGTGGAAAAAACTGCCCTGACCGAAGTAATCCGCAATGAACTGCGGGAAAGCCAGCTGGGCAGCAAGCTGTTTGCTGCCGAAATTCGTAAGGGACAGGCTGTAAAGGATAGCACCCGCCTTGGTGCGCCGGTTGTGCTATGTGCACGCAGCAGCAACCCGGCAAAGGATTATGCAAAGGTGTATGCCGAGCTGAAAACGCGCGTTGAACAGGAGGCAGAGTGATGGCAAGCAAACTGGACCGACTGCAGAAGAAAGGCTTTAAAGTAAACGAAGCAGCGTTAAGTAAGATCGCGCGCGGCGACCAGGAGCCGGGCGGTGAATACAGCGAGATCAATATCAATGATATTGAAGAAAACCCGGATAATGCCCTTTACCGTGAGCTGGATACCGAGGAAGATATTGCGCTGCTGGCCGATGATATCCGCCGCGCGGGGCTGCTGCACAATCTGGTTGTGTTCCCTAAGACCGGTGTTGGCGGAAAATATGTGCTGCTTTCCGGCGAGCGCCGCCTGCGTGCGCTGCGCCTGTTGGTGGAGCAGGATAAACGCGAGCAGGAAGAAAAGCAGCTGCCCAACCGCATGAGTGAATGGCAGAAAGTGCAGTGCAAAGTGGTGCGCAACTTGACGGAAAACGAAAAAGTTGTGTATATTGACAGCGCAAACCTGCAAGTGCGCGGCGGCATCAGCAATGAACGTGTGATGCGCCAGGCGGCGGCGCGCTTTGTGGAAAACCTGCAGAAAGCACCGTATAACCTAAGCGCAGCGGAAGCGAAAAAAGCGCTGAAAGAGGTCAGCCCGCTGAATTCCCGCACGATTGATAAGGCGCTTTCGATTCAGAATGATCTCAACCCTGACCTGCGCCGCTTGCTGGATGAGGAATTCCTGAACCGAGCCGAGTGCGAAACCTATCTCCGCTTGACCCTGGAAGAACAGGCCCGTGCAGCCGCAGTGTTTTTGAAAATCGCAGCCCTTGACCCACGCAGCCATGAGCGCCGCGCCATTAAGGACGCATTGACCACCGCCATGCTGGATGTAGCAGTGGAACGCCGCAGCATGCAGGAGCGCGAGAGCGTATTTGCAGCAGCGTTGCAAAATGCACAGGATGCAATCGGTCAGGCCAAGACGCAGGAAAACAAGGCGGCGGCAGTAGATAAAGACCACAACTTTATTTCGGCCAAGCTGCCTACCACGGCCCGCAAACTGCGTAAAATTGCAGCGGCAAAAAATATTGAAGCTAAGATCCGCAGTTATACGGCAGAGGACCGCAAAGCAATGTCGGACCAGATGCAGGAGCTGATTGCGGCAGCGCAGGAGCTGAAAGCACTGATTGATGCTGTGGAATAATCCAGATCCACGAAAGCAGCAAGCAACAAAAATCCATGCAAATAGGAATACAGGAATCCACGATATGAAACAGCGAATTGTCATCCGGCTGCACCTGGCTGTGCGGGCAGTGCTGCAAAGCGAAGCGGACTGGCGCGGCACGCGGCTGGGCACCCTGACATCGGAGCTGATCCATGAACAGGCTGCGAAAGCGCGCCTGTGCGGGGTGCAGAATTACGAGTTGAACCCCGTCAGCAGCCGCTATGTTCCCGTTACAAACGGGACAAAATATAAGCAGACATCTGGCCTGGAGCAGATCTCCATCTATCTGAACGATGAGGATATGCAAACCCTGAAAGAGCTGGCACTGGCCAACGATAGTGTGCGTGTGATCAACGGCAGGCAGGCAATCACCTACCGATATGTTGTTCCCGGAATGCTGCTGAACGACCCGGTGTTTACGGGGCTGACAGAGCAGAACAGCACGGTAGGGTAAGCACTTCAAAATCTTGAGGCAATACCGCATAATTCTAAGTGCCGATACGGCGAGCGAGGTGCGGCAGATGCCGTGCCGCAGCTGCCGGAGCGGTGCTTAAGCCGCAAGGCGGGAATTGTGCGGTGTTGCCTTGAATAAATCAAAGGCGGCACCGCGTTTTTTGAAAGACGCGGTGCCGTTTTGTATGCAAAGCAGCCTGAAAATACTACAAAACATAAACCTGTGCGAAATTACAACAAAACGGATAGAAGATGAGAATAGGAAAAAAAGGAGAAATATGTTGGAATTTTACACAGGTTTACAGAGCAAAACATGAGGAAAAGCGCGATGCAGCGTTTGCGAAATAAAGCGGATTTTGGGTGAATCAGGTGCGGGGAACCAAAAAAGAGGGGAAACCTGTGTAAATGGCAACAATCTGCAGGGTGAATTACCTTTTTATAATACGACAGGGATAGTAATACCCTGTGTAAAGATGCAACACTGTACGCTGCGAAAGGGAAGAGTTGCAATTTTACACAGGGTATTGGTTATTCTGTCAGGCGGAGTAGAAGGAAAACACTAAAAACAAAATGGCATATATGAGCTGTATTATACGATTTGGAATTAAAACAGCCGACCAAACGATGGGATTTGGCGGGATAGGGAGAAAGGCGAAAGTTGATATGGAGAGAGCGAGGGCAGAGGTTGGCATGCTGCTTGATAGACAAAAACGTGGAAACGTGATGTGAAATGGCGGGAATACAACGCTATTTTTGTATTAAGATTATTAAATAATACAATTTGTATTTCTGTACAGAGAATCTCTTTGGAAACCAAGCGGGAATAATCTGACGATTTAAGCAATAGTAGATGGCCTGCAACTTGAGAAAGTATTGGCAACACCGCATAATTCCCGCCTGACGGCTTAAGCACCGCTCCGGCGGCTGCGGCACGTCATCTGCGTTGCCAAAATGCTCGATAATGTCGGGTCTGTCTCTTATACACATCTCCGAGCCCACGAGACGTAGAGGAATC
>OJQV01000604.1_pt1 | contig 23625 bp, 19 predicted proteins | sample 1598821 | NCBI WGS metagenome assembly OJQV01 (sample SAMN03922509, study PRJEB24848) | human gut metagenome | isolation source: stool sample | host: Homo sapiens | place: Germany | collected 2011-11 | reverse complement strand
CAAAGTTCGCAAGTAAAAATGCTATTCAAAAGTCGGCTTTTTTCGGACGGATACATTTTACCTTCTCAATCGCTTGAAATGCAACCGCTAAAGAATTAACGACATTATATCATGAAGTCCACAACTACAATACCAATGCTTTATCAAGAGCCTTTCCGCTTGGGAGAGCTGAAAGACTTCTGCTCCTCTTTTTGATTGCCTGAAAAAAATCGGGGCACCGAAGAGTCGGAGAAATCGTCATCTTCGGCAAAGAACCGATGAAAGACGTTATATCGCGAAATTACGCCGCTTTCATTGTCTATTTGCCTGCGCAGCGTGTCGCTGAGAGAATCATCCATCTCGCCGTGGCGCTGACCCTTCAGCATATAATGCTGAAGCCCGACCAACAAGAGGACCATGCAGACAAGAATCAGCAGCATGACCAGCACCTCTATTATTATTGTAAAAAACGACGAGACCATGATGTCTTAGATAAACAGCTTTTATGGCTTGTTAACTTCAATCAGATACACTGAAAACGAACTGCCGGCGCATAAAGTTCATACCTCGCCATCCCACCCTCAGCCACTAATGGCTATAAGACACAAGAAAAATAAGCTTCAACGCACTGCAGAGAACCTTATAAGAGAGCTTTGAGCTATTGAAATCGGCAATTTGAACTTCCGTGCAAGAGGTAAGCTAAAGGGCTTCAAAAAATTGATTTGATTTTATGGAAGTGTCGCACAAATATATTACCTTTGCAATTGACAAACGAGATTGTATGGAAAATAATGATAATCCATCAGCCTTGACATTCTAACAACCCAATCACATAAGCCAAAACAAAAAAGCAGACAACCATGACAACACATATTATATTTTGGAATCCGGATATTTCAAGCTATACAAAAGAACGTTTCCTGGATGATTATAATGAAAAAGAATCTGTAGGGAATTGGAGCTTTTATGAGCATGAAAAAGTAAAGAAAGGTGATATATTTTTCATGATAAAATGTGGAGGTGGTAAAACAGGCATCGTCATGCGAGGGGAAGTATTTTCTGATTGCTATAAAGATGTAGACTGGTCGCCCAAAAACCGACCGGATATATATTATGCTGATATTATACCGTGCGTGTGCATCAATCCCTGGTCTGATGCCACACTCCTTTCGCCCGATGAACTGACGGCCGAGATGCCTGATTTCAACTGGTATGGAGGCCACTCAGGCAGAAAGCTGGATGATACGTATGCCCGAAAGCTTGAACACATGTGGTTTCAATATCTTGACAGAAGTCAACAAATGTTTTGCGACAAAGATGCATGGATTGGCGACTTCTATTTTAATGAAACAATCTCAGAAGCTGAATCCAAGAAGCTCGTCATATCCCATGGCAGTTGCTGCGAAATTTGCGGATACTCATACGCAAAAGTTTTCGGCAAAGAAATCGGCGCTCCTATAGACGAAGCATCGAAGCCGGTTGCCGTCTTAGACACCCGTTTAAAAAGACTACTATTCAATATTTGCAACAATTGCTACGAGTTGCCGGAAAAAATACTGGCGCAAAAGCTAATTGAAAAAGGGAATTAACAAACCGTACAGATACACAAAGAGCGCGCCGGGGACTCGACACGCTCTTATGTTATGAGTTTTGCAAACTGTGCGGAAAGAGACATGGGCTTGATTCTGTTTCCCTGCGACCCAGTCGATAATTTGTTCAACATCTATAGCCGCTGTCTCACAAAAATTTAGTAACTTTGCAATTACTCAAACAGCAAAATCTGAGAATGACCGCTTGACAAAGAAGAAACACGGCGAAAGCCGACAAACTTTTGGATACTCCTGAGTAGTTGTTGCAGGCTTTGGTCGGCCTTCAGATGCTACTTGGGAGTTTCGTTGTATATAAAAATGAAAGCGTCCGAAATTCAGGAATTATTCAATAGTTTTGAATCCATCGCCATCGAATATTAGGGCGTTGAATGTTGGAGTGCGCGAGAGCAATCTTTGGCTTTGGGATATTCGCAGTATCGTAACTTCCTTCCTGTTATAGATAAAGCCAAAGAATCCTGCTCAAATGCAGGTGAATCCGTGTCTGATCATTTTGCGGACGTCCGCAAAATGATAACGCTCGGGAAAGGCGCAGAACGTCAGATAGATGATGTTATGCTAACTCGCTACATAACCCCAAAGGGCTGACTCATGCAAATTTGAGCCAACCCTGATTTTATGATGACTCTAATTTTTTGCGGACAGTAATAATAAAAAAGTATGTGCGCAAGGTGTACACATCCTTTATCTGCTTTATATGGAGAAGATGAAAGGTTTTTGTCAGTCATGCTTCTCGCTCCACTTAACCAGGTTGGCGAGGGTGTTCTCGAGAGAGCAAGCACAGTCTTTTTTGGCTGACTCGGGAATTTCGCTCTTGGCCGATTTGGCACACTGCAGAGTGAAACGTCCTTTGTGGTCGGGAACTCCTATCATATATTCCACAGTGATGGAGTTTATCTCTTTGTCGCCGTCCATTACCGTGCCTTGATATGCGAGACGACCGGCGCGGTCATCTTTCGGATGCTGGAAAAATATCACCTGCGCCATCACACGCTTGCCGCAGTTCAGGTCGTAATAGAACTGCATCTTGTCGAAGAGATGAGGGTCGTTGTCGGCCGAATCAAGCGGCTGGATGTCCACAATCGACGAGTTGAAGCGGTTCCAGACGGATATGTTGCACAGATTGCGCCAGATGCGTTCAGGCGTTACATTGTCGACCTCAACCTCCGCAAAGTTGTAAGAAGCGGCATCCTCCTGCGCAAATCCGGGTTTGAATTTAATCTTATCGGTGATCATAGTATTATTAATTTAAGTTTCGCAAGTTCAACTTGCTGATTTCAGATTGTAATATTTAGCGATATGAGCCAGTTCGTCAGATTGATTGATCACAGCATCATAGACTTCTTCGTCCATCAGGCCGAAGACTCGCGCTATGGCCGTGACCAACTCCTGAAGGACTCCCCATATCTGCTGCGCCACAGATAGTTGCACTGTCTCTTTGGATACATCCCGGAAGAGTCCGCCGATAGTTTCGTAGTCGCTGAATCGTTTTGCAACGGAGAGAATGTTGTATTGCAGACAGCACAATGTGGCGGCGGCAATCTGGGATGCGAAGCAGGTGCTCTGACATTTGCCGAAGCCGAGATTAGTCTTGCAATCCTTGAACACGACTTCGAGAGCCCAGCGTCTGGAATATATCCTCCATGCCTTGAAGAAGTCGATGTTCATGTCAGTGGTAAGCAGTCCGTTCCATTTCCCATGTTTGGTTCTACGCACAAGAAAGATCCTTACCGGAACACCTCCGAACGTGACGTCAAACATGATATAGTTGCATTTGAGCTTGCGGCTGTATTTCTGCAACTTGAGTTTCTTTCCAAGTTTCACAAGTGCGGGAGCCGTGAGATCTCCGTGTTCGGTATGGTATTTTGTTCTGCCGTTCTCGCCGACCTTTATCATGCCGAGCCAATGGCATCTGATGTGTCGGCTATGTATGAAACGTACTATTTCCTTATTGGTAAACCAACTGTCGGCCAGAACGTAACTGAACTTTATGCCTTTGCGGATGGCCCGTCTTATCATCTCCTTGGCAAGTTCTATTTTGGACATGTCGTATTCCTTCTCTCTCTGGCGGAGCGATTCGCTGTCGTGTTCGGTTGTTCGACGCCGTTTGAGTTCTTTGGCACTCATGCCATAGTTCTCTTTCTTTCCCTTCTCTCCGACTATGGCGAAATCAAGAAGAATCTGGGATACTCCGTCGGTCACAGCCATACAGAGGCATTTGAATCCAAGCACGGCCTTGTGGGCGAGATGGGAATGCACCCTTCCGATTCTCTCAATCGTCCGTCCAGTCTTCTCATGGTCGGTGTCATCAAGAATCAGACAGGCCTCTTCCGCCTTATGGTCAGAACGCACATGGATGCGGTTCCACAGTTGGACGGAGATGTGCCAAAGGGCTGTTCTCCAGTCGATACCGGGATTCCCCATGAACCTGTAGAAGACATCTTTCCTTGCCTTCATCAATGGTTCGAGGGTACCATACTTCTGATTGATCCAGGCATTTTTGATGCCGAAGCAAGGGAACAGCAGAAGACACTGAAATATGGTGAGCAGCTTGTATACACAGTTGCGCTTGCTTGTGACGGCAAGTGTGTCACGCTCGGTCATCCTGACCAGGGCGAGGACGGAACTTATGTTCTGCATGGCTGCTGTCATATCAGAATTCTTGAAAAAGTCTTTGATATCCGAGAGAAATGGAGTAATTTTGTGTATCGACATGGCCTTGAGATAGTTTTTTGGTGGTACTTAAAATTACTCATTTTCTGCCACATAGGCAAGAAACCATGTCGTTTTTTTTATGTCCCTATCTATGGAAATCAGTACTTGCGAAACTTAAATTATTAAGTTTGTGTGTTTTATAATAAAACCCTTTGTCCACAAAAAATGTTTGGAGCCAAGTCCAAACATTTAATCGAAAAGCGATGCTGAGGGGGAGGGAGAAGTCAGTCCATACGGTTGCGGTAATCGTTGTAGGAATATCGCCTAAGAAGCTGAGGCTCGCCCCTTACGCCATCCTTTGTAGGCACGAGATATATCGACGGATGCTGAATGCCATTGAACATGTTCGTCTTAACGTTGGTGTAATGATTCATGTCCTCGAGCGTGAGACGAGAGCCGGGTTCCAGAGGCTCCTTAAAGCGCCAGGTGCCTACGAAGTCGCCACTCAGACAACTGTTGCCCCCGAGACGGTATTCGTATCCACCGCTCACAGTATCACTCAGTGCCTCTGTGATGCGCGGCTTGTAAGGCATTTCCAGACAGTCGGGCATGTGGCAGGCAAAAGAGGCATCAATAATAGCGGTACTTACCCCGCTGTTCTGCACAACATCGAGCACCGAGACCTGCAAGTCGCCCGTCCGCCATGTGAAAGCGCTCCCAGGCTCCATGATGATATGCAGGTTTGGATGACGTTGTTTGAAAGCCTTCAGCACCTTGACCAAATGGTCGCGGTCGTAGTCGGCACGCGTCATCAGATGTCCCCCGCCCATATTGAGCCATTTCAGCTGAGGCAGCCATTGGGCGAACTGTTTCTCGAGAGCTATAAGCACCTTTTCCAAGTCATAGCTTGAGCTCTCGCACAAAGCATGGAAATGGAAGCCCTCAATCTCCTCAGGCAACCTCTCAGGCAGCTGGTCAGCCATCATGCCAAAACGCGAGCCGGGAAGACAGGGATTGTAAATATCAGTGTCAATAACCGAGCACTGAGGATTGACACGCAGCCCGAACGACGGCATCTCAACACCCTCGGCTGCAAGCTGCAAAGCCTGTTGCCTATGCAACTCAAACTGACGCAGAGAGTTAAAAGTAACATGACTGCTCAGGCGGCAGAAAGTGTCGAAATCCGCATCACTGTAAACCGGCGCGAAGGTATGCACATTGTCTGTAAGATAATCGCGCGCCAGAAGCAGCTCGTTGACAGAACTGGCCGTGGCACCGGCCACGTATGGCTTCATGATGCCGAAAGTGCGCCAAAGAGCATTGGCTTTCAGCGCCATGATAATTTCCACATCGGCGCGTTGCGCCACATCCTGAATCAGCTTCAGATTTCTTATCAAGCGGTCCTCATAGACCACGTATGCGGGTGTTGGAATCATTTTTCAGATTTTCTTATTGTTATAACTTTTGCAGAGAAGCAAAACGAAGAATCAGGCGCTTCAGGCCAAAGCCCTCGAAATTAACCTCCACAATAGGTTCCGGGTCGGAGGTATAGTTCACCACCTCTCCTGCTCCGAATTTGGCGTGCTCGACCCTATCGCCCGGCTTATAAGGCGCGTCGGCAGGAACTGCAAACGGCGCCTGCCGGGTCTTCTTCGGCTTCAACGGCACAAGATTTCTCGGCTTCACATATCCCCTATCCTCATTCTTGAAGAATCTGCGGGGTGCCTGCTGCTGACCATAACCGCCATAGCTGCCATAGCCGCCATTCCCACTATTTCCTCCATATCCGTATGTGGGGCGCGAGACATTGCCTGAGAGATATTGCGGGTTAATCTCTTGCAGGAAGCGCGAGGGGATGGTGTCGGTAGTTGAGCCGTTGCGGAACCGCTGACGCGAGTAGCTGAGCAGGACCGTTTTGCGGGCGCGGGTGATTGCCACATAGAGCAAACGGCGTTCCTCCTCCATCTCCGGGGGTGATTCCACGGCCTGCGAACCGGGAAAGAGATTCTCTTCAAGACCGGTGATGAACACATGGTCAAACTCAAGACCTTTGGCCGCATGCACGGTCATAAGAGTCAGTTTGGGAGTGTCGTCATCCTCCTCATTATCCTGGTCGGTGAGCAACGACACTTCGCTCAGGAAAGCACTCATGCCGACATTGTCGGCGTCGATGCGCGGCCGCTCAACATATTCTTTCAAAGCGCCGAGCAGCTCATTGAGGTTTTCGTGCTTGGATATCTCTTCAGGCACTGCCGACTGAGCATATTGCACAAACAGACCCGTGCGGTTGAAGATGTCTCGACCCAGGTCATAAGCATTAACCTTTTCAGCCTCAGCCTGAAACTCCTTCATCATATCGGCAAAGGCCTTGAGCTTGGCCGCGGTGCCCTTGTTGATGTTCAGCGCCACAGCCGAAGAGTCAGCCACAACCTTCCACATTGAAAGACCCCTTTCCATGGCCACGGCGCGCACTTTCTTCATAGTTGTGTCGCCGATGCCGCGTGCCGGAAAGTTGATAATTCGCCGCAACGCCTCGTCATCGTCGGGGTTGACGGCGAGCCTGAAATAGGCAATGGCATCCTTCACCTCCTTGCGCTGATAGAACGTGAGGCCGCCGTATATGCGATAAGGAATGGCGCGTCGCCGCAGAGCCTCCTCAAGTAAACGACTCTGGGCGTTGGTGCGGTATAAGATGGCCATATCCTCAAGCGTCTTGCCCGGCGAGTTATGTATCCGACGCGACACGGCTGCGGCCACCAGCGAGGCCTCTTCTATATCGGTGAAAGCCTCAACAACCTGCAGCTTCTCGCCGGTTTCGTTTTCGCTGTAAACGTTCTTGGGTATCTGATTAGGATTATATTTGATGAGCGAACCGGCAGCCTCCACAATGTTCTTGGTCGAGCGGTAGTTGCGCTCGAGTTTGAAGAGCTGCAAACCGGGATAACGCTGCTGCATGCCCAGGATATTCTCAATGTTTGCGCCGCGAAACGAATAAATGCTCTGAGCATCGTCACCCACCACACACAGATGTCCGTGACCGCTCACCAATCGGCTCACAATGAGGCTTTGCGCAAAATTGGTGTCCTGATACTCATCTACGAGCACATACTGAAACCATTTTGAGTAATAGTCTGTGAGGTCGGGGTTATCGCGCAACAGCACATTGGCATAGACAAGGATATCGTCGAAATCCATAGTCTGAGCCAGGCGGCAACGCTCGCAATACATCTTGTAAATACGGGCTATAAGGGGCCTTCCGGCGCGGTTGTCGGCCGTGGCAATGTCTTTGTTGACGGCATAGCGCTGAGGCGAAATAAGGGCATTTTTGGCATTGGAAATGGCTCCTGCCACAGACGATGGCTTATACTGCTTTTCGTCGAGCCCAAGCTCATTAATAATCAGCTTTACCAGCGAGCGCGAATCGGCCGCATCGTAGATGGTGAAGTCATAACGGAAGCCCAGACGGTCGGCGTGCAGACGCAGCATACGCAGCAGGATAGAATGGAAAGTACCCATCCACAGACGGCGTGCTTTGTCGCTATCCACAAGGGCTGCAATTCGCTCTTGCATTTCGCGGGCAGCCTTGTTGGTGAACGTCAGCGCCATGATGCGGTCAGGCTCTATCCCCAACTCCAGCAGATGCGCTATTTTATATGTCAGCACTCTTGTCTTGCCGGAACCCGCGCCGGCAATCACCAGCTGCGGACCTGAACAATATTCCACCGCAGCGCGCTGAGCGGGGTTAAGACTTGCAAGCAGTTGAGTCATCATTATGGGAATATTGCCGCAAAGCGCCGCGATAATCGGGCACTCCGGGCAGGAAATGATAGGTACCGGCGTCATAGTCCATTACGCAGCAGTAATGGCGGATGCCGTTGCTGACAACCAGATAGCGGGCATGAAGCACCATGTTGTAGCGTACAATCTGGTCGAAGACGTCTTGATTGATGCTGACATTGGGAGCCTTATACTCCACAATCATCAGCGGCTTGCCATCGGTGTCGAAGACCAGCGTGTCGCACCGGCGGCGGGTGTTGTTGAGCGTAAGACTTACCTCGTTGGCCATCAGCGATGCCGGATAGCCTAACGAGCCGGCAAGCCATGCCGCAAAATGCTGGCGCACAAACTCTTCGGGCGTGAGGGCCACGAAGCGGCGCCGCAACGGGTCATAGACCTCGGTATTGCCGTTTGTGCCTTGCCGGGTTCGCAGATTCACCGGCGGCAATGATAAAGGGGGATGATTCAAAACGCAGTCTGTTGTTCTTCGGTGTTGGCGATGTTATTCAGAATACGGGCCAGGCGCAGGCCGCCTTTGAGGAACTGCATTTCCACCACCGGCGTCCAGTTGGCAATGTAATCATAACTTATCACGGTACCCTTGGGGGTCTGTTTATAGATGTCGCAGGCAATGTTGTAAGTGTCGTTGGCCCAGTCGTCGATATTGCCTGAGGTGAGCAGTACGGAGTCCATCTCATTCACGCGGTCGATCTGGTCGGCCCACTCTGTGTAGCTCCATTTATGGCCGCTTTCGGGCAATCGCGAGTCCCAGACGGAGTGGAGATTGGTGGGAGAATCAAAAAACTTAACCGGCGTTTTATTGCCGCCCAGATCGGAGGCATGGCCAAGGTGCATGGGCTGATGCATATCGCCGGCGAGATGAATCACCATCTTCAGCGCCAGTTGCTTTTCGGCTGTTGTAGACCGTGGGTTGCGCAGAATTTCAATATTGCGGCGCAAGGCTGTAACCACATCTCCTTTTGAATGAACGGGCGCTGTGGCGTACGTCTGACCCTCGTCAATATTTTTATAATGCCACGTCAGAGAATAATTCAATTCGGGTGTATGAGAGGCATTATCGAGCCAGTTGGCCCAATATACAAGGCTTTTTCCGTTGAGCAGGGAATCTGTGAGGGCTTTGGCGGCAGGGGTGAGATGACGCTGCGCAATGGCCGCTGTTACATCGTGTCCTTTCTGCCCCCAGCCCATCATCATGGCCGGCACTGACAACGCCGCAATAAGGCTCAGAAGCGGTTTGTTCATATCTTATTTCTTTTTGGGCAACAAAGTTACAAAAAAAATCATTACCTTTGTCCTCTGAATTATGATGCTGATAAGTTCACTGAAAACGTTTGGGCGGTATTGTATGTTTATTTGCCGCGTATTCCATTTCCCCGACAAATGGAATGAATTCGGGCGTTGCACTATTTTTGAAGTTAGCAAGCTCGGAGTGGGATCCATACCCATCACCATAATCATATCGTTGTTCATAGGCGCGGTAATAGCCATACAGATGCAGCTGAACATTATGTCACCGCTGATACCGAGCTACTCGGTGGGTCTGGCCACGCGCGAGATTCTGCTGCTGGAGTTCTCCAGCTCCATCCTGTCGCTGATTCTGGCGGGCAAGGTGGGCTCGAACATAGCATCAGAGATAGGCACCATGCGCGTAACGGAGCAGATTGACGCCATGGACATAATGGGCATCAACTCGGCCAATTACATTGTGCTGCCCAAGATTGTGGGCTTTGTGCTGTTTGTGCCGGTATTGTGCATTCTGAGTATGTTCATGGGCCTTATTGGCGGATGGTTCATTGCTGAGTTCACTGATATGATTTCGGTGGAGAAATATGTTTATGGCATACAGACCTTCTTTAACGAATGGTATGTGTGGTACGGCATCATCAAGACCTACTTTTTCGCGTTCATCATCACCAGCGTGTCGGCCTATTATGGCTATTACGTCAGCGGCGGCGCTCTGGAGGTGGGCAAGGCATCTACCTCGGCCGTGGTGTCAAGCTCCATTCTGATTCTGCTCATGGACGTGATTCTAACCAAACTGCTGTTGCAATGATTGAAGCAAGGAACATTAGCAAGTGGTTCGATGGCCAACGCATTCTCTTTGACATCAACGCCACTTTTGAAAGCGGAAAGACCAACCTCATCATAGGCAAGAGCGGTTCGGGTAAAACGGTCTTCATGAAGTGCCTCATAGGCCTCTTCACTCCCGAACAAGGCGAGATTCTATACGACGGCAGGCCGCTGTCGCGCATGGACGACAAGCAACGTCGGCAGCTGCGCACCGAGCTTGGTATGCTGTTTCAAGGCTCGGCGCTTTTCGACAATGAAACGGTGTTGGGCAATGTGATGTTCCCGTTGAAAATGCTTTCGCACAACATGACTCGCCACGAACAGATTGAGAGGGCAAAATTCTGCATTGAGCGAGTGGGGCTGCAGGGTGCCAACGACAAATATCCGTCGGAGATTTCGGGCGGTATGCAGAAGCGTGTGGCGATTGCGCGTGCCATAGCTCTCAATCCGCGCTATCTGTTCTGCGACGAGCCGAACTCGGGTCTGGACCCGCAGACGAGTATTCTCATCGACGACCTGCTCAGCGACATCACTCACGAATACGGCATCACCACCATTATCAACACCCACGACATGAACTCGGTGCTTGGCATTGGCGAGCATATCATCTTCATCGACAAGGGTCGCTGCGACTGGACCGGCGATGACCGCTCAATCTTCCGGTCGAAGTCAAAGGCTCTCAATGACTTTGTCTTTGCTTCGCATCTGTTCAAGGAGGTGAAACTCTATCTTGAACGCGACGCTGATGCCAATCCGGCCAAGAGCCAAAAGATAGACTCGCTTGAAAATGAAATAAAGCCCTGAGCAGCAGATGATCTATTACTTCAGCGGCAGCGGCAACTCGCGCGCAATAGCTAAGGCTCTTGGCTCAGCTCTTACAGAGAGAACCGAAGCAGTGGGCGGATATGCGCTTGCCGAACAAGGCTGCCCGGGATTTGTGTTGCCGGTATATGCCTGGGGAATCGCTCCTTTTATATTAGACTGGATAGGCAGCGTGAAACTGCCCGACAAGAAACCCCAGTTTGTTTGGGCAGTACTCGACTATGGCGATGAGACGGGATACGCTCACCGGATTTTGCGCAGGGCATTAGCAAAACGGGGACTCAGGCTCGACGCGGTTTACGGGGTTCAGATGCCCAACACTTATGTGCTTCTGCCGGGCTTCGATGTTGATTCAGAAGCTCTGGAATACCGGAAATTAACGGCTGCCAAAATCAGGGTCAGTGAGATTGCCGAGAGGATTAGACGCAGAGAAAGCAATGTTGAAGATATACACATAGGACCGCTGCCGGGGTTGAAAACAGGGGTCATTTTCCCTCTTTTCAAGAAGTGGGGTATTTGGCCCGGGCGCTGGCATTATGATGCCGAGAAATGCACCGGCTGCGGAATGTGTGAGCGGTCTTGTCCTGTGGGCAACATAACGATGGCCGACCAACACACCATCAGCTGCGTTGCTCCCCGCAGCGACCAATGTGGTCTGTATCTTGGAGGAGGACACCCGGAATGGGGTAAAGACTGCACTTCGTGCCTTGCCTGCTATCATGCCTGTCCGCACCATGCGGTGATGTATGGCAAAGCCACCCGCCGCAAGGGTCAGTGGCGTCATTGGTTCAAAAACTCACAATCTTCTTTATGACGTGCAACTCTGCGGCGTCATGGCACGTCAAAGAGTAATATATGTCTACATTCTGCACTTCATACGGGCATACCTTTCTCCAGCGACTTCTCCGTCGGCTTATGACGGCTGTTGCCGGCAGAGAAGAGGAAAACGCCGTTCCGGCTCATCGTTATGAATATGTGATGCGCCGGTATGGCGACATGGTAGCCGGCATCTGTTGGGCGTACGCTTCTGTGCGCGATGACTTCGAAGACCTCAGGCAAGATGCCTGCATGAATATCTATCGCGGACTGGCTACTTACAGGGGAGAAGCGGAACTGAAAACGTGGATTTATCGCGTTACGCTGAACACGTGCATAACAGGCTACCGACGCCGTAAACGCTGGGGACTCGGCAATGCCAGTCTCGATGCGGAAGCTATGGTTGCCACTACGGACGACAATAGGTTTGAGGATGCGGAATTCCTGCACAGCCTGCTGCAAACGCTTTCGCTGCTCGACCGCAGTCTGATTATTCTGTGGCTCGAAGAACATTCTTACGAGGAGATTGCCGACATCATGGGCATGAAACGTAACACAGTGGCGTCGAAGCTGCGGAGAATAAAGATTAAGCTGGCCAAGAACGCTACAAAAATTTAAGACCTTATTATAATGGAGAATCAATTACGCAAAAGCTGGCTTGCGGTACGGCAGGAAATGACCCTGAATGCCCCCGTAGATGTTCCCTCAACAGGTAGAAAAACCATATTGCAGAAGCTCATAGCGCGCTATCGCACTTTTGTGATTATAGAGGCTCTGAACCTTATTTATATACCCTTATTGCTACTGAAACTTCTGCCTGAGCATGATATATGGCAGTGGATTCTGATGGCTCTCTACGAGGTTATAATGTTAGTGTCGCTTATCACCGACCTGTGGCTACATTCTTGGCTGGGGAAAATCAATGTGGAGCAAATGTCGGTTTATGAAGTGATAAAAAGATGTGCCCTGGCCCGCAAACGGCATCTTCAATTCCTGTTTGTCATGCTGCCCTTTTCCGTTATCACCATAGCATTGACTGCTTACGTTTTCAGCGACGATATCTATATAGTTATAGGTATCATTACCGGCACCCTGATAGGAATGTGCGTTGGAATAACGTTCCTTCGACAATTCCTGCGCGACTATAAAGCCCTTATGCACATCTGAGAGCAGAGGTAACCCTGAGAGAATTTCCTCATCACAGAATTTCCTCATCATAGTAGGATGAGTTTATAAACAGGAGCACAGGGCGAGGGTTCGATCCAATTTCATCAAGAAGGAACAATTCAGACAAAAGGCAACCTACTCAGAAGAGGAGGGATTGAAGACCTCGTAACTGTTGTCATCGTAAAAAATGGTGATACGCACCACCTTACGGGGCGATTTTTGTAAATCTTGCTTTAAATCGCCGGAAATTTTAGCGGCCATCAAAGATGTAAGTCGCTCAATATCAGCCCCTTTGTTATCAGAATCTGGTGAAATTACGTTCGCGAGAACGGGATTTTTTACATCCTCATGTACATCGTATCGAATTTTGCGATTGTCATTCGAGGAATTTTCATCTGCAAACGGAAATTCATCCCAATCATCCTCCGTATGGTATGATTTTGGAGAAGCGGGGTCAGACCCCTCACCCTCAGACTTTGCATTTTCACCACCTTCCTTATCCGCAACCCTCGGCTTTACCATCTCACCTTCGCCAAACATCAGCCAGAGCATATTAAGCTCAGGAAAGGCATTATGAATCTGAGTAAGCACCTTATCGCTGACCTTTTGATTTCTGCCGGTGATAATCTGCGAGAAAGAGGGTCGGGGGAGCCCACACTTATCAGCGAACTGAGAATTGTTGAGTCCCGTAAAGTCCATAAAGACTTTTAGACGAATATTTAACGAATCAGCGGTATTGTCATTCATTTCAAAAATACGAATTATTGATTTGCAAAGATAGTAATAAAAATCGAAACTGCAAAATTACAATTGTTAATCTTCAAATTTAAATTTGAAAACATGATTATTCAATTTTGAAAACAAAGCACTCTCTTTAGGTACTGTTATTAAAGCATGAGTTGAGAGTAAATTCAATAAAAGACTTATAAATAGGGGAATAGCAATTTAAAACACTCGTGCTAATGAATCCCACACCGCGCACCACTCAAAACATTAAGTAATGAATTAGGCTATTTATGTAAATAGCTAATTATTAGGTACTTACAGAATATTAAAATAAACGTTAATGGGTAAATTTTGCTTATGGAAATTTAAATTTCATATTCGCAAATACACTCGCATATGCGCAAATAGGTCATTTAGGTTTTAGAATCTTCATCTCGTTAGATTACATTCGCATTAAATTGTAAATGCAAATTTGCAATTAGTTCGTTTGTGTTATTCGTTTGTGAATTGTATTTGAGAATTAAAATTTCTCCCCAATTCTAGCTGTTCTCATATCCGAAAAATAGTATAATTTTGCGTTTGCACTATCCTACCCTCCTTTTTCGAGTGCGTATTTTTGTTTCAGCTCCATGTTGCGAAATGAAAAATGAAGTCCTGCGGTGGCCGGAAAGAGTATTTTAATTGGATTTGGTGGCTCAGCTTTTGATGTGTCGAATCTCATAACCTTGTTGGCAACATGGCAAGTAAGAAATGCAGAGCGATTGATGGCTCAAGTAAGAGGGTGGCATAATTGGGAATAAGAGCCGGAGCGAATAAGGGAAAGTCCTTTATTTAGAGACTTACGCGAAATCCGGGAAATGCCGAACAAGTCTGTTGCGCTCTCAGTACAGAAATATTGACCAGAAATCGGCAAACCGACATCTACCCCATCTCCTGAGTTTGCACTAACTAAATCGGGTCACCTTCGGTTTTGGTTCCGGTCATTTTATGGTTGAACAGGGTTCGGTTGGTCTTAATTTTGTTTGACGAAATCAAATTCCGGGATTTTCTTCCGAAATTATGCTGGCTAAAATTTCAGCGGACCGCACAGTTGTTAAGTCGCAGGTGATTTTTCGCCTTCATTTGCCATGTATTTTTTATCACAATTTAAGCGCCAACCTTCTTTCTCCGACTATCATGTTTGCAAATTCAACTTTTCAATTCCACAATAGCTCTAAATTTTTCAATTCTTAAAAATTTAGATTTGCAATTTTCATTGATTTGTCGATGCAAATTAGCGGTTTAGGCGGGTTTGTTCTCTGAAATTTGGTTTGAAGGGTGAAAATTATCCCTTTCTGCATCCGCATATCGTTCAGAGAGAAAATCTCGGCCACATTCCGTGCTATGTGGTAATGAAGCACCGCAATCATTACCCACTACACGCATTTTAGGCTCCGGGGAAATTGATTCATGTTGCGGTGCCAATTCCAAAGGGGGTCTTAAACTGATTCTATCTTTCTTATGTTACAATAATGTGTAAATACAAATGTTAATAATATAAAATATGCAGCGGAGCCCAGGTTGAAGATTCTTCTTTATTAGTGGCAGTGGCATCACCTCAGCCCTATAGAAGTTTCATAACCTATGGCTGTGTCTGCATGGTCATCACCGTAAATTCTACCTCATGGCAACAACACCTGATTCTTCTTTTTCTGTGAAGCTAAAGAATGCTCTGTGGAGTATAGGTTCATATTTCAACATAAAGTCTGATCTGCTGCCCCAGCAGGACGCCGAACAGGAAATTCGTTCTTCGGTGTCTTTCAAGGGTTCGCAGTTACTGATTCTTATTTTCGCCATCTTTGTGGCATCGTTGGGACTGAACACCAACAGCGTGCCGGTAATTATCGGCGCCATGATTATTTCGCCGCTTATGGGTCCTATCATGGGCATTGGTCTGGGCATAGGTATTCAGGATTTCCAGCTGGTAACGCGCGGCACTCGCAACATCCTTACTGCCATGTTGGGTTCGGTGATAGCGTCGGCAATCTACTTCCTCATATCGCCGCAGTTTGAAGGCAGCAACGAACTTTTAGCACGCACTTCGCCCTCCATATACGATGTTTTCATTGCCCTTTTCGGTGGCGCCGCGGGCATAGTCAGCGTTACTTGCCGCAACAAAGCATCGGTTATGGCGGGTGTGGCTATTGCCACGTCGCTGATGCCGCCTCTCTGTACTGCCGGATACGGGCTGGCCAACATGAATATGCACTTCTTCTTAGGGGCTTTGTATCTTTTCTTCACCAACGCTATTTTCATTTTGGTGGCCACATGGATTGGTGTCAAGGTGTTCGGCTATAAAAAGGTGAATGTTACTGACCCGAAGAAGGCACGCACTGTGCGGTTTATTCTCTATACGCTGATTACGCTCACCATTGCGGTCTCCGTATTACTTACCGTATTCATGATTCGCACCAACATTTTCACGCGCAGGGCTGCGGAGTTCGTCGAGAAGGAATTTGTGTTCCCCAACACTCAGGTTCTATCGCATAAAGAGTATGTGGAAGGCGACACGCGTTATATCGACGTCAATCTCATAGGCGAATCCCTGCCAATGGATTCTCTGCGTCTGGCCATGATGACGAAGATGAACAAGGTGGGATTGGGAGGCACCATTCTCAACATCAAACAAGGCTTTGGCATGGGACAGATGGAGGTTTCCTCGCAGGCCGATAATGACAATTTCCTGCGGCTGATGGAGAATGAACTTGCCTCCAAACAGAGCAAAATCGATTCGCTGCGTACGGTCTTGAGCGACCGCAAGAGGCTCACTGACCAGAGCCGCGCCATAGCGCCCGAGATACGGGTTCTCTTCCCGTCTGTACGCGCCATAGCCGTCAGCGAGATGCTTGCTGCAAGTACCACTGCGCCGGTAACAGATACGGTTACAATAGCCTTCATAGATGCCCCTGCAGGTATGCCTGAGAGCCAGAGAACGAAGTTGGCAGATTACTTGCAGGTACGTCTCAAACGCAACAAAGTGAACATTACGCTCAATCCAGCATCCTTCCCCTGGCCGCAGAAAAAAGTTGAGGAGTAAAACTTTTTGCAAACTACCGAATCCTCTGACACCGCATAGTCTGCCATCTTATATGACCAAGCCGGAAAGCCCTGCGCCTCATTATAGAAAGATAATCCATGTTGACATGGACTGCTTCTATGCTGCTGTGGAAATGCGCGACAATCCTTCGTTGGCAGGCAAACCTGTGGCTGTGGCTCACGATGCTCCGCGAGGGGTGGTAACCACAGCAAATTATGTGGCACGCAAATTTGGTGTCAGGTCTGCAATTTCGGCAGCTTTGGCCAAAAAGCTCTGCTCCTCGCTCATCATAGTGCCCCCTCGGTTTGAGGCTTACAAAGCTGAGTCAGCGAAGATTCATGCCATCTTTCATGAATACACGGATGTTATAGAGCCGCTGTCGCTCGACGAGGCTTATCTGGATGTTACTGTCAACAAACCGGGCATTCAGCTTGCCATGGATATTGCCCGCGAGATAAAGGCGAAGATAAAACAACGTACCGGACTGACGGCTTCAGCGGGTGTGTCATTTTGCAAGTTCCTGGCCAAGATAGCCAGCGATTGGCGAAAACCCGACGGATTATGCGTAATTCATCCCGACCAGGCTCTTGATTTCATAAGCAAGGTACCGATAGAGGATTTCTGGGGTGTGGGTCCGGCCACGGCGCAGCGTATGCGCAAATTGGGTATCACCAATGGCGAGCAATTGCGCAACTGTTCTTTACAAATGCTGTCGCATCATTTCGGCAAATCGGGCCGTTCGCTATATAACTTCGCAAGGGGAATCGACAACCGCAGGGTTGAGCCTTCGCGCATACGCAAATCGGTGAGTTGCGAACAGACCCTGACGGCCGATACGGCCTCTCACCGGGAGATAATGCAGCTTATCGAGGAGATGGCACCCGACCTGCAACGACGTGTGGCAAAAAACAACTTCGTGGGTCATACCTTTGTCCTGAAGGTTAAATATGCCAATTTCAAGACCCATTCGCGCAGCCATACCTACCTCACACAGCTCACAGAAGCCTCGCAATTTGTCAGCGCGGCAAAGGCGCTGCTACCTTCGGTGTTGCCGCCGGGTCAGATGATTCGTCTTGTGGGCATCGGTGTGGCCAACAATCAACATTCGGCCGACACGGATTCCACATTCCAGCCGGAAATAGATTTCGGCGAATATTGAGGTCAAAATTCTGCCTCCAATCTCACATCAACCGCTCCTCTTAAATCTCACCTCTTAGCCGTCAGAAGGAGAAATGCAGCGATACCCTCAGGCCGCTCTTATCCACCCCGGGCAAATCGCGGTAAGTGAGTCTCCAGACATAGTCAATGCGCAGGAAAGTCAGCACATTATCCAGTCCAACACCGATTTCCATGTAAGGCTTATGACCCATCAGAGCAGTGTGGCTGTCGGCCGGGAAAGTGGGGATGTCAGTCTGTTTGTAAGGATTGTTCTTGTCGGTCAGCGAGCCGTAGAATCCTCTGAAGCTGATCACCTCACGCAGTTTAGCTTTGTTGATATAGGGTATGCGGTTAAAAATCAGACCATTCATCCAATAGGTCAGATCCCAGCTTACCGATTGGTCAACGGCAAATTCCATAGGGTTGAGCAACGCAAAGCTCTCAGGCTGAATAGTATAACTGAGGTTGGCATTGGCCCATGGCAACGCCGGATAAAAGACCTTGCTCCATAACTTGGCGCCCTTGACTATAACATCGGCATATCCGAATGCGGAGAACCAGAAACGTTTCTGCACACTCAGCTCGGTCTTGTTGATGGTGTAATCGGCGCCCAGCATACCCTTAGGGCCGAACTCCTGAGTGAGGAGGATTATGGGGGCATCCATGTTTATGGGGCGCCGCATGGTGGCCGACTGATAAAAGGTTTCGCCGGGTGCGTATCGCAACTGCAGGGTAAAGGCTGAGGCATTGTAATGATTCCATCGCCAGCCGTCGGCAGCTACAAACGGCACCCATTTCGTAGGCTCCTGGCGCTCCCAGCGCAATCCGGTCTCCAATGAGAAACCGCTGCGGCGCTCCAGGGTATACAGGAGGTTGAAATACCGGCGGTAAGTCATCAGATAATTGTCGGTCCTTTTAAGGCTCAAGAACACGTTATCCTGGTTTGTAAACAGATAATGCTGACCTATCTGGTCCATGTCGTAGCTGAAGCTGAAGCGCAGACTGTGTATGGGGAATTCGCGCGAGTGATAGTTCTTATCCACGAACGAATACTCCAGCTCGCCGCCATATTTCCACTTATGGTCTTTGAAGCCGTATGCGCCGTAAGCTCTGGCAAACAGGCGCTTGCTGAGATTGGCTGTGGTCATGCCGCCGAAACGTACTCGCGCCCCCTCAATGTCGTTAAAGCTTATCAGGGTGTTGAGCGGACCGATGTCGAACACTGACCGCTTGCCTGTGCGCAAATATCCCCTATCCATCAGTGCCACAAACTTCTCGCCCCAATAGAACCATTTCTTGCGCCTGAGCAGAGTCATGAAATTGCCCATTCCCTCTTGCGCTCCGCTCATCGACGTTACGCGCTGACCGGTCCAGTAAGCATCATCGCGGTTATAGGCTTCGGCAATGAAAAACTCATCGCCCTCGGCATCATAATATTCGCTGAATTCCTCCACAGGCGCATAGCTGTAACCATCAACGCGTGTCTCGCGCCGAGCGTATACCTCCGGGGTGCCTGCCACAAGCCGGAACTCCACGGTCAGGTCATCGCTCGTCTTTATGCGGTTGCCCAGACTGTCGCGCTCAAAATTCTGCACTATGTAGAGGCTCTTCACATAGTTGAGATTGATGTCGCGGGGTATCTGCATCACCACTTTGCGGGGCATCATGGTGGAATCGGTCATCGGCACATATATCCGTCCGGTAAAGCCCATCGACTCGCGGTTGTGGGGCGTGAAGGTCAACTCTATGTTCGGCTCACCGTTGATGAGGACTGTGTCTGTGAGATAATATTTGTAGAAATCGGGCCCTATGCGGCTCAGCGGACTTACGAATCTGTTTTGCAACAGGGTGATGTCGTTGCTGTAAAGGTCTACGGGCCGAAGAATATCCTGATATATCTTGCGCATATTACCCACATCGAAGCTCTGGTCAATGCCCACACTCCTGTAGCCTTCCACAACGCGCTTGCCATTGCGGTCGCCATTTTTGTGCAACACCCTCGACCGCTGTTCCTTAAGACTTATGGTGATGTAAGGCTTGCCCGTTACAACGCTGTAATCAACATACTGACGAAGTGTAGAATCGCCCACAGCCTCATCTTTCACGTTCATGCCCAGCACAATCTTCTCATACTCATTTGTTGAGAAATATGGTGCTCGCACAGGGTCAATACTGTCGCCGCTGGCACGCAGCCGCTGCATGAACCTCACCGCCGGATTATTCTTCTTCGAATACTTCTGCTTCTTGGGCTTTACCACCACAGCCGCCAGTTCCTTGCTCTGCGGCACAAGAAACAGGGTGTCGAGATTCACCCGTCCGCTCATTACGTTGAGTGACACCGACACAGGTCTGTAACCCATCACCTTTATCTCTATCCCCTTGCGCTGCTTGGACGAAGCTATCACAAACCTGCCGTCGTCGCTGCCCGTTACGCCATGTCGGCTGTCGCCCTGAAAACATATCAGCGCTCCGCCCACAGGCTGCCGGGTCAGGGAATCGGCCACCACGCCGTTTACCTGAATCTTTGCATCCATTGCACCCACGCAGCACAACGCAAGCACGACAGCCATTATTATCTTTGCCTGTAATCTGAATTTCAATTGCATAAGCATATTACATAAGGGTACTTGCTGTAACTGTCATAAATCAATCTGCATAGACAGGAATTTTTTCATAAAAGTTACTACCCTATTAACTCAAAACTTATAACGTTGTGGGGTTCATTTTATTTCTCATTGATAATCACATAATTTCTTGCCGGAGCTCCGTTTCAGGGGTCTGAAATGTCCAGACAAGCAAATCCGAAAATAGAAATTGCAAAAATTTCTAAAAATATTACCCCAAAAATTCCACAAATTCTTTGCAGTCTTGGAGAAATTTATTAACTTTGCAACCCCACTAAATAATTTTTCAAAAACAGACACTACGAAAAACTTAATAAATACATGAGCAAAAACATCTACACCTTTGGCGACGGTAAAGCTGAAGGCAATGCGTCGATGCGCAATCTGCTCGGCGGCAAAGGAGCGAATCTGGCCGAGATGAACCTTCTAGGAATGCCCGTTCCTCCGGGCTTCACAATCACCACAGAAGTCTGCAACGAATACAACCAAAATGGTCGCGACTACGTCATCAATAAAATAGAAAACGACGTAAAAGAAGCCATCAAACACGTAGAGAAACTCACAGGTAAAGAGTTCGACAACCCCGCCAATCCCCTGCTCGTATCCGTACGTTCAGGCGCCCGCGCCTCCATGCCCGGCATGATGGACACCGTCCTCAATCTCGGCATGAACGACGCCACCGTAGCCACCATGGCTGAAAAGAGCGGCAATCCCCGCTTCGCATGGGATTCATACCGCCGCTTCGTGCAGATGTACGGCGACGTGGTTCTGGGCATGAAACCCAAATCGAAAACTGATATCGACCCCTTCGAGGCCATCATGGACCAGGTGAAGGAGGAAAAAGGCGTTAAGTTCGACAATGACCTCGACGTTGAAGACCTCAAGAACCTCGTGGTACGCTTCAAAGCAGCCGTTAAGGAATACACAGGCAAGGACTTCCCCACCTCAGCATGGGATCAGCTCTGGGGCGGCATCTGCGCCGTATTCGATTCATGGATGAACGAACGCGCCATCCTCTATCGCCGCATGAACCAGATACCCGAAGAATGGGGCACCGCCGTTAACGTGCAGGCAATGGTTTACGGCAACATGGGCAACAACTCAGCCACCGGCGTAGCCTTCAGCCGCGACGCCGCCACAGGCGAAAACATCTTCAACGGCGAATACCTCATCAACGCTCAGGGCGAAGACGTGGTAGCCGGCGTTCGCACTCCTCAGCAAATCACCATCGAGGGCTCTCGCCGCTGGGCTGCCCTGCAGGGTATCAGCGAAGAGGAACGCGCAGCTAAATATCCCGCTCTTGAAGAGACAATGCCCGACTGCGCTGCCGAGCTCATCAGCATAGCCCACAAACTTGAGGACTATTACAAAGATATGCAGGACATGGAGTTCACCATCCAGGACGGCAAACTCTGGATGCTCCAGACCCGCAACGGCAAACGCACCGGCATAGCCATGGTACGCATCGCCATGGAGCTTCTCCGCGCAGGCGAAATCGACGAGAAGACCGCCCTTCTGCGCATGGAGCCTAACAAACTCAACGAGCTGCTGCACCCCATCTTCGACAAAGACGCCCTCAAACGCGCCAAAGTAGTGGCCAAGGGTCTTCCCGCAAGCCCCGGTGCAGCCACCGGCCAGATAGTATTCCAGGCCGATGACGCTGAAGCATGGGCAGAGAAGAAGAAGAAAGTCATCCTGGTGCGTATAGAGACCTCGCCCGAAGACCTCCGCGGCATGCTCGTGGCTCAGGGCATCCTCACCATGCGCGGCGGCATGACCAGCCACGCTGCTGTTGTGGCTCGCGGCATGGGCAAATGCTGCGTATCAGGCGCCGGTGAAATACACGTAGACTACAAAGCCAAGACCGTGGAAATGGGTGGCAAAGTTTACCATGAAGGCGACTGGATCTCACTCAACGGCTCCACAGGCGACGTTTACGACGGACAGGTGCCCACCGCAGAACCGGAACTCGGCGGCGACTTCGGCGCTATCATGAACCTGGCCGACAAATACACCAAGACTCTGGTACGCACCAACGCCGACACCCCGCGCGACGCCAAACAGGCACGTCACTTCGGCGCTCAGGGCATAGGTCTGTGCCGCACAGAGCACATGTTCTTTGAAGGCGACCGCATCAAAGCCGTTCGCGAAATGATTCTCGCCGACGACGTTGAAGGCCGCAAAATAGCCCTCGCAAAACTGCTTCCCATGCAGCGCGGCGACTTCGAAGGCATCTTCGAAGCCATGGACGGATTCGGTGTTACCGTACGCCTCCTCGATCCCCCGTTGCACGAGTTCGTACCTCACCAGACAGCCACTCAGAAAGAGCTTGCCGAAGAAATGGGCAAGACCCTTGAAGAGGTAAAAGCCAAAGTAGACAGCCTTGAGGAATTCAACCCCATGCTCGGCCACCGCGGCTGCCGTCTGGGCATCACATATCCCGAAATCACCGAGATGCAGACCCGTGCCATCATCGAGGCAGCCCTCAACTGCAAAGCACGCGGCATCAAAGTCTTCCCCGAGATTATGGTACCCCTGGTAGGCACCCTCAAAGAGCTGCAGCATCAGGCCAACGTCATCAACACCACCGCAGCCAAAGTCTTCGACGAGCGCGGCGAGTCGATAGCATACAAAGTCGGCACCATGATTGAAGTGCCCCGTGCCGCCCTCACCGCCAACCAGATAGCCGAGGTAGCCGAATTCTTCAGCTTCGGCACCAACGACCTCACCCAGATGACCTTTGGCTACTCACGCGACGACGCACCCAAGTTCCTCAAATACTACAAAGAGAAAGGCATCCTGAAAGTCGATCCGTTCGAGGTACTCGACCAGGAAGGCGTAGGTCAGCTCGTACGCATGGGCGTAGAGAAAGGCCGTGCCACCAACCCCGACCTCAAAGTTGGTATCTGCGGCGAACACGGCGGCGAGCCCAGCTCAGTGAAGTTCTGCGCCAAACTCGGCATGAACTACGTCAGCTGCTCACCCTTCCGCGTGCCCATCGCCCGCGTAGCTGCTGCTCAGGCTGCTATTGAAGAGTAATATAGAGAATTAGTCAATAGATACAATTAAAAAGGGAGTGTATCGTAATTCGATTTTTGCGATACACTCTCTTTTTTTGAGTTTTGGG
>OJQV01000602.1_pt1 | contig 23648 bp, 19 predicted proteins | sample 1598821 | NCBI WGS metagenome assembly OJQV01 (sample SAMN03922509, study PRJEB24848) | human gut metagenome | isolation source: stool sample | host: Homo sapiens | place: Germany | collected 2011-11 | reverse complement strand
GGTCAGCGGCAGCGGCATCGCAGCCGGCCTTCACATAGCCCCAGTACTCGGAGGCCAGGGTCTTCAGGACCACAGCGATCTCCACATCGCTGGCAGTGGCGGTATCGCCGCCGTTCTCCTCGGTAGCAGTGTCATCGGTGCTGGTGTCTTCGTTGGCGGTATCTCCGCCGCCGCAGGCCACCAGAGACAGGGACATCACCAGTGCGAGGAGAAGTGCAAAAAACTTTTTCATCTTACTTCTTTTCTCCTTCTTAATTGGTTTCCTCTCACATTCAGGCAGAAATGGATCTGAACTGCGGGAGTAAGAAGATTTTAACATGGTGTGCTTATACAGTCAACGTGTTAACGTAAAAAACAGCTATTATTACAATTTTGCGGAACTTTTTTGCACAATATGCAGAAAATTTTTTATCAGCTAATCATTTACTTGACAGCGTCGGCTTTTTATCAGGCGCCCGGCGGCGTCCAGTTTGCGCAAATTTTTCGCAAATCTGCCGCACAGCCTCTCTATCCCCCAAAAACCGCTCCCCTGGGTGTCGCCGCAGGCGCGCCCGTCCTACATTATATAATATAAGGAGGTGCGGACATGCCTGTTCCGCACAAAAAACGCCCTCCCGGCTTGGGAGGGCGTTCGGACCATGTATTCTCAGACGGAGATGATTTTCCAGGCGCACCAGAGCAGGAGCAGCGCCATAACGGCGTTGACAAATTTGTAATACCGGCTGTACAGCGGGTACAGCAGCGCGCCCAGCGTGGCCCAGATCAGGTTTCCGGTGGCGGCGCAGGCAGCCATGATGACAGAGAAGCACAGCACGGCTGGCACCGTATACCCATGGGGCAGGATATAACCGGAATAGGCGGCGATCCCCAGCATCAGGATGTGAACGTTCAGGAATTGCAGCAGGAAGCCGTTCACATAGGACAGCGGCTTGCCGGAGGGGCCGTCCTCCTTCTTGGCGCCGGGGCTGCGCATCAGCGTGCGGTAGGCCAGATAGAGGATATAAGCCGCGCCCACATACTTGGCCACGGGGACAATCTGCGGCACCAGCTCTCCCAGCCAGGCACAGCCGAAGCCGCACAGCAGCATAACGGTGATCAATCCCGCCCAGATCCCAAAAATCAGCGGCCAGCACTTCCGGATGCCGTACCGGCTGGTGCTGCTGAACAGCAGAATGTTGTTGGGTCCCGGGGAAAAGGTGGTTGCACAGGCATACGCCGCCAGTTGTAAATAGACTGCTGTCATGGGAACTGCCCCTTTCTCTTTATCAGATACTGTCCCGCCGCGGCGTCAGCTGAAGACGCCGGCCTTGCACAGCTCGATGAACTGCTTGGCCACCCGGGCGCTGCGTCCGCCGGAGCGGACCGCGAATGCCTCACTGCGGACCGCCAGCTGTCTGGGGTCCAGCTCCACCCCGTACTGCTTGGCCAGCTCCTCCACAATGTGGAGATACCGCTCCCGGTCGGGGCTGCCGAAGGTGATGGTCAGCCCAAACCGGGCGGACAGGCTCATCAGCTCTTGGCGGGTGTCGCTCTCGTGGATGTCGTCGCCCTCCCGGTCGGTGAGGGTCTCCTTAATCAGGTGGCGGCGGTTGCTGGTGGCGTAGACGGCGATGTTGCCGGCCCGGCCGCCCACGCTGCCCTCCAGGATCGCCTTGAGGGCGGCGAAGTTGTCGTCATTGGCGGTGAAGCTCAGATCATCGATGAAGAGGATGAACTTCAGCGGATTGGACGCCAGGGCGTCCATCAGGTCCGGGATCTGATAGAGCTGGTTCTTCTTGACCTCCACCAGCCGCAGCCCCTGGTCCGCGAAGGCGTTGGCGATGGCCTTGATGGCGCTGGACTTGCCGGTGCCCGCGTCACCATACAGCAGCACGTTGTTGGCGGGCTTTCCCTCCAGCAGGGCCCGGGTGTTGGCGATGACCTTCTCCCGCTCCCGCTCATAGCCAGGCAGCTCCTCCAGCCTCTGGGGATCCGGGTGCTTCACCGGCGCCAGTTGCCCCTCCTCCACCGTGAACACGTGGTACCGGGCGAAGATGCCGTAGCCCTTCACCCCCACCTCCTCCATCCGGCGGAGGTATTCCCGGGTGATATCGGTGGGAGACACGACCCAGCCCACCAGAAATTCCGGAGGCTCCCGCAGACCCGCCGTCAGGTCCTCCAGCTGCAGCTGGGAGAGCTGGTCGAAGAAGGCCAGCTCCCGCCGCAGGCTTTCCTGAAGGACGGAGCTCCTGCCCACCGCCTGCCCCCGGATGCAGACGTTCTCGCTCTCCAGCACCGCCTCCCGCAGATAGCAGGACCAGCTGTCGCTGGACTGGAAGAGGGCGGCTTCAAATCCGGCGCAGGCGGCGGAGAAATCGCCGCTGTCCCCCCGCACCCGGGCGGAGAGCATCTCGCCGCAGGCGGCCACCACCGGGTCCTGCAGCAGCCGGCGGAACACCACAAGGCCCGTCAGCCGCCGGTACATCTCTTGTACGTGCATGTTGCATTCCTCCCGATCTCAGGCCTTCAGCGGAGGACCGCGCCCTCGTCGGCGCTGGTGACCATCCGGGCGTAACGGCCCAGCCAGCCGGTGGTGATGTTGGGGGCAGGCTGGACATAGGCGGCCTTCCGGGCGGCCAGCTCTTCCTCAGATACCTGCAACATGATGGAGGCATTGGGAATGTCGATGGCGATGGCGTCGCCCTCCTGCACCAGGCCGATGGGACCGCCGGAAGCGGCCTCCGGGCTGACGTGGCCGATGGACGCGCCCCGGCTGGCGCCGGAGAACCGGCCGTCGGTGATAAGGGCCACGGTTTTGTCCAGACCCATGCCCGCGAGAGCGGAAGTGGGATTCAGCATCTCCCGCATACCAGGGCCGCCCTTGGGGCCCTCGTACCGGATCACCACCACGTCGCCGGGGACGATCTTACCGGCGTAGATGGCGGCGATGGCGTCCTCCTCGCTGTCAAACACCCGGGCGGGACCGGTGTGGGTCAGCATCTCCGGGGCCACGGCGCTGCGCTTCACCACGCAGCCGTGGGGGGCCAGATTGCCCCAGAGGATCTGCAGTCCGCCGGTGGGGGAGTAGGGATCCTCGATGGGCCGGATGGCGTTGTGGTTGAGGTTCTGGACCCCCTGAATGTTCTCGCCCACGGTCTTGCCGGTGACGGTCAGGCAGTCCAGATCCAGAAGGCCGCGCTTGGCCAGCTCCGCCTGGACAGCAGGGATGCCGCCGGCCGCGTACAGGTCCGGCATGTGGGTGGGGCCCGCAGGGGCCAGGTGGCACAGGTTGGGGGTCTTCTCGCTGATCTCGTTGAACAGGGCCAGGTCCACCGGGCAGCCCGCCTCCTGGGCGATGGCCAGCAGGTGCAGCACCGTGTTGGTGGAGCAGCCCAGGGCCATGTCGCAGGTCAGGGCGTTGCGGATGCTGCGGGCGTTGATGATGTCCCGTGCGCAGATGTTCCGGCGGACCATCTCCATGATGGCGGCGCCGGCCCGGCGGCCCAGCTGCAGCCGCTTGCTGTACACCGCGGGGATGGTGCCGTTGCCCGGCAGGCCGATGCCGATGGCCTCGCACAGGCAGTTCATGGAGTTGGCGGTGTACATGCCGGAGCAGCTGCCGCAGCTGGGGCAGCAGTTGCAGGTGCAGTCTTCCAGCTGATCCTCGGTGATCATACCGGCCTTGTAGGCACCCACAGCCTCGAACATCTTGGAAAGGCTGACCTCTTCGCCGCCGTAGGTACCGGCCAGCATGGGGCCGCCGGAGCAGACCACGGCGGGCACATCCATGCGCACCGCTGCCATCACCATGCCGGGCACGATCTTATCGCAGTTGGGCACCAGCACAAGGCCGTCCAGCTGGTGTGCCATCAGCATGGTCTCCACGCTGTCGCAGATCAGTTCACGGGAGGCCAAAGAGTACTTCATGCCCACATGACCCATAGCGATGCCATCGCATACACCGATGGCGGGGATCAGGATGGGGGTACCACCGGCCATCTGCACACCGGCCTTGACAGCCTCGGCGATCTTATCCAGATTCATGTGTCCGGGCACGATCTCGCTGTAGGCGCTTACCACGCCGATGAGGGGGCGCTCCAGTTCCTCCGGGGTGTAGCCCAGCGCATAAAACAGGCTGCGGTTGGGCGCGCGCTCCGAGCCCTTGGTCACGTTGTCACTTCTCATTGCAAATCCTCTTTTCTGATAAAGCCCTCTCCGTCACGGTTGCGCCGTGCCACCTCTCCCGAGAGGGAGAGGTTTCGCGGAGGAGCTATAAGGTTCCCTTTTCAACAAAAACTCCCCCTTTCGGGGGAGCTGACCGCCGAAAAGCGGTCTGAGAGGGTTCTCCTCTTACTTCTTCAGCCAGCTCATCATGCTGCGCAGCTCAGCACCCACCTTCTCGATGGGCAGCTCAGCCTCCATGCGGCGCTTGGCAAGGAAGTGCACCTTGCGGCCGCCCTTGGGGCTCATCTCGGTCAGGAACTCAGAAGCAAAGGTGCCGTCCTGGATCTCGGTCAGAACCTTCTTCATCTCCTTGCGGGTCTCCTCGGTAATCAGGCGCTTGCCGGTGCGGTAGTCGCCGTACTCGGCAGTGTTGGAGATGGAGTAGCGCATCTTGGAGAAGCCGCCCTCGTTGATCAGGTCAACGATCAGCTTCATCTCGTGGCAGGTCTCAAAGTAGGCCATCTCGGGCTCGTAGCCGGCCTCCACCAGCGTATCGAAGCCGGCGTGGATCAGCTCGGAAACACCGCCGCACAGCACGGCCTGCTCGCCGAACAGATCGGTCTCGGTCTCCTCCTTGAAGGTGGTCTGCAGAATGCCTGCACGGCCTGCGCCGATGCCGGAAGCATAAGCCAGTGCGATATCCTTGGCCTTACCGGTGTAGTCCTGCTCCACGCAGATCAGAGAGGGGCAGCCCTCGCCCTCGGTGTACAGGCGGCGCACGATGTGGCCGGGGCCCTTGGGAGCGATCATGATGACGTCCACGTTCTTGGGCGCGGTGATGGTCTTGAAGTGGATGTTGAAGCCGTGTGCAAAGGCCAGTGCCTTGCCCTCGGTCATGTAGGGAGCAACCTGGGTGTTGTAGATATCGGCGCACAGCTCATCGGGCACCAGCATCATGACAACATCGCCGGCCTTGGCAGCCTCTTCCACCTCCATGACCTTGAAGTTGTCATGGGTGGCAGCGAACTCAGAAGCCTTTGCCCAGTGAGCAGAACCCTTGCGCAGGCCGACCACAACGTTGACGCCGCTCTCAGCCAGATTCTCAGAGTGTGCATGACCCTGGCTGCCGAAGCCGATGACAGCGACGGTCTTGCCGTCCAGCACGCCGAGGTTGCAGTCGGAATCGTAGTATTTCTTGATAGCCATAATCGTTAGTCTCCTTTTACATTAACTGGTTGGTTTATCTTCCGGTCTTGTATGCTCTGTTCTATCTTTCGCTCACCCTGAGCGGAAAAGCAATGTAATTATGCCCGTCTTGCGCCCGGCGGGGGCAGCTGGACGGAGCGCACCTCCTGCGGCGGCTTCTGGATATGCTGGTGCATCCCGCCGCGCTCCAGTGCAGTAACGCCGGTGCGGCACTGCTCAAGGATGTTGTAGCCCTCGAACATTTTCAAAAATGCGTCCAGCTTGTCCGGCCGGCCGATCAACTCAAACACCATGCTGTCCGGGGAAAGATCGATGATCTTTGCCTTGTAGATGCAGGCGATCTCCCGCAGCTCTGTGCGGTTGTGCACGTCCGATTCCACCTTGAGCAGCAGCAGCTCCCGCTCCAGCGCTTTTTCGCTGTCCAGCACGAACACCTGCCGGGTGACTTCCAGCCGCTCGGTCTGCAATACCAGCTGCTGCAAGGCCTTTTCATCGCTGGTAATGGTCACTGTGATGCGGCTGACTGCCGGGTCGTTGGTGGCGGACACCGTAAGGCTGTCGATATTGAAGCCGCGGCGGCAGAACAGGCTGGACACCCGGGCCAGAACGCCGCTCTGGTTGTCCACCAGCAGGCTGATGACCCTGCGCTGATCAGATTTCATGATGCTGTGTCCTCCTTATTCCATGATGATGTCGTTGATATCGCCGCCGCCGGGGATCATGGGCAGCACCTTTTCGTCCTTGTCAATGATGCACTCGATCCAAGTGGGGCCTTTCTGCTGCAAGGCATCTGCAAAGGCTTCCTGAAACTCCGGCAGATTGGTGCAGCGGTAGCCCTTCAGGCCAAAGCCGTCTGCCAGCTTGACAAAATCGGTCTTGCGGTGGGGGTCGGTCTGGCTGTAACGCTTGCCGTAAAAGCTGGTCTGCCACTGGCGCACCATGCCCAGCACCGAGTTATTGAAGATGACCGTGATGATGGGCAGCTCGTAGCTGACAGCGGTGCAGGCTTCGTTCAGGTTCATGTGGAAGGAGGCGTCACCAGTAAACATCACCACACGCTGCTGGCGTCCCAGTGCCATCTGGGCACCAATGGCAGCGCCGTAGCCAAAGCCCATGGTGCCAAGGCCGCCGCTGGTGATAAAGCCACGGCTCTTGGTGTGGCGCAGGTACTGCGCCGCCCACATCTGGTGCTGACCCACGTCGGTAACATACACGGCGTCGGGGCCGCACTGGTTGCACACCTCGCCGATGACCTGATGGGGCATCAGCCGGGTGGGGTCAGACACGGGGTGGTAATCCTGTGCCTGCCAGCTCTGGATCATCTTCATCCATTCCGGGTGCTTGGCGGGCTTGATCTGGGGCAGCATGGCGTTCAGTACATAGGCTGCATCGCCCACGATGGAAAGATCCACATCCACGTTCTTGCCCAGCTCGCTGGCGTCAATATCGATCTGGATGATGGTGGCGTTTTTGGCAAAGGTCTTGGGGTTCAGCGCCACGCGGTCGGAAAAGCGGGTACCCACCGCGATGAGCACATCGCACTCTGCCACCGCCCGGTTGGAGGTGTAGCAGCCGTGCATCCCCAGCATCCCCAGATTCATCGGGTCGCCGTAGGGCACAACGCCTGCGGCCATCAGGGTGTAGGTTGCGGGAATCTCCGCCTTGTGCAGCAGATCCCGCAACGGCTGGCAGCTGGCTGCGCTGCGCACGCCGCCGCCAAAGTACACCAGCGGACGCTGTGCGGCGTTGATGAGGTCTGCCGCCCAGTGCACCTGCTCCTCATTATAGGTAGTCACGGTGCGGATAGGCTCCGGCTGCTTGGGGGTGAACTCGCACACTGCTGCAGTCACGTCCTTGGGGATATCCACCAGCACCGGGCCCTTGCGGCCGCTCTGCGCAATGCGGAAGGCTGCCCGCATGGTGTCAGCCAAGTCCTCTACCCGGCGCACCGTGAAGTTATGCTTTGTGATGGGCACCGTAATGCCCTCGATGTAAGCTTCCTGAAAGCCGTCCTTGCCGATGCTGCTGGTGGGCACGTTGCCGGTAAAGGCCACCATGGGCACCGAGTCCATATAGGCGGTGGCAATGCCGGTGACCAGATTGGTGGCACCCGGGCCGCTGGTAGCCAGCACCACGCCGGTGCGGCCGGTGGCGCGGGCGTAGCCGTCCGCAGCATGGGCTGCGCCCTGCTCGTGGGCGGTAAGCACATGGGTGATGCGGTCGGCATTCTTATACAGCTCGTCGTAAAGGTTCAGCACAGCGCCGCCGGGGTAGCCAAAAAGAGTGTCCACTCCCTGCTCGCACAGGACCTCTACAAAGATCTGAGAACCATTCAACTGCATGGTGTTGCTCCTATTCCTGTTCCACTTCTTATCCATTCCCCCGGGGAGAGCTTTTGAAAAAGAAAAAGCCCTTGTCCCCTGCTTTCTTCAAGAGACAAAGACCTTGTAACATCAAGCTCTCTGCGGTACCACTCTCGTTGGCGTGCTGTGCACACCCTCTCACGGGCTTCCAACAAAGCCCTGCACGGTAACGGCTGCAACCGGCGCTGCTTACAAGGGTTTTGCACCCGTTGGGCAGGCTGCTCCGGGATGATTTTCCGCACGAAACGCTGACTGCCTTGCACCAGACGGCAGCTCTCTGAACAGTGGGGATCGTGTGGTACTTTTTCCCATCTGCGCATTTGTTGATGTAAATTATACTATAAACCGGGCTTTTGTCAATCGACAATTTGTAACCTGAATCACCCCAAAGATGAAGCATTTTTAACACCCCTTGCATCCCCGCCCGAACCGCTGTATACTTTTGATATCCGCGTACCTGCGTTTTGTAGGGTATGTGCCAATGGAGAGGAAAAGGGATCGACCTATGAAACTGAGAGAATGGAATGCCCATCTGCATGGGCTTGTTGTGTTCCGCGCCCTGCTGAACGACCCTGTTGTGGCAAAGCTTTTAGACCTGACCGACCGCATGGAAGCCGGCAGCACCTCCTACGGCCCGGTGTGCGATGCCGTAGCCGCCTTTGAGGCCGCTTTGTTCGAGTACACCACCAACTGGGGCAGCTACCTGAGCAATGCTGTGCTGGAGGCCGAGACCATCTGCGTGCGGCAGGCCGCCGCCGGGCAGCTGGACGCGCTGCTGCAAAGCGCCTTGGACAGCGAGCTGCAGTTTTTGCAGCAGCTGTGCGGGCTGACGCTGGACGAGCTGTTTCAGACCGCCTACTCGGAGCAGGCGCAGCGGCCGGAGTTGGCGTTCCTGCCCCGGTGGCAGACCTGTGAGCTTGACCTTGCCGCCGCCTACGCCCAGCGCATGAGCGAGGTGGGCAAAAAGGGCTACGGTATGTTTGCAAAGCACCATGTATTCACGGTGGAGAACGGCCAGCTTGTGCCGGTAAAATACCCCGACCCGCAGCGCCTTTCCGAGCTGCCAGGCTACGAGAAGGAGCGGGAAAAGGTGATCGCCAACACAAAGGCACTGCTAGCCGGGATGCCCGCCAACAATGTGCTGCTGTACGGTGACGCCGGTACCGGCAAATCCAGCGCGGTAAAGGCCATTGCCAACGAGTTTGCGCCCGAGGGACTGCGGCTGGTAGAGGTAAAAAAGAACCAGCTGTACCAGATCCCCGACCTGATGGATAAGCTGGCGGCAAACCCGCTCAAGTTCATTTTGTTCATCGACGACCTGAGCTTTACCGCCAACGACGACAACTTTGCCGCCCTGAAGGCCATTTTGGAGGGCAGCGTAGGCGGCCGTGCCCAGAACATTGCGGTGTACGCCACCTCCAACCGCCGCCACCTCATCAAGGAGACTCTCTCAGACCGCACCGGCGACGACATCCACGAAGCCGACACCCGGCAGGAGCTGATGAGCCTTTCCGCCCGGTTCGGCCTGACGGTCACCTTCCAGCGGCCGGAAAAGGCACGGTTCGAGACCATTCTGGAGGAGCTGGCAAAGCAGCACAACATCCAGATGCCCACCGAGCAGCTGCTGCTCAAGGCCGAGGCCTTTGCCCTGCGTGCCGGCGGCCGCAGCCCCCGGGTGGCCAAGCAGTTCATCGAGCAATGCGAGGCCGGGGTGCAGAAGTAAATGCACCAGTTTTAAGCGTTATCAAAAAACGGGACACCAAAGCATCCGCAGATGCTTCGGCGTCCCGTTTTTCCTATCTTTATTCGCTCAGTCCCGCACGGCGATGCACTCAATCTCCAGCTTTGCGCCCTTGGGGATGGCTGCCACCTGCACGCAGCTGCGGGCGGGGAACGGCTCGGCAAAGGCCTTGGCGTACTCTGCGTTCACTGCGGCAAAATCGTTGATGTCGGCCAGAAAGATCACCGTCTTGACCACGTTGTTCATGGAAAGCCCCGCCTCGGCCAGAATCGCTTTCAGGTTGGCAAGGCTCTGTGCGGCCTGCTGCTCCACGGTATCGGCCATGGTGCCGGTGGCGGGGTCTACCGGGAGCTGCCCGGAAACAAACACCATATTGCCCAGATCCAGTGCCTGACTGTAAGGGCCGATGGCGGCAGGTGCGTTGGCGGTAGATACGACTTTCATGGTATATTTTCTCCTTTATATTACATCAGGTTTAGAACAAATTCGCTTTTTTCTTCGGATAGAGCCAGATGAGGGGGTAATTTCCCGTAAGCCGCTGCTTGCCTGTGCCCTCATCCGTCTGCTCACTCCGTTCGCATCCACCTTCCCCCGTCCGGGGGAAGGTTTTCACTCTTGCAAACGATGAAGTTTACACCCGCTCGCTGACCAGCTGGAAACCGGCCTTCGTCAGCTCTGTGCGGATCTGCTCGATCTGGGCGGCATCGCGGGTCTCCAGCGTCAGCTTGAGGAAGCAGCTGGAAATGGGCATATTGGGGTCGGAGCCATCGTGCTGCACCGACACCACGTTGCTGCCGCAGCGGGACACCACCTCGGCCACCTTTTTCAGCTGGCCGGGTTTGTCCTCCAGTGCGATGGTCAGATTTGCCTTGCGGCCGCTCATCACAAGGCCGCGGGTGATAACGCGGTTCAGGATATTCACATCAATGTTGCCGCCGGAGATGACGCAGGCCACCTTTTTGCCCTCTACCGGCAGCTTGTGGAACAGCACCGCCGCCACCGGCACAGCGCCTGCACCCTCGGCCACCAGCTTCTGGTTCTCCATCAGGGAGAGGATGGCCGCCGCCGTCTCGTCCTCGGTCACGGTGACGATATCGTCCACATACTGCTCGCACAGCTGGTAGGTCAGCTCGCCCGGGGTCTTGACCTGAATGCCGTCCGCAAAGGTGGAAGCAGATTTCAGGGTCTGGTACTTGTGCTCGTGCAGGCTGCGGTACATACTGGGGGCACCCTCGGCCTGTACGCCGTACACCTTGACCTCCGGGCGCAGGGTCTTGATGGCAAAGGCAATGCCGGAGATCAGTCCGCCGCCGCCCACCGGCACCACCACAGCGTCCACATCCGGCAGCTGGTCAAGGATCTCCAAGCCGATGGTACCCTGCCCGGCGATGACCTGCTCGTCATCGTAGGGGTGGATAAAGGTCATGTCGTACTCCTTTTGCAGCTGCACGGCCTTGTCGTGGGCTTCGTCGTAGGTGCCGGGCACAAGGCAGACCTCCGCGCCCAGATTTTTGGTGTTTTCCACCTTCATCAGGGGTGCGCCGTCCGGCATACAGACGATGCTGCGGATGCCGCGCCGGGTAGCCGCCAGCGCCACACCCTGCGCATGGTTGCCCGCAGAGCAGGCAATGACGCCCTTGGCGCTCTCCTCCTCGGAAAGCTGGCTGATTTTATAGTAAGCGCCCCGCACCTTAAAGCTGCCGGTGGCCTGCAGGTTCTCGGTCTTAAGGTACAGCTGGCAGTCCTTGGACAGCTTGGGGGCTTCGATGAGGTCGGTCTTGCGCGCTACGTCCTTCAGCACAAAGGCGGCGTGGTAGATCTTATCCAGAGTCAGCATGACAGATACTTCCTTTATTTTTCGTGATGTCATCCAGTATAAGTTACAAAAATTGTTTTGTCAAATGAATTCCATTCACGATAAAAGGCGTAAAAAAGAGAAAGGCAGTGGTAAAGCCACCGCCTTTCTCTTTTTATTCTCATTACCGCCCACGGCCACCGCCGCCGCCATGGCTGGAACCACCGCCCATGCCACCGAAGCCGCCGCCAAAGCTGCCGCGCCCGGCACCTCCCCCGAAGGAGCCGCCGCCCATGCCGCCAAAGCCGCCGTAGAAGCCGCCCGGCGGGGGCGGCGGGTTATGCGGGCCGCGCCGCCGTCCACGGGGAGGCCGCGGCCCACCGAAGCACCACAGCCAGCCGCAGGGGCTGGCAAAAACATAGGCCATCGACCGGATAATGACGATGAGCAGCACAACGCTGACCACAAGGGTCAGGATGTCGGTCAGGGTGCTGCCGCCGCTGCTCTGCCCGCCCTGATAGCCGGGCTGCACGGTGCTGCCGTTGCCGCCGGAAAGGCTGACTCCGTAAATATCCGCGATGGTGTTTGCCACGTTGCGGGCACAGGTGGTCACCGCGCCGTCATAATTCTTTGCGGCGAACTGGTCTTCCATGGTCTGGGCGATGGCGCTGGACTGCTTTGCCAGCGTGGTGTTGCGGAAGCCGTCGCCATAGGTCAGGTAGTAGTCGCCGTCCGCATACTGTGCCGACTCCATCACAAGCAGGATCAGAACACCGTTATTGTTGGAGGACGAACCGATACCCCAGGCGTTGAAAGCCTGTGTGGCGTAATCCTCTGTGGAATCATTGCCTGTGTATTCTACTGTCAGTACACCGATTTGCGCGCCGCTGCAGCTGGATTCCAACTGGGCGTTCAGTTCGGTGATGGTCTGCACGGTGCTGCTGCTCAGCACACCAGCACCATCCACCACGCACTGATCTTTGGGCAGGCTGGGCAGCTGGGCGGCAAAGGCCGCCGGGCACAGCACCGCCGCGCTGAGCACCACGGCCAGCACCAGTGCGCTGATACGTTTTGCAAAGTTTTTCATGCGAAGGGTTCAACCTCCTTCACGCCGGACAAAGCGCCCAGCACACTGGCCGGGAAGCCGCCGACTTCCTTCTGATATTCATACACCGCCGTATTGTACTGCAAAGTACCAATGATGGTGGCTGCGCTGTTGAACTGACCGTACTGCCCCTGCACCGCGCCCATCTTCATGGGGTCGGCGGCCTGCTCCTGCAACTTTGCATACAGCTGGTCGATGGCAGCGCCCAGTGCCTGATCGGCCTGATACAGCGCGTGCATCGCGCTGCCCTGATAATAGGGCAGCGAGGTCAGCGACTGGCTTTTACCGCCGTTCTGCACCGCCTGCAGACAAGCGGAGAAATCGTTCAGCGCCGTCTGTGCAGCCAGCACCTCGGCGCTGTCTGCGCCAAGGGTGTTGGAGGCAGTGGTCAGAATATTCGCCGCCGTATTCTCCCGGGTGGTCAGCTCCTCGCTCAGGTTATAACCGTTGTCGGCGGCGACCCCTGCGGTGAACCACTGACGGGCAGTGTTGTACTTGCCGCGCAGCTTGGCGCTGCCAAAGCCGAAAAAGGCGGCCAGCATCACCACTACGCTCAAGGCCAGCGCCGCCGCCCGGGTGGAAAGCGCAGCGGGCAGCTTTGCTTCCAGTGCGGCCAGCTTCTGCTGGCGCGGGGTCAGCGTTACGGCCTGCTCCGGCTTTGCTTTTTCGCGGTAGCTGCCCGCGTCAAAGCCGCCGGGAGCGGTTTGTTTGTTCTGAGAAAAATCAGCGTTTGCCATTTCAGCTCCGGATCTCCATCATTTTGGTTTTCAGTTCGTCCTCGATGCGGGTCAGCTCCTGCTCGGCGGCGGCGCGCTTTGCGCGGCCCTCGCTCTGGATCTTGTTCAGTTCGTCCAGCGTCTCGATTAGGCTCTTGTTGGTCTGCTGTAGCGTCTCGATATCCACGATGCCGCGCTGGCTCTCCTTGGCAGTCTCAATGGTGCCCAGCTTCAGCGCCTCGGCGTTCTTCTTCAGCAGGTCGTTGGTCATGTTGGTCACGGCGCGCTCGGCCTGCATGGCCTGCTGGCTGTGTGCCAGCCCCAGTGCCAGCACCATCTGGTTCTTCCACAGCGGGATGGTGTTCACGATGGTGGACTGGATCTTTTCCGCCATCATGGTGTTGTTGTTCTGCAGCAGACGGATCTGTGGGCCCATCTGCAAACTGATGTTGCGGGTCAGCTCCAGATCATACAGCTTTTTCTCAAAGCGCTCGCACTGGTCGGCAAGGTCGCGGGCGGCCTGTGCATCCTCCGGCAGACCGGAGACCTTGGCCTTGTCCATAGCCTGCTGCAATTCGTTGGCACGCACATCAGCCAGCTTTTTCTTGCCGGCAAGGATATACATGCTCAGTTCCTTGAAGTAGGCCATGTTCAGCTCGTACATCTTGTCCAGCATAGCGATATCCTTGAGCAGCTGCACCTGATGGGCTTCCAGCATGGACTGGATCTTTTCCACGTTGGTCTCGGTCTTGTCGTACTTGGTCTTGAGGGCATCCAGCTGGCTGGTTTTCTTCTTGAAGAAGCCCATAATGCCCTTCTGCTGCTCCTCGTTGGCATCAAAGCTCTTCAGCTCGCCAATGAGGTTGGTGATCATATCGCCCACCTCGCCCAGATCCTTGGTGGACACCTTGGAGAGGGCTGCTTCGGAGAAATCGCCGATCTTCTTCTGGCAGGCAGAGCCGTACTGCAGCACCTGCTGGCTGTTGGTGATATCGATCTTCTGGGCAAACTGATCCACCATGGCCTGCTCCTCGGGGCTCAGGTTCACCTGTGCCTCCGGGGCAGGGGCAGCGGCGGGCTTTTCCTCCTGCGGCACAGCGGCGGGGGTGGGGTCCAGCGTCAGGGTGGGCACTGCGGGGGCATCCAGATCAAAGTTCAGAGTATTGTCAGCCATAAGTGATTCCTTCCTTTCAAAATCCCGAGGGGATATTCTGGTTTTACTTGCTCAGACCCTGTCCTTTCAGCATATTCTGCAAAACGGTCAGGTCTGCGGACAGGTCCATGCTCTCTGCCGCATACAGGGCATCCAGCTGGTTTTCAAAAGCCGTGGCAATGGAGGCGGCGTTGTGCTCCACCTCAGCGCGGATGGTGGCGGCGTTCTCGCCCCGCACACCCTGCTTTGCAAGCTTTGCGTACTGCTGCAAAACGTTTACGGCGTCCGGCAGATAGTAGTTGGCAAACCGGCGCACCTGCTTTGCCTTGGCGGGGTTTGCTTCCACGGATTCCACGATGGAGCGTCCCGCCTTTTCCATGCGGGTCATAGCGGCGGACAGCTGCGGGTCGGGCAACGCCTCGTTCAGTGCGTGCAGAGTGTCCAGCTTCTGCTGGATATCGGTCAGCATCTGGTCCACATCCTCCACACCGGTGTGGAAAGGCACCTCGTGCTCCACCACCCGGGGCGGGCAGGTCTTTTTTGCCACGCCAAAGGCCACGGCGGCACCGCCCAGCGCCACCAGCAGCGCCCATAATTTGTATACCGGCAGCACCGCGCACAGCACCACAAACACCAGCGCCATAGCGTAAAAAGGCAGCACGCTGGGCTTTTGGGTGCGGATGATCTTGCTCATGGTCATTTCTCCTTGTCCGGGGCAGTGCGCCCCTTATGATATCCATAATACAACGTCCGCAAAAAAACGCAAGTATCCCGCAAAAGAATTTACAGCCTTGTCATCATTTTACGATCCAGTCCGCCAGCGCAGCGCCCCAAAGCTCCTCCAGCCGGGCGGGGCTGCAGGCGGCGTTGGCGGGACTTGTACTGGGCAGACGGACAGCCGGGATGCCGGTAAGTGGCTGCTGATATTTTGTGTAGATACGGTAAGCTGTGGCACCGTTGCAGAACACCGCCCGGATGGGTGCTTTGCGCAGCAGCCCGGCGATATCGTTGGGCACCACATCCCGGATGGAGGCATCCGATGCGCCGGTGATGGTGCAGCTTTCCAGCGTATCCCACAGCGCCAGCCCGTGGCGCAAAAGCAGCTGCTTTTTGGCGGCGACATCCTCCCGCACGGGCAGCGGCTCCCCGGTCAGCGCCGCCAGCAGCGGCCAGAACCGATTTTGCGGATGGCCGTAGTAAAAGGCCATCTCCCGGCTTTTGGGGCTGGGCCATGTGCCTAAAATCAGCGCCCGACTGCGGTCATCGTACACCGGTGCAAAGCTCATAAGCTGCCGCCTGCGCTTTCAATATTGCCCCATGCAGAGCCAAAATCTTTGCCGGAGGGCTCCGCGCGGGGGCCGTCGAACCACAGTTCCTCGATCAGCGCCGCCACGCCATCCTCCCGCACGTCCCCGATGATCCGGTCGGCAGCGGCCTTGGCGTCCGGGGTGCCGTTTGCCATGCAGGCACTCAAGCCCGCGACTTTCAGCATTCCCACATCGTTGGCAGAATCGCCCACAGCCACGGCATCCGCCAGCGTAAGCCCCATCTGTGCACACAGGTCGGCAAGCCCTACGCCCTTATCCATGCCGCCGCGCACGATATCGTAGTAGCAGTAGCCGTCCGCGTTCTGCGCGCCCGTCTGCATCCAGTGCAGGCCAAGGTAGCCGTATTTTTCGTGGAAGCGCTCCACTTCCTGCGGCGGCATGGCGGCAAAGGCGGCGTGGGGCATATCCACCAGATGCCTGTCCTGATCCTCGCCGTCCACGCAGTCCAGCCCGGGGCTGTTCATCATCTGATAGCCGGTGTGCAGATACTCGTACTCGCAGTAGGCGTAATAGGCATCCCGGAAGTTGAATTGCAGCGGGTAGTTATAATCCTCGCAGAAATCCACCAGTACATACATCTCCTCGCTGGTAAGCGGATGCTCGGCTATTACATTGCCCTGCCTGTCCACCACGCAGGCACCGTTGCAGGTAATGGCGTAGTCGTACCGGATGCCGCCCAACTGGTTTTTGTCCCGGATGCCCGGGTAAGAGCGGCCGGTGCTGAGCACGAACTTACCCCCGGCGGCCTGCAGCTTTTTTACCGCCTTTACCACCGCCGGGCGGGGCTTTGCCTCGCCAAAGGGCATCAGCGTGTTGTCGTAATCGCTTGCCAGAATCTTATATTGCATGGTCATCTCTCCTGTGTGCATCGTTTTCCCCCAGTATAACACATTTCAAAGTCCAGCGGGAGAGGGAGAAAAGAAAAATGGGACAGCAGAATACCCGCAGGCATCCCACTGTCCCGAAATTCAAAATATCTTTCCTTATCAGGCAAACACCGCCACGATCACCTGCATGACCACGCCCACAAAGGCACCGGCAGCCCATGTCAGGCCGGTGATGAAGAGGTTCTGCTTCCACGAGGGATTAGCGCGCCACAGCACTGCCAGACCCACACCCGCACCGGTGCACAGCCCCGCCACAAGGCTGGAAAAGCGCAGCGCACCCTCCACATACAGCTGGGTCAGCAGCACACTGGCGGCGCAGTTGGGGATCAAGCCCACCAGAGCCGCCACCACCGGCTGGAAGAAGCCCATGCCGCCCAGCACCTCGGCAAACACGTCCTCGCCCACGCCCTCTACGATCATGCCAAACACCAGACTGAAAGCGAAGATGAACACAAAGATCTCCAGCGTGTGGCGCAGCGCCGCCTGCCAGATGGGCTTTTCGTTGCCCTCGGCATCGCTGTGCTCCTCGTGGCAGTCCACCTCGTCCGCATGGCCGGTGTAGCCGCCCCGCAGCCCCTTGGGCAGCACGCCCCGCAGCACAAAATCCAGCACAAAGCCCACCACGATGGCGTACACCACCTTGATGACCATCAGGACGGCCAGCTTATCCCAGTAGGTCGGCATGGAGACCAGCAGCGGGATCGCTTCGTCGCTGGTGGCAAGGTACACCGCCATCAGCGTGCCCAGCGTGATGACCCGGGAGGCGTAGAAGTTGGACGCAATGGCGGAGAAGCCGCACTGCGGCACACAGCCCAGTACCGCGCCCGGCACAGCGCCCCAGCGCCCGCTGCCCGCCAGCAGCGCCTCGATGCGCTCACCGTGGCGGTGCTCGATATACTCGATCAGCAGGTAGGCCAGAAACAGAAAGGGCAGCATCTTGGCGGTATCCACCAAGGTTTCGCCCAGAACACCCAAAAACAATTCCATAAATAATCGCTCCAAAGACCCGCAGGGGGTCGTCTCTCAACAATTTGCAATCAGTTTGCATTTTCGTGCAGGGAAGATTATACACGATATGCTTCCCAATTGCAATACCAAATTGCAAATTGGTTGCAATTTTATGTTATGGAACGTTGCTGCGTGCAAAAAAGCATGATTTCGAATGGTCTCCGCGTCTTACGGGTTGCGGCACCCTACATTTGCAGCGTTGCTGCCGGGACAGCTTTCTGCCTACCTTTAGCGTGCAAAAACGCTCCGCTGGGCCAGAGGCAGGGAGGGGTGTTCCGAGTCCCCCCTCCCTACCTCTGGACTCCACCCACCCCGCAACGGGCCAAGGGCTGCTCGCCCTTGACAATCCTAAAGAAGAAGTCGAAGCACAAAAAAGCTAGCGCTGCGCCAGTCGGCGCTATCGCTTTAACGCTTTTTTCGCTTCTCCATCCATAGCCCCTCAGTCGCTGCGCGACAGATTCCCCTTTTTGTCACCTGCGGTGACATCTTCCCCCGGCCGGGGGAAGTCGGCCCTCTCGGGGGAGCAAGCGCTCGCCCGCAGCGCCGCGCTTTCGTAGAAAGCGGCGCTGCAAATGCTGCTTCCCGCCACGACCCCTCCCGTGAAAAGGCAATTCTGGAAAATCCGCAGATTTTCCAGAATTGCAAATTAAAAATCATTCTTCCGCTGTTTATGCGCAAAGCGAACGCGGCGCGCATTCCAAATCATCACGCCCCATCAAAGCTGTCTCCATCAGCGGGCAGGGCAGCGGCTTGCGCGTCTGCGCTGCCGGTGTCTGCTGCCCGGGGGACTCCTTTGTACACCAGCGTCTGCTCCAGCACCTCGGCACAGACCGGTGCCGAAAGACTGCCGCCGGCAGTGGTCCAGCTGTGTGGCTCATCCAGACAGACCAGACACAAAAACTGCGGGTCATCGATGGGTGCTACAGCCACAAAGCTGGCAATGCGCGCCTTCTCGTCGGCGCTGTCCAGCTTTTGGCTGGTGCCGCTTTTGCCGCCCACCCGGTAGCCCGCGATCTGCGCGTTGCGCCCACCGCCGTACAGCACCACCGCCTCCATCATCTCCCGCATGGCGGCGGAGGTGGCGGGCTGGATCACCTGCCGCTTGCAGACCGGTTGGTTGTGCTGCAAAACGCTGCCGTCCGGCGCTAGGATGTCCGATACCAGATACGGCTGCATCAGACGCCCGCCGTTTACCACCGCACAGACGGCAGCAGCCATTTCCAGATAGGAAATTTTGCTGCTCTGCCCGAAGGCACAGGACGCCAGCTCTACCGGCCCCATGCGGTCGGCGGTGTAGTACAGGCTCTTTTTTGGCTCGGCGGGCAGGTCGATGCCGGTGGGCTCCCGCAGACCGAAAGCGGCAAAATAATCGCAGAAAGCCTGCTTGCCCAGCCGCGCCCCGATCTGGATAAAGCTCTGGTTGCAGGAGTTTTCCAGTGCCTGTGTCACGGTCTGGCTGCCGTGGCGCTTGTGGTTGGCGCAGTGGAACCGCGTGCCCGCCACCGAGATAGAGTCTCCGCAGTAAAAGGTGGAGTGCCGGGTAATGGCTCCGGCATCCAGCGCCGCTGCGCAGGTGATGAGCTTAAACACGCTGCCCGGCTCGTATAAGTCACTCACTGCCTTGTTGCGCCACTGGGTCTGCTGCGCCAGCTGCAAGGCGGCAGCGCGCTCTTTACCGGAAAGGGCGTCCACGGCGGCGCGCGCGGCCTTGTCGGCGATGACCCGGGGCTGGTTGGGGTCGTAGGCCGGGGTGGTGGCCATGGCCAGCACTGCCCCGGTGTTCACCTCCAGCACGATGCCCACGCTGCGGGCGGCTACATGGTGCTCCTGCACCGCATAATTCAACGCATTTTCAAGATAATGTTGAATATTTGCATCGATGGTCAGCCGCAGTCCGCAGCCCTCCACCGGAGCAAGTTCGGTTTCGTAGCTTTGCGCCAGCGTGTAGCCCCAAGCGTTCACGGCGGTCAGCACCACTCCATTCTGCCCGGTAAGGGTGTCGTTGTATTCGAGTTCCAGCCCGCTGACCCCGGCATTGTCCACGTTAGTGAACCCCAGCACCGAGGCCAGCAGCTCTCCCTGTGGGTACCAGCGCTTGGAGTCCTGATTGATGCGCACGCCGGTAATGCCGTTCTCTGCGCAGAAATCCCGCACGGCATCGGCAGTTTCCCGCTCCACCCGGTAGCGCAAAAGGCAGTCGTTGGAGCGCCGGTCGTTGAACTTTTCCAGCAGCTTGGCCTCGTCCAGCTCCAGAATCTCCGCAAGCCCCTTGGCGGCAAGGGCAAGCTTTTCCTCCGGCATCTCCCGGGGGCTGGCGCGCAGGGTCCAGCAGCTGCTGTTGGCGGCAAGCAGCGCACCATCGGCGCTGTATATCTTGCCCCGGTCGGCGGGCACAACGGTGTCTCGCAGCTGCTGCCCCAGCGCCCGCTGGGTGTACCAGCCGCCGGTGCATAATTGCAGCCAGAACAGCCGCCCGATGAGCCCTGCAAAGCAGACGGCGCACAGGCCCACTGCAATGAGCCGTGCCCGCAGACGGAACGCCCGCTCCGGCAAAGTGCGCAGGGCGTCTGTGGGTTTTGAGCCGCACATGGCAGCACCCCCTTTGCGGGCAGTTTATGCGCCCGGGGGCGGTGCGTATGACTAACCGCCCCCGCATCCGCGTACAATAACAGAAACGGAGGTGACAGGGATTGCACAGAACTGCTGCCCGCAAAGGGCTGCTGCGGCCGCTGCCGCCCATGGACCTGCCCTTTCTGGTGCTGGTGCTCACACTGGTAGCCTTTGGGCTGGTGATGCTGTGCAGCGCCAGCAGCGCGGTGGCACTGTACCGGCGGCAGGACGCCTTTGCCTATGTGCGGCCGCAGCTGCTGTACGCCGCCATGGGGCTGGGGGCCATGTGGATGGCCAGCCGGGTGGACTACCATATCTATCACAAGCTTGCGTGGCCGCTGTTGGCGCTCTCGCTGGTGCTGCTGACGGCGGTGCTGTTCATGCCGGAATATAACGGCTGTAAGCGCTGGCTTGTGCTGCCGGGGCTTGGCACATTACAGCCCAGCGAGATCGCCAAATTTGCGGTGGTGCTGGTGTTTGCCCACATCATCGCTTTGAATCACGACCGCATGGACAGCTTTGCGGTGGGGGTGGTGCCCTTTGCGCTGGTGCTGGGGGTGGTGGCGGTGCTCATGTTGCTGGAGCCCCACCTTTCCGGCACGGTGCTGATTTTGAGCATTGGCGCGGTGCTCATGTTCGTGGGTGGTACCGGGCTGCGGTGGTTCATGCTGGCAGGAGCAGGCGGCGCTGCCGCCATCGGCACGGCTATCGTTCTGATGCCGGAGCTGGTGCCCTACGCCGCCGACCGTCTCAACTCGTGGCTCGACCCCTTTGCCGATCCGCTGGGCGACGGCCACCAGACCATCCAGAGCCTGTATGCCATCGGCTCTGGCGGGGCGGCGGGGTTGGGGCTGGGTAACAGCCGCCAGAAGCATCTGTTCGTGCCCGAGCCCCAGAACGACTTCATCTTTTCCATCCTCTGCGAGGAACTGGGCTTTCTGGGCGCGTGTGCGGTCATTCTGCTGTTCAGCACGCTGCTGTGGCGGGGCATCACGCTGGCAGCCTACGCACCGGACCGCTTCGGGGCACTGCTGGTGGTGGGCTTTGTGGTGCAGGTTGCATTGCAGGCGGTGCTGAACATCGCGGTGGTCACCAACACCATTCCTAACACCGGCATCAGTCTACCCTTTTTCTCCTCCGGCGGCACCAGCCTGATGATGCTTTTGGGCGAGATGGGCATCGTGCTTTCCGTCTCCCGGGGCGAAAGCTGATAAAAGACCGGCATTTCCTGCCGCAATGGGGTAGGAGCGGCGCGGAAATGCGAAAAAAAACGGACAAATGACCGGACAAATCCCGCAGAGGGCGGGAAAGCCGTTTCCGTGCGTTTTGTTGACCAAAGACCCTCGTTTTGCATACCATGGGGTATCTTTTGCAGAACGGGGGTCTTGGCATGGCTGGGGATTGGATCATTACGGGCGGGCGGCCTTTGCAGGGCAGGGTGGAAGTGCCTGCGGCCAAAAACAGTGTGCTGCCGCTGCTGGCAGCTTCGCTGCTGTGCAGCGGGCCGGTGCGGCTGCAAAATGTGCCACGCCTGACGGACGTAGAGGACTGTCTTGCCCTGCTGCGGGGCGTGGGCTGCACGGCGGGCTGGCAGGGCGCAGAACTGGCGGTGCAGGGGCAGCCCATGCGCACCGACCTTGCACCGGAGGCCGCAGGCCGGATGCGGGCATCCATCCTGTTCTGTGCGCCGCTGCTGGCGCGGCTGGGGCGGGTAAGCACCGTGCTGCCCGGGGGCTGCCGTATCGGGGCAAGACCTATCGACCTGCATTTGCAAGGACTGGCGCAGATGGGCGTGCGGCAGCTGCCCGCAGCGCCCGGACAGCTTACAATGTACGCCCCGGCGGGGCTGCGGGGCGCGGAAATTTGTCTTAGTTTCCCCAGCGTGGGCGCTACCGAGACGCTGCTGCTGGCCGCCGCCACGGCGCAGGGACAGACCGTGCTGCATGGCGCTGCAAAAGAGCCGGAGATCACGGATCTTGCCGCCTTTCTCAACGCCTGCGGCGGCTGCGTGGAGGGGGCGGGCACCGACACCATCCGGGTGCAGGGAAGGCGCTGCCTTGCGGGCTGCACCTTCATGCCGGTGGCAGACCGCATCATCGCCTCCACGCTGGCTTGCGCGGCAGCAGCGGCGGGCGGCAGGGTAGAACTGGCGGGCTGCGCACCCGGGCTGTATGCCCCGCTGCTGGAAATTCTGGAACAAATGGGCTGCACCGTAGAGCGGGCACGCGATGCTGCCGCCATTTCGCGGTTCGGGGCACTGCGCGGCGCGGGAAACGTGCACACAGCACCCTACCCGGGCCTTGCCACGGACGCCGCCCCGCTGCTGGCGGCGGTGATGCTCTGCGCACAGGGGGAAAGCTGCCTGCAGGACAGGGTGTTTGAAAATCGTTTTGCCTGTGCCGAGGGCTTTGCGGCGCTGGGTGCGAATGTCCGGGTGGCAGAGCGCACCCTGTATGTGCAGCCGGGCGGGGCGCTGCGCGGGGCAACGCTGACCGCACCGGACCTGCGGGGCGGGGCGGCGCTGGCGCTTGCGGCACTGGCTGCCCGGGGCAGCAGCCGCCTTGGCGGGGTGGAGTTTGTCCGGCGCGGATATGCAGACCTTGACCGGCTTTTGGCGGGGCTGGGCGCACAGATTTGGCAGGAAATACCCGCCCGGAGTGGGGTTGTGAAAAAAACACCCACGAAAAAGCAATTTTGTCTTGCAATCGGAGCAAAAAAATGATACGATACAGTTATATAAATATCGTATGATAATTTCTGTGCGGCATTTGCGCAGTTCCACATAAAAATCCGATGGAGGACAAAGTTATGGCATTGATGCTCGATGAAGAACTGGACGAAAACGTTACGACGATCAAGGTGATCGGTGTGGGCGGCGGCGGCGGCAACGCCGTGAACCGCATGGTGAGCGATGGCCTGCAGGGCGTGGAGTTCATCGCAATGAATACTGACCAGCAGGCACTGGCTAAGAACCATGCCTCGGTCAAGGTGCAGCTGGGTTCCAAGCTGACCAAGGGCCGCGGTGCCGGTGCAGACCCCGAGATCGGCCAGCGCGCCGCTGAAGAGAGCAAGGACGAGATCGCAAATGCGCTCAAGGGTTCCCAGATGGTGTTTATCACTGCCGGTATGGGCGGCGGCACTGGTACCGGCGCAGCGCCTATTGTGGCCGAGACTGCCAAGGAGCAGGGCATCCTTACCGTGGGCGTGGTCACCAAGCCCTTTGGCTTTGAGGGCCGCCGCCGTATGATGCAGGCGGAGAAGGGCATCGAGGAGCTGCGGGGTAAGGTGGACTCGCTGGTCATCATCCCCAATGAGCGCCTCAAGCACGCCACCGACCAGAAGATCACCTTTGCCAACGCCTTCGGCATTGCCGATGACGTTCTGAAGCAGGCTGTAACCTCTATTTCCGAGTTGGTGGGGTACTCCGAGCGTGTGGTCATCAACCTGGACTTTGCTGACGTATCCGCTGTTATGAAAGACGCGGGCCGGGCTCATATGGGCGTTGGCATCGCCACCGGCCGGGAGAAGGCGGAGCAGGCTGCCATGAGCGCAGTGGCCAGCCCCCTGCTGGAGACCTCTATCAATGGCGCCAC
>OJQV01000561.1_pt1 | contig 24696 bp, 26 predicted proteins | sample 1598821 | NCBI WGS metagenome assembly OJQV01 (sample SAMN03922509, study PRJEB24848) | human gut metagenome | isolation source: stool sample | host: Homo sapiens | place: Germany | collected 2011-11 | reverse complement strand
CCGATTCCATTCTTTACCTAAAAATTATTCATCCCCCAAATTTCCGTGAAGAGCCCTATTTATTGGGAAACTCGGAAATCCTCAATAAAGAAATAAAGACCGCAGATCATAAATCTGCAGCCTTCATTTCATTGCTTGTTATTTTTCCTTATCATTGGCATTGCTGCCGTTATCTGATTTCTCAGCGCCCTTGTCTTTGCCTATTTCCTTCAGGGCTTCTTCTGCCTCAATAGCGGCTATAGCGCCAAGTATATCATGTCTGGTTATAATGCCGACCAGTCTAACCGGCACTTTGGCTCCTTTGACCTTGATATCTTTCTTAGGTTTTTCCACAACCGGCACAGTCTTCAAATGTTCATCGACCATGAGCGTCGTAATGGTATCCATGTCGGTGTCAGGTGTTACACAACGCACATCTCTTGTCATGATTTCAGATGCAGTCGTTGCGAGCAGTTTCCTGAAGGATTTTTCATACCGCCCGAAACCATAGTAATAAAGATTTCCGCCCAGTACATCTACATACTGAGGAATCTGTGGACGAACCTTCTTGTAAAGAAGATCTCCTTCTGAAACGATTCCCAACAATTCATTATCTTCCCCAACTACTGGAATCGCACTGACCGGATGTGTAATAAAAAGCCCGACCAGTTCGTGTACAGTTATGTCAGGAGAGACGGTAAATACATAATTGGTCATAAAATCCTTTGCTTTTAGTGACCTGGCCATCATAACCCCTTCCTTTCAAAATAAAGTCTAAATCTATTATTACTTCCCTTCTATATTATTTTATCCAATTTTAAATAAAGCCGCAATTAATTTTATCTTTTGTTTTCAGATTATCGATTACAAATGATAATGCTGGTTGTGAATAATTTTCATGGCTCTGTAAATCTGCTCGGAGAGTATCAGTCTTGCCATCTGATGCGTCAATGTCATTTTGCCAAATGATATGCGCAGATTTGCACGCTTCCGTATATTTTCTCCATTCCCGCAGGGACCGCCGATCATAAAATAGAAGTGATTGGTCCCCGTGAGCATCTTATCATTCAGGCAGCCCGCAAATTCCTCGGAAGTCATTTCTTTTCCTTTTAAATCAAGAAGGATCAGGTAATCTTCATCACGAATATGTTTAAGAAGGCTTTCTCCTTCTTCCATCAATATTTTTTCTTTCATGACGGGAGAGCAGTTATCAGGCATCTTCACTTCATTCTGCTCTAATTCCTCCCATTTTGAAAATGGTGTGAGGCGCTTCACGTATTCCTGAATGCCTGCCCGCATCCATTTCTCCTTGATTTTCCCTACAGCAAGTATCGTTATTTTCATGAGTTATTCCCCGGAGCAGAGGAAAGAAGCACGTCTGTATTCGTCTCCCTGCCATTGTGTGAATAAGTAAGGCTGATGCGGTCCCCGGGCTGATGACCATCAAGAATATCCCTCATTTCCTTTACTGAATTGATCTTCTTGCCGTCGATTGCCAGGATGTAATCTCCCGGTTTCACGTTTGTAAGGCTCAATGGACTGTTTTCGGCAACTTTCATAACAAGAACGCCGTTTTCATTGTTCCATGTATATCCATACCTCATGGCTATGTCTTTATCAGCAGCGTAAACGCCAAGATAAGCACGAATAACCTTCCCGTGTTCAATCAGCTGCTGCACAATGCCCTTTACCTGGTTAATCGGAATGGCAAATCCCATTCCTTCGATTCCCTCTTTGGAAATCTTCGCACTATTGATTCCTACTACCTTGCCGTCTGCCGTCACTAAAGCGCCTCCGGAATTGCCCGGATTGATAGCGGCATCGGTCTGAATCAATTTAAATCTCTGATCAACATCATCAAGGCTCCTGTTCAGAGCACTGATTACGCCGACGGTTACCGTCCCCTGGAATTCAAGTCCTAAAGGATTGCCTATGGCAATAGCAGTTTCACCCACCTGCAAATTATCTGAGTCGCCAAAGCTTGCAACAGGAAGATCATCGCTGCCATCAATTTTCACAACGGCAAGATCCGTGGCCGGATCGGTGCCTATAACAGTTCCTGATACCGTCTTGCCATTAGAAAGCGATACGTTTACATCCTTGCTTCCTGAAACGACATGGTTGTTGGTAACAATATATCCCTTTTTATCAAAGATAACTCCGGAACCGACACTTGTTCCTACCTCGACACGGCGGTTAAATATATCCCTGTCATACACTTTTGTTGTGATTCCGACAACTGCAGGACCAACTTCTTTGACAGCCTGAACAATCGCAGTATTCCTGACTGCCGGCAGTTCCTTATTCTTATCCGGGGTTTGCTGGAACATCTGACTGGAGGATGCGGCAGTACTTGCTTTGGGAACAATGCTGAAATTTCCCATGAAATAACCACCGGCTCCGCCTATGATCAATAAAGCTGCCGCCAGGGCGAACAGTTTCTTTCTTCCTGAGCTTTTATCATCTTTATTTAATTGAATTTTTTTGCCATTCTGTTCGAGCTGCTTATCAAGTTCTTCTCTATCCATACGAATCCCTCATATCTGTCCTTAGACTACTAATTAATACAAGCAAAACAAACTAAAGTTCAATCTTCAGGGTATATCTATTGTTTTATGTATTATAACATGGTAAAAATATAAATCTCTATTCCTGAAATTAAACAAATTATAAAAAGACAGCAGGTTTATGTTCCTGCTGTCTCTTATATAGCTTAAATTACTTAGCGAAGTCTGTAGCTCTTGTTTCGCGAATCACTACGACTTTGACCTGACCAGGATATTGCAGTTCCTTTTCAATACGCTGTGAAATATCATGTGCCAGAATAGTAGCCTGATCTTCACTTACCTTTTCTGGTTTTACGATGACTCTCAGTTCACGGCCGGCCTGGATTGCATAGCAGTTGGAAACACCGGAGAATGATTTTGCGATATCTTCAAGCTTTGTCAGTCTCTTGATATAGTTCTCCAAAGTTTCTCTTCTTGCTCCAGGACGGGCAGCGGAAATTGCATCAGCTGCGGCAACCAGAACAGATTCGATACAGGTTGGTTCCGTATCTCCATGATGTGAAGCTATTGCATTGATAACCTGCGGCGGTTCATGGAACTTCTGCGCCAATTCAACACCCAGTTCAACATGGGTGCCTTCCTGTTCCCTGTCCACTGCCTTACCAATATCGTGAAGCAGGCCCGCGCGCTTGGCGAGATCCACATCTGCTCCGATATCTGCCGCCATGATACCTGCAAAATAGGAAGTATCTATACAATGCTGCAGCACATTCTGTCCATAGGAAGTACGATACTTCAGACGGCCAAGAATCTTAATCAGATCCGGATTCATTCCGCGGATGCCGCACTGCATAACTGCCTGCTCGCCTGCTTCCCGGATTTCCTTTTCAACGTCTTTCTTTGTTTTTGCAACCACTTCTTCGATTCTTGCAGGATGGATGCGTCCGTCTTTTACAAGGCTCTCAAGAGCAAGACGGGCAATTTCCCTGCGGATTGGATCGAAGCAGGAAAGGATAACAGCCTCAGGCGTATCATCAATAATAAGATCTACGCCGGTAAGAGTTTCTATTGCACGTATATTTCTTCCTTCGCGGCCTATGATACGGCCTTTCATTTCTTCATTCGGAAGCGCCACTACAGAAACGGTTGTCTCCGAAACCGTATCAGCTGCATTTCTCTGAATAGCACCGGCTATGATTTCTCTGGCCTTTGTATCAGCAGTTGCCTGGGCTTCTTCAATGGCATCTCTGATTCTGACTGCCTTTTCGTGCGTCAATTCTTCATCTACACGGGCAATAATCATATCCTTTGCCTGTGCACGTGATAACTGGGATATTTCTTCCAGTTTCGCTTCCTGCTGGCTATATAAAGCTTCAAGCTTGTCTTTCTGCACTTTAACCTGGACTTCTTTCTTATCCAGCTGTGCTTCACGCTGTTCGAGATTCCCGCTTCTCCAGTCAAGATTATTTTCCTTCTGGACAAGTCTCTGCTCGTACTTCTGAAGCTCGTCACGACGCTGCTTGCTTTCCTGCTCAACGTCTTCACGCAGCTTGTGAATTTCTTCCTTTGTCTGAACAAGGGTCTCTTTCTTTAAAGTTTCTGCTTCCCTTGATGCAGATTCAAGCATTTTCTTTGCATCATCAGCAATCTGTTTTGCTTTTTCTTCAGCGGATCCAATGCGCGCTTCTGCAATTCTCTTTCTCAGGAGATATCCTACACCGATACCGACAACTGCAGCAACAATACAACCCAAAATCACATAAAGTAAAACTTCATCTAGTGTCAAATACTTCACCTCTTTCTTTCCAATATTTTTTCATTAGACATTCCGAAACACTGCCTTTATCTTGTCATATCCGTCATTTGCATTGTAAGCTCCAGACCAGATCATCTGGATAGTTATATTAAAATTATCATCTGATAATAAAACAAAAACGATCCATCCTGATAAAAGGCAAACAAATTAAAATAATCTTGCCAATTTGACACATATTAATTCTAAATTCTTTAGTTTTCATTGTCAAGGCGGGCATCTGTAAACACCGCTGTTTTACGGGCAGTTCTTCCCCCCCCAAAAAATACCGTACCGTATTTGAAACATATGGCATCCTAAGCGCTTTTCCCCTCAGTCTCCTCTTCCGCCGCCTAGAAGTGACCAGAGCAGAAGCGCACCAAAGGCCACCCAGGACATAAAATAACTCATTATGCCTAAATCTGTCAGGATATTGATGACGGTCAGTCCCAGCATGAAGAGCATATTCTCCCTCATATTCAGGAGGGGATCCCTTCTGAACAGGAAGTAAGAAGCTGCAAGTACTCCGCAATTTACAATTAAAACTACCGAAAGATAAAACATAAGAGGAACAAGCTGAAGAATATAGCTCCCGAAGAGCATGATGCACATCACATAAATCCATGTAGATGCCATATTTATTCCTCCCTGAACATATCTCCGTCCTTTTGAGGTATCCATATTTTCTGATCGGGAAAGAGCCATCTGAATTCATAGGATGGTGCCCAGACATTTCCAAAAGCATGCATGGGAATGAGCAAACCGGATTCAACCTTGCTCAGGAACTTTTTAACGCCCCACTCCCTTGCCACCTGGAGTCTAGCATCCACCGGGAACATGACGATATCCACTTTTCCCCCGGACAGTTTTTCCAATTCTGCAAAATAATTATTTCTGGCATCCAGATTGGCAGCATCAGAGTCGCCTGCCCAATGCCACCAGTTTAAATCACCTGCATGGAAGATGGTGATTCCATGACAATGGATCAGGAACGATCCGCCGGCATCCGTCGAACCATACATTTTAACGGTGAAATCCTCATTCGAATAAGAATCTCCCACGTCCATCAGATGCATCTTCCCTGCATCTCTCAAATAGAGATCACAATCCCTATGCAGGATGTATCCATCAGCATATTCCTCAAACCGGCTGATGGATGGATTGAAATGATCCCCATGGAAGTGACTGACAAAGAAGTAAATTTTATTTCTGCCATCTGTAATCATTTTTTCCACATGTTGCAAGGGATCCTTATAATAGTCAAAAACGAGAACTATGTCGTCGATTTTCAGAATGAATCCGCTGTGATTCAGAAAATAAATATCTGCGGGCATATGAATCTCCTTTCGCGGATGTAAAAGCAGCCATAGTTACACATCCGGCAAAATAAATTGAATATTTTCTATTAATTATAAAATTTCAATAAATCTATGTAATTACTGTATTTATCTAGTATAATAATTATAGCATAGTCTAATTCTCATTAGCGAGAACCATCGATATATTTTAATTTCAAACTTTGGTTTATAACGACAGGAGGTTCATAATATGGTAGTCATTCATGATATGCAGGAACATCGTTTTAAAATAGAGGATCCAAAAGGTTTATGCTATTTGGAATACTCTGAGGACGGAAATAACCAGTTTACCGTTCTTCATACTATAGTTCCCGATGAACTTTCCGGCCGGGGACTGGCTGCGCAGCTGGCTCAGGCTTTTTATGACTGGATCAGAAGCAACAACTATTCAATGAAATCAGAATGCACCTACATGGATGCATGGCTCAAGCGCAAAAAGATTGAAATCTGAGATTCAGGGATTCATCTTCGGTTTCCTTTTTAGAACTATGTCATTGAAAGGAATAATATGTTTTATAAATTCATTGAACGCTAATGGGAGCTCCCACATTCTTCTTAAATATATTGCTTGAGATAACACAGTAAAAAACACCGGGCTGGTTTTGCCCGGTGTTTTTTACTGTTCCTGCATTTTCTGCAGTTTCTGTTTTTTCTCCGCCAAATAGTCATGCAGGGAGAAATTATCAATATCGATTTTACCGTTTTTCTCCTGATTCTCTTTTACATTCAGAAGCTCAGAGAATGTATTTTCAGCTTCAAAGCCATACCGCCAGAATGCTGTACCGCCAAGCCCGTATTTGCCAACCAGGCTCATTTTGTCTTCGAGTGATTTTGCATCTTCTAACCATGTTTTATAGGCAGTTCCTTTTTCTTTCCAGGAGGAAGTATACTGCTTCTCTTCGTCATTCCATACAGGCCTTAATTTATGCCGGCTTATGAACTGGTCTGTGTATTTCAGGGTCAGCACCCTTGATTTCCACCTGCCGGATTCATTAACCCAGACTCTTGTATAAAGCGGAAGCCCCAGAATCATTTTTTCGCCCGGTACGCTCTTTTTTAAAACCTTGATGCTGTCATCAAGCCATGAATAAGATGCAACAGATCCGGGAACTGTGCTGTTCCCAGGCGTCTCGTCATAACCCATAACGACTAAATAATCTGCTGCCTTTGCAAGATTTTCTCTGTCATAGCACAAGCTCCATGTAGGAGACCATTCATTGTACACAGTAACATCTACTGTTACCATTTTCCCCTGCTCATGCATAGCGCCGGAAAGCTTCTTGATAAAGTCAGTATAGAGGTTCTTGTCCTCCTGCTTCATATTTTCAAAATCAATATTATATCCGCCCAGATCATATACCTCGGAAATCGCATCTATGCGGGAAATCAGTTTTTCCTGCATTTTGGAATCATGCATAAAGGCAGATGTTCCGGGAATATCAAAATCATTATGGATCAAAGGCAGTACATTAAATCCGTTATCCTTTATCCCCTTCAAATACACCAGATCGGGAACAAAATCATTTTGAGAAACATCTTTATAAGATCCCCAGGTCGGCGAAATTATGATTGCATTGTCTTTACCTACGTCTTTTATACTGCTGGTGCTGAATTCATGTTCCGGATCCCATATGATGACCTGCCGGGACTTCTTTTCTTCTTTCTTCCCGGAATCACGGCTTTCCTTTTTCAACGTGATTTTCTTGTGTTTTTCATCATATTTATAAGTGATTCCAGACTGCCCGGCAAAGTATCCAAAATCGACATATGGTTTGCCTGAAATTATCTTGGATGGAATCTGGACGGATTCCTGCCTGCCTGCACCTGATTTCAGCTTGACGTATATTTTATTTTTTTCTTCTGAAACATCCCACTTCTTCCCTAGTTCAAACGTATTCGGAGAAGCATATAATACGCCTTCATTAAGCAGTACTGTTACATTTTTGGCTCCGCTTACTTTTATTTTCGTATTCGGGTCATCAGCCCATGAATGAACCGGCAGCATCAGAAGAAGCATGCCTGCCGCTAATACCTTTAGACTTAAATTCACCTTGGTCCCCTTTATCGATAATAATGCATGACAAATTCACGAACTAATTGAACCACATTTGGCGTCTTGAAAATGTCTTCAAACTGCTTTGCCGAATTTAATTCGATTTCCTTGTCATATAAGAATTTCTCAAATTGTTTCTGAATTTGCTTTATACGGTGCTGATTTTCCCAAAGAGCCTCATCTCTGCCAAAAATTTCACGCATGAAGAAATGCATAAGAACCGGCCGGAAATAATATTCCGCAAAGCAGGACTCAATCCAATAATCAAATCTGGTCTTTCTGATTCTTTCTGTTTTCTTAAGGAATTTCAGATAGAATTCAAGCCCTTCTTCAACACCGGACCAGAAATCGCCAAAAGCAATATCATATTCACCGTCTGCCTGATGGTCTGCGTAGTCGAATGCATCTGCCTGTACTATGTGGATTTTTTCTTTATGCGGGAATTGCGGAAGCAAAACATCATTGAATATTTTGATGATGGAAGGATTCATTTCAACGATGGTGACTGAATCGACTGTTTCCTTTTGCGCTGCCATGAATGCATAGTACCCAAGACCCAATCCATATGTGATTACCTTTCCCCTCGCCAGACGGAGAGGCTCTTCCATAGACTCTATTTCACTCATTACGAGGCTCATCCAGACTTCTCCGTTTTCCAGAAGAACCGGGAAATTGACTTTATCGTCAAAGAATCCGGCCTCAGCATGCATGAACACATTATCCGAATGCTGTTTATCATGATACGTCTGGATAAACTCTCCCGGCAGGTAATCATTCATCGTCAAAAGGATATGATCTTTTTCAACGGTAGGAATCTTGATGCACTGGTAATAGGGATTATCCGTGATGACTGACGAGGAAAAGCAATGCGTATGCCCTGATATCATATGAAACAGCGCTCGCTTGAGTTCTTTTTCGCTTAAGAGTTCAGTGATATCAGAATACGGTTCCAGCTCTTTTTTATAGAAGCTGAGACGTTCTGTCGCATCATCGATCAAATCAAGGAAACCGCTTTCCACCGCATCCCTTACGACTTTATCCTTGGACCTGCCTTTAAAGTCCAGATCTTCCACATACAGATGATCCTGCACTTCGCCAAGCATGATTTCTCCTGCAATTTCAGAAATCAGAAACTGCCTCCACAGCCCGCCAGTCACTCTTTCAGCTTCTGGTCCTTTAACCAACTTCATATGGCTTTACTCCTTTTAGATAAACTATTTGCATTGATTCTATATGGCTCCGCTGGCAATTGTCATTCCGACTACCTTCTCTGCACCGCCCAGTTTGAGCTCGTGAGCAGCCGCTTCCATGGTAGCGCCGGTTGTATAGACATCATCGGTTAGAACGACGAAAATGATACAATTCAACGGTTTCTCCCCAAAATGCACCCGCCTAGAAACCGACGATGCCATCGGGGATTTCAAGCCAGTAAAGCCAGCAAATCACGAATGTCTTTAAGATAAAAGAGTAGTCTCGGACGGACAACTTTCTGGTAATTATCAGTTTCTCGATACCTGTCTTTCACTGAAAAAATCATATCATCTATATCAATCGGTCTCTTACCCTCAAGACTCTCATACAAATGGCTAGCCTCATGACCAAGTATTTCAAACTGCGCAAAACTTGACGCCATATATCTTCGCTGTTCATAGAGCTTAAGTCTTTCTCTAAGATTCTTTGGATAGATTGAAAACAGCTTATGCTCAAAGCAATAAAATACTAATAAATGAAATAGCAGTGTGGAGTAGTTTTCTTTAAGAATAAGTAGATTACTCTTGTCGTCAAAAGCATTAACGTCAACATCTACCCAAGCCTTCTCGGTCGTTTCCTCACAAATTTCTACAATAGGAAAACTCATGCGCCTTCCTCCAGTGTTCACAAATATTCCCCAGATGAAAAAGCCCGCAAAGTAACTCTTTGTATAGTGTATCATATCTGGACAATAAAAAAGCCCCTCAATTAAGAGGAGCCGTTTCTATTCTCCAACCTTTATTTCCGTTCCGTCTTTAAAGGTAAATCGGACATCATCCTTTCTATAAACGGTTACATGGTCCACCAAAAGTGTCCATAATCCAGGTTCAAAGGAAATCACCTGGTCTGCCTGCTCCAGGGTAGCTATGAATTTGATGAGTTCCTGCCTTCTATTACTCTTTTTAGCCGCCACTTCCTGCAACTTGTCATACTCACCTTTTGCCTCTTCATACTTTCCCACCAGCGCCTCATAGTTCTTTTGGTACTCCGCCTGGTCCAACGCCACCTGACTGTTGTAAGCGACGTAACGCTGAATTTCCTCTAGCTTCTGTTCTACCACCGTCTCTGCCTGTCGTATCTTCTCTGAAAGGTCGTCTACGCAATCAAGCAGTACCTTTATATTAGAAATTATTTTCTCCTTATTATCCAGAAGCTTTCCGGCGGCCAGTACGAAGAGATCTTTAATCTCATCTTCTGAGATAGTTGGCGTATGGCAACCATTCTTGAATTTTTCATTGCACTGGAAGATTACTTTTCTATACTTGTCGTTTGAATGCCATACCTTAGATCCAAACCAGGAACCGCAATCGCCACAGCGAATCTTGGATGAGAACAGGTTTACTCCACTATATCTGCCCCTGCGGCAGGAATGCCTCTTTTTCATTTCAGCTTGCACCAGGTCGAAAACCTCTGGACTAATGATGGCTTCATGGTCATTCTCCACATAGTACTGAGGTATTTCTCCTTCATTCTTTTTCATTCTCTTAGACAGGAAGTCCACTACAAACTTCTTCTGCAGAAGGGAATCTCCTTTATATTTTTCATTCTTCAAGATACTCTGGATGGTCGAAGGGTGCCACTTAGCCCCGCCGGCCGGCGCAGGGATTTCTCTTTTCATAAGTTCATCTGCAATAGCACAGAAGGACCGGCCGGTAAGGTAGAGCCTGTATATCATTTTCACGACTTCGGCTTCCTTCCGATTAATCACCATCGCTCCATTAGGGCCCCGTTTATAACCCAGGAAATGACTATAGGCCAGGCTTCCCTTTCCTTCTGCAAAACGCTTACGTTTCCCCCACTTCACGTTTTCTGAAATGCTGCGACTTTCCTCCTGAGCCAGGGAGGACATAATGGTGATAAGGAGTTCCCCTTTGGAGTCCAAGGTCCAGATGTTTTCCTTTTCAAAATAAATCTCGATTCCTTTTTCCTTAAGTTTCCTTACTGTTGTCAAAGAGTCTACTGTATTTCTGGCAAAACGGCTTACTGATTTGGTAACAATAAGGTCAATCTTCCCAGCTAAAGCATCAGATACCATTTTCTTAAACCCGCTGCGGTGTTTAGTGTTCGTGGCTGATATACCTTCATCAGTATACATACCTGCAAACTCCCAATCACTACGGCCATTAATGTAGCTGGTGTAATACTTAACCTGGGACTCGTAGCTGGTAAGCTGCTCTGGGTTATCCGTTGAAACCCTTGCGTACCCTGCCACTCTCCGTTTCTTCCGGCTATCAATCGGCTGCTCACTAAAGCACCTGCCCGATGCCGGAATTGTTACTACTTTGTGCAGCATTTATCCTCCTATATAAGGTATAAAAATAAAGTCTCCATCTGGTGGCACCTTAATGCACTCTATTTGCCGCCGGAAAACATCTCCATCAAAAGCCGGAATTTTCATAAACTCTGCTGCAGCCATCTCCAGCTTTTCTTCTGGTATAGAGTAGCCGCAGCAGCGTCGACAAAACCAATAGGGCCTTTTTGTTTTTCGGGTAAGGCCGTGAATCAGAAAGCTGCCGCACTGAGAGCAATACAGCTTCCCGCTGAACGGATACTTGGCCCGGCTTCGGTTCCTTTCTTGAAGCTTCTGTTTTCGTTCCTCTGTCCAGGGCGCTGTGAAAGGTAAATCCTCCCATGTCCTTGAAGCTGTCGTCCCATCCTTGAAAAAGAACAGTAGCGTATGCGGCCGCGGAATCTCAATGTGGTCAACCCTCTCCAGGAAAATATTTTCATCAAAATTTATGACCCCCAGAGTCTCTGCAGAGATTTTCTTAAGAGTCTCCTCCCGGATAGAACCTTTGACTTCTCCCTGGCTCTCCCAATAAACCGCTCCATTCTTCCTGGGGTGACGGAGATAACTCTTCTTTGAGAATGGGTCTTTCAGTTTTCCCGTAAAGCAGGTCAGATGAAGGGCTTTATTAGCCCATACACCTTTCTCCTTCTTTTCTGTGATCAATGCTTGCACCCGGTCGAAGGTTGCTTTATCAATAATGGCTTCATGGTCATCAGCCACCATGTATTTGGGTAGTTCCCCTTCGTTTTTCTTCCGCTGCTTTGTCAAGGGACTTACCGTATAGCTTTTCTGGAGAAGCATCTCTCCAGTGTAGATACTGTTCTGCAGGATGTTAGATATGGTTTTCCGCTGGAAGGCCGGATTGCCATAAAAGCTCTTCACCCCCGCAGCTTTCAAGCTGTCTACTATTTTTTGCAGCGATTTACCTTGAAGGAAGGATGCGTAGATGCTTTTCACCACTTTGGCTTCCGGCGGAAAAGGAACCAGGGTGTCACCCTCCCAGCGGTATCCGTAAACAATAAAGTGCTGGTTTGGTATGCCCTGCTCATTCTTTTTCTTGAAGGCCCAGCGGATGTTGGTACTCATATTCTGGCTTTCCGCCTGCGCGAAGGAAGCCAAAATGGTTAGCATCAACTCCCCGTCACCGCTCATCGAATTGATATGCTCTTTTTCAAATCGGACCTCTACTCCGATTTCTTTCAGGTGGCGGACTGTATGGAGTAGGTCAACTGTATTCCGGGCGAAGCGCTGGATAGATTTCGTCAAAATGATATCTATCTTCCCTGCCTCCGCATCCGCAATCATCCGCCGGAAACCTTGACGTTTCTCCATACTGGTGCCTGAAATTCCTAAGTCCGAATACACGCCGGCATAAATCCATTCTGGGTTGGACTGAATAAGGTTGCTAAAGTAGCTTACCTGGGTGGAAAAAGACCGCTCCGTCCGATCAGTATCAACCGATACGCGGGCATAGGCTGCCACCCGTTTCAAGTGAAGGTTTGGTGTGAAGTTCTGGAGTTTTCGTATTATTTTCATCGTCATAACCTCCTTACGTATCAATCACTCTAGCCGCCGATAATAGCAAGTACTTCTCACTTACTAGTCCACGAAATATTCAGCTTTTTAAGGCACGAAAAAAGAGCCTATCAAAGGCTCTCTTTTTATTAAAGTGTGAAAAGGAAGGCTGGCCCTTTTTCGTATTCGTTGCCCATGAACTTTTTGTTATCGCTGTAGATTTCAACCATACCTTTCAGGCTGCAGCCCATTTTCGTGAAGGCCCAAGCGGTGTTCATGGCGTTGGTCCAGTTGGAGGAGAAGGTGAATTCTGTCACCCCGAACTTTTTGAACATCTGGATGATTCTTTCTGGTTCCGTGTAGGAGCCGCTTACGTCCAAGAGCTTGTTGCCGCGCTGCTTCATTTCGGTGTAAAGCCGCATCATGTTGCTGAAGTCTTCCCCTTCGGCCCGAACCTCCTGGAGCAGTTCCTGGTAACCTTCCCTGCAGGCTTCCATGCCTTTTTCGTCTTTTGCCTTTTCGGCCTCGTTGAATCTCTTTTCCAGGTCTAGGTATCTTTCATAGAACTTTGCAATCTTTTTCATCATTTTGTTTTCCTCTCTTTCTTCGGGGTGTTTCCCCTTTTCTTGTGTATATATATATCACTCTAAAGGTACATAATAGCAAGTCAATCATCGATAAATATCATGCTTATCTTAGGTCTGTACTTTTCTTCCATCTGCTCTTTGAACTGACGGTATTCCTTCCGTGTGATAAGCCCTAGGGCCAGAAGCTTCTTCGCTAGATTCATGGTGGCAAGGTAGGTTCCTTCTTCTTTAAGGCTCATGATGACCAAACCTCGCTTCCACATAGCATTTATGGCAGCAGTATTTTCTTTGCCTTCGACCAGTAACTGTGAACAACTTATGGCAGTTCGGGCAAACCACTTCCCTGGCATTCTGATGCTGCACCAGCTCCCTGTGTGAATTCCACCAGTTCATCCGGCATTTGTCATCACAGAACTTCCTCTCCCGTCCGCCTTTCACCTGCTGCAAAGGCTTCCCGCAGTAAAGGCAGTAACCGTTCTTTGCCTGGATTGCATGGCGCTTGCAGAAGGATTTTACAGTATTCACCGACACGCCTATGGCCCTAGCAATCTTCATATACCCCAGGCCCTGTTCCCTTAATCCACTGAGCATTTTCTTCTGTGTTTCGTTCATAAGTAGTACCTCCTACTTCCTAGTCCACGAAATGTTCAGTTATTTAAGGGCATAAAAAAAGAGGTTCGTCATTTCGACGTTCCTCTTTTGACTTCCTCTACTTTCTCCTGTCGGGATTTGAAGTATTTCTCTTCCCCAGCTTTTCGAGCAGCTATCGCATCATCCAGCTTTTCATAGAGCCCCAATGAAATCTGCTTTCGATTGACCATAATGTAGGCGTAAAATTTATGAAGACTTTCACGCCAGCAGACACCTATATGCCCGGTGCTGTTGTTTCGATTAGCCTCTTTACCCAAGTATCTGGGAGCCAGGCCTGCATCGTGAATTTGACGCATAAGGGCCTGTCCCCTGTTCCGGCCTTCCAATTGCTCCGGGCTGGGCTTTTCTGTCCTCCGGCACCCGCAGGACTTACTGCGCCCTCGAAGCAGGGAAAAAAGGAGAACTTTTTTGATATTGCCGCATACACACTGGCAAAGGACCTGCGATTGGCCTGATGCGGTTTTAGTTAGTTCCGGGTCCAAGACTGTCCAGTAGCCAAACCGCTGCCCCTTATGCAGCTTATGCTTTGGCGGTTTTGAGGGCTTCCGTGGAGGCGAAGTCAGGTATTTCTGGATGGCTTCATCAGTCACAATCCATCCTGCTTTGGTCTTGGTACCTTTGATTCGCCCTCCTCTAAGCAGGTAGCACACATTGCTTCCGGTACAGCCCAGAATCTTGGCAACTTCATCTACACGACTCATATCAAATTTTCCTTTTTGATTTCAGCTTTATTAAAAAGCTGTTGTCAATCGTTTACTTTTTTCTGCACAATCATCTGCATATTCTTGTCGTACCTATATGCACTTATCTTATTTTCGACAATCAGTGGTATTGCTTGTTCAATGATATTGAGCGGTACTTGAAACCACTCTTTAGGATAGTGAAGAACACCTTGATTATCGCGAATTTCGAAGTACACATTTACGTCTCGGAAGAAATCGTGGATACAAGCCTCAAGATATGAGACGCGTAGATTGTAGCAACGAACAGTCAAAATGACTTCTACATCACTCATGAGATATGTTGGTTCGCGAGCAGCGTTTTTTATTCGGTCAGTCACGTCTCCAGAGCAATAGCCGATTTTGTATAGATTTCGCATACTGCGAATCTGAGGGGAACGGCTTAAGCTACGCAGAACGTAGATATAACCGTTCTGTACATCAGATGAATCTATTGTCATATTATCTCTTGGCTTCTCAATCAGGTCACTGATGGAGAAGCCATCAATCTTCAGAGCTTTACTAAGAGAGCGATAGAGCATGGAAGATTCCGTTCCATTATCAAAGATGCATCGAGTGCGTCCATCATGCCGTATTTTTTGCCCACTTTTATAATCCATTCTTTTGTCTACAGCATTGCTTTTTTCTAAGTACAGAACAACGCCCCGAAGAACGTAATAGGCTCCCTCTCGTAAATCACCCTCCTTGAACTCGATGAGCTGTCTGCGCCGATTTGCCAAATCATCATGTATTTTTTGAAATGCAGGCTCATATTGGTCAAAGTCCCTGCAAATCTTTCTGTGAGCAATATAATCTGGTCGTAACCTATCTGAGGGTTTTACATGGGATAGTCTGTAAATGCTGTCTCCCTCCTCGTCAGTGTCGAGTAGCCCGAGTGGATCATCACCAATCAAATCTTCTACTGGTACAGATTTTGTTTCCTCGGATTTGAGCAGGTTGTAGTAATCGTAAGGAAGCAGTACCTTTACTTTGGCAGGGTCATCACGCAATGCTTTAAGTCTTGCTGCTAACATATATTCGCCAATATCATCCCCAAATTCTGGTTCTCGATTATGGGCTTCATAAAATTCGGAGATTTCTGCAAAGTTATCTATTAATCGGGAATTTCTAGAATTTGATGGTTTCGATTTCTTTTCTTCTATGTCAAGCAGGCCAAACGTGTCACTTGCAAATATTTTTGAGAGCTTAGCTTTCTTTTCTTGGTCATTCATCTTTTTGAGTCCTCTTTAATTGCCGCAAGTATACAAGTGCTTCCGCCAAGCGTCTTTCTTTGGGATCAAGCGCATCCAGAGAAGGGTGTCTTCTAGTTACCCGGACGAATTCTTGAATCTTTGGCCAAAGTATAATTGCTTCATCATCAGTCATGTTAACCTTAAAAGCGGCTATGCATTCCTGGACAGATTTCAGAACTTTTGGCGTTAGTTTTTTTGAAATTACCTCGAATGCCCGCTGGAACGGATTAATAGAGTCAATGAGGTCAATATTTAGCTCATCGAGATTGATGAACTTGCCGCTCATGTCTATAAACTTGTGACTTCCTTGAGTCTTTATCTCCGAACCTCGAATCACCAAATCCGTTACAAGATGTTCCCGTACCTCTTCGACTTCCTCTCCTGACAGATGTGGATAACGAGTCATAATAATTTTAGGAATCAAAACTTTGTTAATAACTTCTGGGTCAACCACACCACTCATTGCTTTCTCAATTTCCGGATCCTGCAAAATATGTGCCTTAAGGTCAGTCAAATCCGAAATCAGAATGTTTTTAACGTTCTCCGTTGAAGGCTTGCGCATTCCACCGACGCGAATCGTATGCTTGTCATCGCTTCTTTCTTCATCCGAGCCTTCCGGTGCTTTCGGCTTGAAATTGAAGCTCGGAGCGAGAACCTGCTCCATGAGTAAAGAAGCGGTAATTGCTTTGAGAATATTGTTAACAGCATCTACAACCTCTTCTCGCTCCGCATCTGGTTCAGCAATAAGATTCGTAAACTGGGCATGTGACTTGTTTTCACTATCTCTTGTGCAGCGCCCAATAATCTGAATGATTTCGGTCAAAGATCCTCTATAGCCGACTGTAAGAGCGTGTTCACAAAAAGGCCAATCAAAGCCTTCCTTGGCCATGCCGAGTGCTATAATCAAATCTACGTCATCTACATTTTTAACATTACGCAGATATTCAATAACCTTTTCACGTTCCACTGGGTTGTCATTTACTAAATCCGCCACCTTGATAATTTTCCCATCCGTCTTCCTAGTTACATAAATGATATTGGTATTCGGGTCAACATGGTCTACTGCGCCTATTGCATCAATGATTGTGTCAACCTCAATGTATTTATCTTTAGTGGATTCCCCTGAATTGACGTTTGGGATATGGAGAATTGTTTTCTTATCTGTATCAAGCACTTCCATGATGGCCGAAGTATATTTACCGGTATAAAAATGGAAGCCGATCCCCAATGACTTCAGATATTTGTAACCGTTGAGTTGTTCATAATAGTTGTATGTGACTTTGTGGAACTTTGCCTCGTCCTCATACATTAGCACAGGAACGCCATCTCCGCGGAAATAGGAACCAGTCATTGCAAGAATATGCACATTCCCTTGTGCCATCAGTGAACGGACAAGCTCGCCTAGTTTACTTTCATAATCTGCAGAGACATGATGAAATTCGTCAATTGCTACAAGACAGTTGCTAAATTTCGGCGCACCGATTTTGTCGAAGGCGAAGCGTAGCGTAGCATGAGTACAGAGCAAAATTTGATCATCTGAGTTCATGAACTTTTGAAACATCGCTATCTTACTATTTTCCCCACCTAGAACGCACAGATTATATTTTTCCTTAAGAACCCAGTCGCTGTGAAAGCCGTACTTGGCAAGCGCCGTTGAAAGAAAGGATTTTCCAATTGAGCGTTCCGGCACTGCGACTATTACTTTTTTGACTTGTCCGGTTCTCAGTTTGTCAAGTGCGATAAACATCAGCGCTCTGGATTTACCAGACGCAGGAGGTGCTTTCAGGAGAATGTACTGTGAGTTTCTCGCAGCATATGCTCGTTCCTGCATAGGACGCATACCCATGGAGTTAAGGGAAGTTGACTTACCAGTTGCTTCATATTGTATATTTATGACGTTAACCATCGTTTTTTATAATCCTTTCATAGAGTTCAAATAAACAATCAAGTCGTTCTCCGTCATTTACAAATGGCTCATCTCGATAGCATTTCTCTATCTGTATATCTAGCATACGATGGGCAAAGCGGAGATCATCACTCATAGAATCTTTTTTGTACATATCTGCATACGTCATATCAGGTTCTTTTTCGCGTGCTGCGATTACTTCGTATGAGAGTCGCTTTATTTCGTTGCGCTGATCTTCCGAAACAGGTGGAAACGGGAAAGTATTATATCCAAGTTCATTTGAGTAACGAATTCGAGTTTCCAGTCCCCCACATACAGCTTTTATCCAGATATTATGCATCTTTGAAGATACAACGCCAAAAATCCAAGGGTCACAGTCATAAATTACAAAGGCGAGATTTGACACTATCGTTTTCGAGGTGATGAATCCTACCGGTATATATTCCCTGTTCTCTGAAGATACGGATGGGATGACAAGAGAGTTTTTATGGGTTTCCCGCATTTCTCTAAAGCGATAAGGATACTCGGCAAGCTTTCTAGCATTTGAATCTGACTTTCGTAGACGTAGTTCGCGGACCTTTGAAACTCTTTCACTTATTGCAGGGATTTTCAAGGCATCCTCTGCCTCTTTGTCAGGTATCCATAAACACCAGCGCTCAATACCGTTGATGAATTCTTTTGACCCGACGATTTTTCGCAGATAACGCCCGACACGTGGGTCAGTTTGCACCATACGCTCTTTCTCGTTTTGGTTCATGAGAAGGTATCCCCCATCATAGGGCATATCACCTTTTACCATCATTGGTAGTGCGCTTATAGGGTGTTTTGACTTATGAACAATTGTGGACCCAGGAGTAAGATAAGGGCTTATATGCGGGGGTTCAGTCATATTAGTTTCTGCATATAGCCGACACCTTTCAGTATCTGCGTTAGTTGCCACCCCAACAATTACCACTGTTACAGCAGTCGTATTTCTTGCGTCATTCCGCCATTTGAAAGCTTTATGCCCAAATTTGATATGGACATCATATTCATAAAGTTTGGGCCAAAGTAGACTAACCTGCTCGCCTTGCGTCAATGAATTCGTGGTAACAAAAGCAAATGCTCCACCGTGTAAATGGATATATTTTGTTGCAAGGAAAAACCAACAGGATGCATAATCAAGATTTTTATAATCAGAACACCCCTTGAAAACAAATTCCATATCTGAAGTCTGTTTGGGCGTGCGCCGACGTGCTCCTCTGTAAGAGGGATTCCCTAAAATATATGTCTCTGTATTGCCAGGACAAATAAATTCCCACGAAATGCGCAAAGGGTTGGCATTCACGATGTTTGAGCTAAATAAAATTCCAATGTTTGAAAGCAATGACTCTAGCGTTGGTTTTCCGCATTGCATAACAACAAAAAGAAGTCCCATGCGAGCGATATCGCAGGAGAAACGCTTCGACTCTATACCATAAAAATTCTCAGCTGGCATGGCGGGTACAGATTTAAATCCACAAGCATTTGATACTTTTTTCAGTAACAAGTTTAACTCGTAGTAGGACACAAGCAGAAAATTTCCGCTACCACAGGATACATCAAAAATATGTATATGACGTATCCTGTCTATCAGATTCACTAGAGCACGATCATTTCCTTTGGCATGCTCAAACTCTTCATAGAGTTTATCAAGAAACAGTGGTCTAATTACTTTCTGAATATTCGAAGTGGCAGTAAAGTTACCTGTTATGTTTTCATCACTCGGTGTAACAATTGCTTGAATTAGAGCTCCAAGAATTTCTGGATCGACTTTAGACCAATTAAGTGCAATAATCTCTAGAGCTAAAGAGCGAGTACTTTTTGTAAATTGGATATGAGAAAGATCGTTCAGAAACAGACGAGAATCAATATAATTTACCTGCCTAAACTGTATTGGCAGATTACTTCTATCCTTTTGGTGAATCGCCCCAAAAAGTCTATGAAGGAAAATTGAGAAATCAGAGCCAGATTCGTCAGAAAATTTCTGCGCAAAAATAAATAGAGAATCGTTACCATTCATTAATAGCCCCATGCCATTTATTACACAGCAGAATAGGAGCCGACAGATAAGCTCATTAATATCTTCAATAGAAATTTTGTTATTATCAAGCCTACATTCGTTATATAACTGTGCAAACTTTTCACTGACTTGAATGTTAACAGCAACATTTGCCTCGATTTCCGGCTTTTCCTTACCAATCAGAGGGAAGAAGAAATCGACGTGCTTATATAATTCTTCCTTTGCTGAAAGGAGTGTTTCCTTTGTTTTCAAATCGAAAGCAAGTATCTCATTGGAATTTGATATTATAATGAATCGTACATTAAAAGCAGACATTCCGTTCCATTTGAGAATATTTAAGTCAGAATATAAATTGCTTCCTTCTGAAGAGAGAAAGTAGAGTTGCCTTCCAACTGTTACGCCATCGTTCACGTTGTAATTCCTTGTGGATTTCAGTCGTTCTATCGTCGCGGCAGGAAAATCAAAAGCACGCAGAAAACCTTCTAAAAAATCCGTGCTACGAGAAACAGAACCAAGGGCTTTGACTTTTTCTTGTATGGAATCGATGTCTGCACTCATATGATAGGTTAATCCTCTTTCTGCTTTTCATAATCCCTGATGCAACCGGCAATGAATTCAGCTAGCTTTACAGGCACTGCGTTCCCAATAGCCTGTTCCACATCCGTTTTCTTTCCCTCGAACTCAAACCACTCCGGAAATGTCTGAATATAGCTACGCTCCTTCGATGTCAAGGCACGTACTCCATCAGTTATGTCTGCTTTGTCAGCATGGTGCCGTTTATAGTTCTTGGGAATAGGACGATTGACGCCACGAATAGTTGCACTCGGTTCATAAATACTGAAAACAGCTCTACGGTTGTAACTTCTTGGATGCATATAATAAAACTTAGTATGCAGAGAGTCTCCGAGATAATCATAGACCGTCAAGGCTTTTTTGCTCTGCCGAGAGTCGAGAAGTTCCCCGAGAAAATCATCCTTGTCATTCATATGCCCAATTAAAATATAGCGTCTGCGTGCTTGCGGAACACCGCAGTAACTTGCATTGAGAACACGCTTTGTCAGGCCGTAGCCTGCGTCTTTAAAAATCTTTAGTGCTTTAGGAAGAACAGGCATCCTTTCTATGTTATATACGTTTTCCATGACGAACCATTGGGGTTTGAGATGTGCAACAATTTCTGCATACCGAATTGTAAGATTTGCCCTCGCACCCATATTGCGATGACCTGCAATGGAGAAATCTTGACATGGCGGCCCTCCGATAATGATATCTGGATGGAGGGCCTCTATTTGTTTCTCTGGTTCTTCATCATTTAAATCTGCTTTGTATATGGGATGCCTGAAATTCTTCTGGTAAATACTAACTGCTGGTTCCCAATTATCGAATGCCGCAACTATATCGAATCCAGCATTTTGAAATCCGAGAGACATCCCGCCACATCCGCAAAATAAATCAACTGTTCGCATTTCTAGTTTTGCTCTTTCTTTTTCTGTCATAATTTCGCAAAGCCATTGCAACATATTCTGCCAATTTTACTGGCACAGCATTTCCAATCATATGATTTAGATTCGTCTTGTTTCCGAAAAATTTAAACTCCTTTGGAAATGTTTGTACCCAACTTCGCTCTTCAATTGTTAATGCACGTACCTGTGGTCCTATCGGAACAGGATCGGCTGGGTGGCCTTTGTATCCAGGAGGAATCGGACGGTCCACACCCCGTATCGTTTGGCACGGCTCATAGATACTGAATACACCGCGCCGGTTATAGCTACGCGGTACGCGGAAATAGTATTTTGTTCCAAGAGAATCCCCAAAATAATCATACATAGACATCGGTTTATCTGCCAAATGGCTTTCTAATTCTTTTTGAAGGAAATCGTCTTCACCATCTCTGCACCCAATTAAGAAAAAGCGTTTCCGAGACTGCGGTACGCCACAATAACTCGCATCCAGCACTTTTTCGGTTAGCCCGTATCCTGCCTCTTTGAAGCTTTGTTTCACTTCTGTAAGAATTGAACTCTTAGTTATTTCAGGCACGTTCTCCATGACAAAATACTTTGGCATAACCTGGAGAACAATGTCTCTGTATGTGTATGTTAAAGTAGCTCTTCCGAGATGAATATTTCTATGCCCAGCAGAGGAGAAGTCTTGACAAGGAGGGCCGCCAATAATCACATTTGGGCGTAGCCTTTTTATTTCTTGCTGTGCTTTCTCATCGTTCAAATCTTCATGATGTATAGGATGATTAAAATTCTTTTCATATACCTCAATGGCGGGTTTCCAGTTATCGTAAGCAGCAAGTATTTCAAATCCTGCGTTCTGAAATCCAAGAGACATGCCACCACATCCGCTGAATAAATCAACTGTTTTATATCTTCTAAGCATAATTCGGACGAGGAATCAATCCTCTTCACTCTCCATTTCCATAATGTCGCATGTGTCGCAATCGAGGGCAATACAGATTTTCCTTAAGATTTCCGTATTGACGTTTTCATTCCTTCCTAGCTTAGCAATGGAAGATGAACTAATTCCAGCCATTTTCTGAAGATCTTTCTTTTTCATATCCTTATCAATCAGCAGTTTCCATAGTTTTTTATAACTAATTTTTGCTTTAGTCATTGTAATCCCTCCGCACTCACAATGCGTCAAAAATTATTCCTTTATATTATACCTTGCAGTTGCGAAAAAGCCAAGAAAAAATTTGATAACGCATAAATTTGTGCGATATGTAAGAAAATAGAAAAAGTTATAACTTGATTTTTACATCGCTAAATCTCTTTTTATATTGCCTCTCCTTCCTGCTGCCGCTTTAACCGCATGTCAACCGGCTTCCAGTAATTATTAAAATTGGCGTATCTCAAAGAATAAGCTTTATTTAGTCCTTTAATAAATTCTTGGTTTACCTGAACATCACAGTTAATTCGCTTGTCTGTTTCATAAGTAATCATAATGTCTTTGGCATTTAATAATTTAAAAGCGAGGTCGGTTGGAATAGCATAGTAACGATTCAACGAGAAATAGTGCATCGTATCTGCCACACTACCGCGCTTTCTGTTAGCAGAAGATGCCACATAGTAATGTTTGCTATCCAGGGGGATCGCATTCAAACGGTAACTTTCACCATCTACTGTTATCATAAGGTAGTGTAAAAGTTTGCTTTCATCGTAGCGGGTTGCCACCCTGATCCAATATTCGTCCTCTCCATAAGCAAGTGTATAAATCGCCGGAAAAGGGCTGATATTTGAGGAGCATCTCCTGCTCGAAATCCCGGTACGCCTTCTCAGTGATGATTTTCTCTGCCAGCATCGTCCTCGCCAGATGCATCGTCACCTAGAAGGCTGCTTCATTGTGAAACACCCTTTTATCCATGGTGTCCACCCCCGAATCGGTATTCGATATAGCAGGCATGGGAGCAGAATTTCCGATGGCTGTTGCCGTAGACTCTGAATTCCTTGCCGCAGTTCGGACAGATGAATGTATAGACTGCCTTCCGCTTCACTAGCTCCAGATGGGTGTTCCACCATTTGTTCCGGCATAAAACCGAGCAGAAACGTTTCCGCTTCCGTCCAGGATTCTGTTCAATCGTTCTGCCGCACTGCTCACAGACTGATGGCTTTGCAGCTGATGACAGACCATGCCGTCTGCAGAATGACTTTACTGTATTTATAGATATTTCAAGCGCATCCGCAATCTGCCCGTACCCGGCGCCGCTCCTGCGCAGCGCATTCAGTCTTTGTTTTTGTTCACCTTTCATCCTTAAAACCTCCTGAAAAATAACCTTTCAGAAGTAACAGGACAGAATGCCTATCGTTAAGTACCTTAAAGGGTAAAAAAACACGGATGCCCATGATGAGCATCCGCATTTTTCATTACTTGTACTAAATGGTAAGTACGGTTGTGCTGTACCTGTAGTAGCCTTCGTTGCAGTGTGTTATAATTAAATAAATTCGATATAAACACACCACGGCTTAGAAAATTTACAGACGGTGTGTACACAAGGAGCTTCTATGGCCGCTATCGTCACCTTGAATCAAGACAGTCCTTCTGTCCAATATTTATGTAAAAAAAAGATAAACGGCTTGCAAAAGTCATCAGCACGGTTGGACCGATTACATATGAACCACATACTGATACTCTCTTCCCTAAAGGATTGAGGTGGAACGAATGAATCGTAAAATCCCAGTTGAACTAACAAATATGTGTATGATCTTTGACGGGCAAGGCAATGTACTTGTCGAAGAAAAGCTTGTACACAACTCCAAAGGATTAATTTTCCCAGGCGGTCACATAGAAAGCAATGAATCCGTTGTCGATTCAATGATACGAGAAATCCAAGAAGAAACGGGACTAACGATTAGTAATCTTCAGTTCTGTGGTATAAAGGACTGGATAGAATTTGACGGTTCTCGCTATATGGTTTTCTTGTATAAGACCAACACATATTCCGGCCGTATACAATCGTCATCAGAGGGAGAAATATTCTGGATGCCACTTGAGGAATTAAGGAAAAAAGAAACCTTATGGCATTTAGATAAAATGCTTGAGATATTCTGTGGAACAGAGTACTCAGAATTGTATTTTAACAGAAATGAGAATGTTAGAACGCCAATACTTAAATAATACATATTAAGGAGGAAAAAATGACCCCAGTTATGAGTTTTTGGCCAAAAATTTACGATAAAATAACGAGTCAAACGAAACTAATAGAATACAGAAGGAGGTTTCCAAAAGATTGCACAATGGCATATATGTCTGTCTCTTATACACATCTGACGCTGCCGACGACTCCTTACGTGT
>OJQV01000519.1_pt1 | contig 26409 bp, 29 predicted proteins | sample 1598821 | NCBI WGS metagenome assembly OJQV01 (sample SAMN03922509, study PRJEB24848) | human gut metagenome | isolation source: stool sample | host: Homo sapiens | place: Germany | collected 2011-11 | reverse complement strand
CTGATTTTTATATTATAAATAGACAATTATTAGAAAAACGGTCTGTTATTTATGCAAAACTTAAAATTAGTAAAATTGCACAAAATAGTAAAGTAAATTATATTATATAATAACAAAAATGAGAATAAAACCTTATAAAATCGATGAAAATATTGACAATAAAATAACATAAATATATAATCGAAATGCAAGCGGTCTGTTATTAAAACTTGCAATAATTTCTAAAAAGGAGAGTTTTAGATGAAAAAAAGCAAAAAACTGCTCAGCATTTTTCTTGCAGTTGTAATGCTGCTTTCTTCATTTACGGCAGGATTTTATGCTATTGCCGCAGATGAAGGCGAAACTGCGGATTCAGCTGTAACAGATGTTGAAACGAAAATAGCTGCGTTTTATGATAACCGCACGTATCTGTTTTCAACATCTAATGCGGAAAGACACGAGCAGGCTGTAAAGGATTATGACGCGGCTGTAGCAGCGCTCAAAGCCCTTTCTGAAGACCAGAAACTGGAACTTTCAGCGCCGTATTATGGCTTTATCCTTTACTATGTAACTCAGTCTGTGGCACGTGAAGTGCTTCCGGACGAATCATATTACAGCACTGCGCAGTATGTAGATGTAACTATGAATCATTTGGACGCTATTGAAGAAGCCGCAGGCGCGCTTCCTCAGTCTTATCAGGAAGTTTACGATGTGTACAAAACGTTTTTCAGTGTAGGTAATTTCGAATCCAGCAGCTTCAGCTGGAAAGATAATGCCGAGGCGCAGGCTGCGTTTGAGACCTGGGCAAAGGCGGTTATCGAATTTGATGCACAGCAGTTTGAGTTTTCAAACTATCTGTCCGCAGCCAGTTCCGGTGACGGCGGATTCTATTTCTATCAAATGAACCTTGATGCAACATCCAAAACTACCGGCTATTTAATCAAATACGCGTATAATAATGTTCAGGATAATGAAACGGAAGCCGGAAAGAATCCGTCCAGCGTATCCTACAGCACGTTTATTTCCTATAGTTATTCAAGTAAGACGGCTGAGTGGAAAGCAGATCAGAATGGCGCTACCATGCTGAAAGCATATCAGGATTATTATGCTCTTGTTCAGTCTGACCAGGTTGCGGTTTCAGAACAGACAAGCGATATGCTTCTGGAAATGCTGGAATCCAAATACGCAGGCATCACCTCTGCGGTACAGGATGTTATTTCCGTTGGTCAAACGCTTATCGAAGATGCGGACAGCGCTGATTTAGATGAAATAAAAGCAGCCGTAGAAGCATACAATAATCTGAGCGCAGATACCAAATCCATGGCGGACAGCATTCTGAGTAATTCCACTTTGAAGTTTGCTGCCACGCTTTCTGTTCCGATTGTTTATGATGAGAATACAGATGCTTTAGAGGCATATAATAATCGTCCGGAAGTAAGCACCTACTCAGGTTCTGATTTGCTCAGCCAGGCGACCGCTTATATCAATGAGGCGCAGTTAAATGATTTTGTTGCGTATATAGACGGTTTAGATCTGGATGCGCTTACCGATGAAATTATTACGGAAGCAAAGAGCAAGTATGCGCAGCTCAGCGCAGACAGTAAAGGCGCTATCCCGGAGGAAACGTATAGCAAATTTGTTCAGATCGTTACCCCGATCAAAGATACAAATGATTTTTCAGATGAGATCGCGGCGTTCCAGCCAACGGATTTCGTTCGTCCTACAAACAGCAATGTTGCCTGGACGGAAGGCGGTATTCAGTCTTTCGTAGATAAACTCGGCGGACTTGTAGGCGGTTTCGTAAACATCAATGATATCCTGAGCCAGAATCTTTATACTGCGGATATCGTAAACATGATCTATGATCTTTACGCAACGCTTTCTCATAACACCACGGATATTGAAGGTCTTATCACGCTTGGCGAGATCGTCAGCGGCGTTATTACACCGGAATACCTCACTTCTTCTCTTCCGGAGAGCAAATTCAGCGCAGTAGTTGAAAAAATCAACGCGGCAGAAGTTGCAGAAGGTGATCCGGAAGGCACAAATATTTTGGATAAGATTGCGGCAATCGACTTTACAGCAGAAGATTGGGGCTTCACATCCGGCGATAAAGACGGATTTGTTGACGCGCTTCTTGCAGCGCTCCGCCCGATTACACAGCTGCTGGATCCCGAGGCACAGATTTCGTTTAAGGCTTTAGGATTCCTCACTGTAACGGCTAATATCGGTCTCAGAATGTTTGATCCTCAGATAACGGATGACGGCAATTATGCCGCAAGCATTTATGAAAATCTTCTTCCTCTTCTGGAGCAGCTTGGCATGAACGATCTGCCTACAACAGAGGAATACAAGGCAAATTATTACGCGGTTAAGGAAGAATCCGGCGCCGCTGTTGCAGCCGATGAATTCTTAAAGCCAATTCTGGATTCACTGTTCGCAAATGTTGTTGATCCGATCGCAGCGGATCCGCTCAATGGTCTGATCAAGGTGCTTCCGCGTCTTGCTTATGTGGTAGACGGAGACAGACTCAATACCTATATTCAGAAAGTTCTTTCCGATCAGGGCAAGATCGTTTCCCTTGAAGGTCTCGCTGCTTCTTTTGCCGGCGAAGGCCCGCTGCTTGATCTTACCACGCTTGGTCTGGATCTTTCCACAGAGGCGATCAATAACCTGATCCCGGATTCCATTGACATCGGTTCACTTGTCGGTGACGGCACTGATCTCGTTCTCAACATCGGCGATCTTCCGTGGTCAACTCTTGCTGACTGCGCTACACTCAGCGCTGTTAAGAGCTCAACTATCTATAATGAGTATACACTTCTCAGAACAGGTGAAACAGACAGCTGTATGTCAACAATATTCTACTGGCTGTATGATGTTGCACTTGCTGATGATGACACCTATGCAGCACTGAAGACACTCATTAAGGGCGTTGTTCCTTCAGACCTTGCTTCTCTTGTTGATTCCGTAATTTCTATGGTTCTTGATCCTGCTCAGGCAGCTGGCAAGATTGACGGTTACGGACTTGTTCTTGATAACGCACTCATCGGCGGTACTCCTACCGGCAATGAGATCTGGAGAATAGATGCAACAGCAGGCAATGGCGGCACAATCAGCCCCAGCGGCACAGTTGCTCTTAAACAGGCAGATTCAAGAACATTCATCATCGCTGCATCAGAGGGATACACAATTGCTTCTCTTGTTGTAAACGGCAAGGCAGTTGCAGCTGCTGAAGGCAAAACTGCTTATGAATATACCGTAAACGGCGCTGAAGTTACTTCTTCAGACAGCGTAAATTATTATCCTGCTGATGTTACTATTCAGGTAACATTTGCCGATGAAAGCGGTAATCCTGTTGATCCGGATGAACCGGACAATCCGGATAATCCCGATAACCCTGACAATCCTGATAATCCTGATGTTCCCGACGGCAACGGCGGAAATTCAGGCAATTCAAACGGAAAGCTTCCGATTAATAACAACAATCCGAATCTCCCGAATACAGGTGCTCAGGAAATTGCTGGTATGAGCTTTATCACAATAATACTTGCAGCTGCTGCAGGTATCGTAGTATGGCTTGTTCTCAGAAAAAGAATTGCAGAGTAATTAAACTTACGCAACAGGTTTAATTATAAAAAGGGCTGCTCCTTTCGGGGCAGCCCTCATTTTATGATATATGATAAAAATATAGGGCGCTTGCCGTACATGGCGGCCCATCAAAAAAAGCCTCCGTTCGGAGGCTTTTTTTAATTGTTTTCTGATGTTTGAGCAGGGGCGTCGGATTTAAAACTATTTTTGCCCTTTACTTTTTCTATTAATTTTTTAATGCCGAATGTTATCGCTATACACAGCGGAAAATACGGTGTAAACGGTCCCGCCCAGAAAGCGAGATACGCTGTTGCTACTACTGAACCCCATTTTATGCCGAATATAAGGTGCAGCAGATATCCGCCCCATACAGGCGTATACATAAGGACTACTACTATCAGCAAAAGCACAAGCGTGCGCCAGTCTTTGCATTCGCTCCATATCCATTTGCAGAAATTAACAGTCTTAATTTTTATCTTATTAATAAGCACTGTAAATCTGCTGTGAAAATCTCTTTTTATCTCAGTGCCGCTGTCGTTTTTGCCTACTGAACTTCAGTCGGGATAGCCGTTCGGATTCTGTTTCTGCCAGCGCCAGCTGTCCTCACACATCTCCTCAATATCGCGCTGAGCTTTCCAGCCAAGCTCTTTTTCAGCCTTGCTCGGATCTGAATAGCAGGTTGCGATGTCGCCGTCACGGCGTGGGCCTATTTTATAAGGAATATTAACGCCGGATGCTTTTTCAAATGCTTTTACAACGTCAAGAACACTGTATCCCTTTCCTGTGCCAAGGTTATATATGAAGAGACCTTCATTGTTTTCTGCTTTTTCAACAGCCTTTATGTGGCCGAGCGCAAGGTCAACAACGTGGATGTAATCACGTACGCCTGTTCCGTCGGGGGTGTCATAATCATTTCCCCATACATTGAGGTATTCGCGTTTGCCGATAGCAACCTGAGTAATGTAAGGCATAAGGTTGTTCGGAATTCCGTTCGGGTCTTCACCCATTGTGCCGCTCTTGTGGGCGCCTATGGGGTTAAAGTAACGCAGCAGGCAGATAGACCAGGAGTTGTCTGAAGTATACAAGTCTTTCAGAATGCACTCGATCATATACTTTGTTCTGCCGTACGGATTTGTTACTCCGCCTACTTCCATATCTTCTGTAAGAGGAGAAACATTGTTCATTCCGTAAACTGTTGCGGATGAAGAGAAAACTATTTTTTTGCAGCCGTTATTTCTCATTACATCAAGTAAGATAAGAGTTCCGGTTACGTTATTGTCAAAATATTCAAGGGGCTTGTGAACGCTTTCGCCAACTGCTTTAAGTCCGGCAAAATGAATAACGGAATCAATCTTTTCTTTTTTGAATATTTCGTCAAGACCTTCTTTATCTCTTATATCGCACTCGTAGAATTTAAAATCTTTGTTTACAAGCGCTCTTATTCTGTCCAGACTTGACTTTTTACAGTTATAGAAATTATCAACTATAACAACGTCCTTACCTGCGTTAAGAAGTTCAACACAGGTGTGGCTGCCGATATAACCGGCTCCGCCTGTTACAAGTACCGCCATATTGAATACCTCCGTAAAATTTATTTAAATTTATTTTTTGCAATTAATAAGCTTTGCCCCAGTAGAGCATCTTTTTTGCCGGCTTTCCGCAGCAAACGCAAACGTCTGAAATGTTTTCCTGTTCCAGCGGAATACAGCGAGAACCTACTCCGGTAATTTCCTTAACTTTGTCCTCACACGCCTCGTCGCCGCACCACATGGCTTTTACAAATCCGTCGCCGTTTTCATCAAGTGCTTTTATTATTTCGTCAGTAGTTTTGCAGGAATATGTGCGTCTTTCTCTGTTTTCAAGAGCGGCTTCATAAAGTCCGTTGCGTACTTCTTCAAGTTTCTGCGGGATAACAGTTTCAAGTTCGTCAAGAGAAACGAAAGTCTTTTCTCTGTTGTGGCGTGTAACTATAACGCACTGGTTCTTTTCAATATCCTTGGGGCCTATTTCAACTCTTATCGGCACGCCTTTCATTTCATACTCGGCAAATTTCCAGCCCGGTGTGTTTTCAGATACATCAATTCCGGCGCGGCAGATTTTCTTCAGCCTGTCGCATACTTCGTTTGCCTTTTCAAGCACGCCTTCTTTGTGCTGCGCTACAGGGATAACCATTACCTGAATTGGAGCAACAGCAGGGGGAAGAACAAGTCCGTTGTTATCTCCGTGGGTCATGATGATAGCGCCGATAAGACGAGTGGTCATTCCCCATGAAGTCTGGAACGGATACTGAAGCTTGTTCTCTTTATCTGCAAACTGTATTTCAAAGGCTTTGGCAAATCCGTCGCCGAAATAGTGTGAAGTGCCTGCCTGAAGCGCTTTGCCGTCATGCATAAGCGCTTCTATACAATATGTGCGCTCTGCGCCTGCAAATTTGTCGCTGTCTGTTTTCATGCCCTGAACAACGGGAATAGCAAGATACTTCTGGCAAAATTCAGTATAGATGTTTAACATTCTTTCGGTTTCTTCTATAGCTTCCTCTGCGGTAGCATGAAGGGTATGACCCTCCTGCCATAAAAATTCTCTTGAACGCAGGAAAGGCCTTGTTGTCTTTTCCCAGCGAACAACGGAAACCCACTGATTATAAAGTTTGGGAAGATCCCTGTAAGAATGAACTATATTTTTGAAGTGCTCACAGAAAAGAGTTTCGGATGTTGGGCGCACGCAAAGCCTTTCTTCAAGCTTTTCGCTGCCGCCCATAGTTACCCATGCGCATTCGGGAGCAAATCCCTCAACGTGGTCTTTTTCTTTCTGAAGCAGGCTTTCGGGAATAAACATCGGCATACAAACATTTTCATGGCCTGTTGCCTTAAACATGTCGTCAAGTATCTTTTGAATGTTTTCCCATATAGCGTAGCCGTACGGGCGGATTACCATGCAGCCCTTTACGCTTGTGTATTCGATAAGCTCTGCTTTTTTACATATATCGGTGTACCATTTTGCAAAATCATCATCCATTGAGGTGATGTCGTCCACCATTTTTTTCTGCTCTTTTGCCATAATAACTCCTCTATATATCCTATAAAATGTTATTAGTATTATTCAAAATAATTATATACTATCTTTGCGGGCAAGTAAATGTAACATTTAGATAAAAAAAGTTTGATTTAATATGATTTTTTTTATACAAAAGACTTAATTTGCAGTTAAACTGTTGCAAATTGGAAAAGAAGTGCTATAATGAGCGTGAATTTGTGAATGGGAGGCGAAAGCTTTGGATATAGGCGAAAGGCTTGTTGATGAGCTTAACTGCAAAGATATTTTCTCATTCGATATTTTTGGTTTAAACATAACTATTAAAGAATCAATTGTGGTTATGTGGATAATAATGGCTGTTATCATGATTCTTTCCCTTTTGCTTACCCGTAATTTGAAAATAGAGGGCAAAATAAGCAAGCGCCAGTTGTTTCTTGAAATGTGCGTTGAAAAAATGGCAAATTTTTTCAGAACAAATATCGGCAAAGGCGCGGAAGATCATCTTTCATGGCTTATGTCACTCGCCGTTCTGATCGGTGCGTCAAATATGGTGGGTATCTTCGGATTTAAACCACCAACCAAAGATATTAATGTCACAATGGGCCTTGCCCTTTGCAGTATTATATATATTCAGTATGCAAGCATTCACGCACGGGGCACAAAAGGCTGGCTTAAAAGCTTTGCTCAGCCGTCACCCATAGTGGTTCTCAATAACGTGCTTGAATTAGGAATAAAACCGCTTTCACTTTGTATGCGACTTTTCGGTAACATCATAGGCGCGTATATACTTATGGAACTCATAAAGATGGTTGTGCCTGTATTCGTACCGATAGTGCTGAGCCTGTATTTCGATATATTTGACGGATTTATACAGGCGTATGTATTTGTATTTTTAAATTCAGTTTATATTCAAGAGGCAATGGGCAACGAATAGCAGCCCTGCCCTTAAGAATAAATATTTTAAATCAAAGGAGAAATTTTTATGTCTACATCTATTATAGCAATCGCTGCTGCTATCGCAGCTTTCGGCGGTGTAATTGCAGGTTTCGGTATCGCAAAGGCAACTGGTAAGGCTGCAGACGCTATCGCACGTCAGCCTGAAGCAGCAGGAGATATAAGAACTACTCTTATTCTCGGTGGTGCTCTTGCAGAGGCAACTGCAGTATACGGCTTGGTAGCAAGCATCCTTATTATATTCATGCTCGGCTAAATCCACGCTCGGCTAATTTTGCGCTTGAATTCGGCGCGGAAAGGAAAATGTAAATATGGAAAATGTAAATATGATTGATATCAGCTTTTGGAATATTTTATGGACAGCTGTAAATCTTCTGATATTATACCTGTTTGCTAAAAAATTTCTTTTCGGCCGTATCCTTAAGATTATGGAGGAAAGAAAGAAGCACATCAACGGGCAGTTTGAAGAGGCAGATAAGAAAGAGCAGGATGCCCTCAAACTCAAAAAGAAGTATGAGGATATGCTTGAAGGCGCTAACGAGGAGCGTAATGAGATAATCAGCAACGCCAAAAAGAATGCTGACGCACAGTACAGCAGAATCGTTGCCAACGCTTCCGAGGAAGCAAACCGCCTTATTGAAAGTGCCCACAAATCGGTGGAAAACGAACGCCGCCAGGTGCTTCAGTCTGCGCAGAGCGAAATTGCGGATATTGCTATTGCCGCGGCAAAAAAAGTTATTGCCGGCAATACCTCTGCGGAAAATGACAGCCGTATTTACAATGACTTTATAGACGAGGTTGATAATGATGGTTCTGACTCAGACGGCGATTAATTACGCCGAGGCCATGTATGAGGCAGGGTTTACCAAAGAGCAGCTTGAAGAAGTGAGAAATGCTTTTTCAAACTGTGAGCTTCTTGGCAGGCTTCTGGCAGTGCCCGTTATCCCCCAAAAGGAAAAATATGCTGCTGTTGACGAGATATTTACGGGCGAAGCTGCAAATCTTGTAAAGCTTATGTGCGAAAACGGATGTGTTTCAGAGATTTTGCTTGTGTGTGAGGCTTATGAAGAGCTTCTTAAAGCAAAATCAAAAGAAGCTCAGGCTGTTTTGACCTGTGTAAATCCGCCCGATGACAAACAGCTTGAAAAGATCAGGCAGTTTGTATGCAAAAAACAAGGAACCGATTCCGCTCAGATAGTCATTAAGAAAGATCCGGATATTCTCGGAGGATTTATAATTCAGTGCGGTGATACTGTGTATGACCGCAGCCTTAAAGGCAGAATTGACAGTTTAAGAAGGAATCTGGTTGGAGAAGTTGATTAAATGAGTACCATAAATTCAAACGAAATAATATCAATACTGAAAGAAAAAATAGTTGATTTTGATTTCAGTGAAAAAAGCGAAGAGGTAGGCACAGTTATCTGCGTAGGTGACGGTATCGCAACAATTTACGGTATGGAACATGCCATGTACGGCGAGATAGTTGTGTTCGAAAACGGCCTGAAAGGCATGATACAGGATATCAAAAGCAATCAAATAGGCTGTATACTCTTTGGTGATGAATCTGAGATACATGAGGGCACAAAGGTTAAGCGCACACGCAAAAAAGCGGGTGTTCCCGTAGGTGATGCCTTTGTCGGCAGAGTTGTAAATGCTCTGTGCGAGCCTATTGACGGCGCCGGCGAGATTAAGTCTGATGATTACAGACTTGTTGAAAATGCCGCACCTTCAATCGTGGACAGAAAATCTGTATCCGTTCCGCTTGAAACGGGTATTCTTGCAATAGATTCAATGTTCCCCATAGGCAGAGGTCAGCGTGAACTTATTATCGGTGACCGCCAGACAGGTAAAACATCTATCGCCCTTGACGCTATCCTTAATCAGAAAGGCAAAAACTGCATTTGTATCTACAATGCAATCGGCCAGAAAACTTCCACCGTTGCAAAACTTGTAAGCACTCTCAAGAAAAACGGAGCAATGGATTATACTATTGTTGTATGCTCAAGCGCTGCGGATTCCGCTTCACTTCAGTATATCGCACCGTATTCCGCTACGGCTCTTGCGGAGTACTTTATGTATAACGGCAAGGATGTTCTTATTGTATATGATGATTTAAGCAAGCACGCAGTTGCTTACCGCGCGCTTTCGCTTTTGCTTGAAAGGTCTCCCGGCCGTGAGGCTTACCCCGGCGACGTTTTCTATCTTCATTCAAGACTGCTTGAGCGTTCAAGCAGACTTTCTGATGAACTCGGCGGCGGCTCTATTACGGCTCTTCCTGTTATTGAAACTCAGGCGGGCGACGTTTCAGCTTATATTCCCACAAATGTTATTTCCATTACAGACGGACAGATATTCCTTGAGAGTGATCTGTTCTTCAGCGGTCAGCGCCCTGCCGTAAACGTAGGTCTTTCCGTATCACGTGTAGGCGGCGCCGCACAGACAAAAGCAATGAAAAAGGCTGCCGGCTCACTTCGTGTAGACCTTGCGCAGTTCAGGGAAATGGAAGTATTTACTCAGTTCTCATCAGATCTTGATGAAGAAACAAAAGCAAGTCTTAACTACGGAAAGGGCCTTATGGAGCTGCTTAAACAGCCTCTTGGTCATCCTATGTCGCTTGCGGATCAGGTTATAACGCTTGTAGGCGCAATAGGCAAAAAGTTTGTTCATGTGCCTGTTGATAAGATCAAGGAATACCAGGGCAGAATGCTTGAGTATTTTAAGGATAACTGCACTGATATAGTTGATGAGATTCAGAACGGTAAAACGCTTACTGATGAGCTCAGGGACAAGATCCTGAAAGCTATTGACGATTTCGGGAAGGCGAATAATGGCTAACGCAAGAGAAATATTAGACAGAATGCGCTCTATCAAGGACACTATGAAGATAACAAACGCCATGTATATGGTGTCCTCCTCAAAGCTGCAGAAAGCCCGCCGTGACTTAAAGAATACGGAGCCGTATTTCTTTATGATACAGGACGGACTTGCAAAAATCCTTGACGTTGCGCCGGATGCAGGTAATGATTTCTTCAATCACCGCCAAAGCGCAAATGAAGCCGATATACGCAAGGGCTTTCTTGTAATAACGGCTGATAAGGGACTTGCAGGCGCCTATAACCACAATGTTATCAAGGTAACAGAGGAAAGCGCCGCAATGCAGGAGCATAATATGCTCTTCATAGTAGGTCAGGTAGGCAGACATTATTTTGAAAAAAGAAATATACCAATTGATATAAATTTTCATTACACTGCGCAGAACCCCTCAATGAACAGAGCAAGGCACATTGCCAAGGTGCTTGTTGAGCTGTTTGAGGAAGAAAAGCTTGATGAAGTTTATGTCGTTTATACCAAAATGGTAAATTCCATGACGGTTGAGCCTGTTATAAGCAGATTGCTCCCGCTGAAAAAAGAGCATATTGAAATACAGAATGAAAACAATTCTTATGAAAATGTTGAGTTCATGCCCGATGCTGAGACCGTTTTCAAAAATATAGTTCCGGACTATGTTGCCGGATTTATTTACGGCGCTCTTATAGAGTCCTTCTGCAGCGAGCACAATGCCAGAATGATGGCTATGGAAACCGCTACGGACGCGGCATCCGATATGCTTAAACAGCTTGAGGTGCAGTATAACAGAGCGAGGCAGACGGCGATAACTCAGGAAATAACTGAGATAGTTGCCGGTGCAAAAGCGCAGAAAAAGAAGAATTAGGAGGAATCCTAAATATGAATAAAGGTAAAATTGTTCAGATTATGGGCCCCGTAGTCGATGTAAAGTTTGACGGAGAGCTTCCCAAACTTAAGGACGCTCTTGAGGTAACCGTTGACGGCAAAACGCTGGTTATGGAAGTAGCTCAGCACATCGGTTCGGGAATGGTAAGGTGCATTATGCTTGCCGCTTCCGAGGGCCTTTACAAAGATCTGGAAGTAACCGCAACAGGCAAAGCAATTTCAGTTCCGGTAGGCAAAGACTGCCTGGGCAGACTTTTCAATGTTGTTGGTGAAACCATTGACGGACTTGATGATCTGTCCGGTACGGAACACTGGGAGATCCATCGCCGTCCTCCCGGATTTGAGGAGCAGAGCGCAAGCGTTGATATACTTGAAACAGGTATCAAGGTTATCGATTTGCTTACGCCTTACGCAAAGGGCGGCAAGATCGGTCTGTTCGGCGGTGCCGGCGTAGGAAAGACCGTTCTTATCCAGGAACTTATCACAAATATTGCAAACGAGCACGGCGGTTACTCTATCTTCACCGGTGTAGGTGAACGTTCAAGAGAGGGTAACGACCTTTGGAACGAAATGAAGGAGTCAGGTGTTATCAATAAAACAGCGCTTGTCTTTGGTCAGATGAATGAGCCCCCCGGAGCGCGTATGCGTGTTGCCGAAACAGGACTTACAATGGCGGAATACTTCCGTGATGTTGAGCATCAGGACGTACTCCTTTTCATAGATAATATATTCAGATTTATTCAGGCAGGCTCAGAAGTGTCATCACTTTTAGGCAGAATGCCTTCCGCCGTAGGTTATCAGCCTACGCTTGCAACCGATGTCGGCGAGCTTCAGGAACGTATCGCTTCAACAAAGAGCGGTTCAATCACTTCCGTTCAGGCTGTTTATGTGCCTGCGGATGACCTTACCGACCCTGCTCCCGCAACAACGTTTGCGCACCTTGACGCTACTACCGTTCTTTCAAGAAAGATTGCTGAAAAAGGTATCTATCCTGCTGTTGACCCGCTTGAGTCAAACTCACGTAACCTTGAGGAAGACGTTGTAGGAGCGGAACATTATGAAGTTGCAAGACGTGTTCAGGAGTACCTTCAGAAGTATAAAGAGCTTCAGGATATAATCGCCATCCTCGGTATGGAAGAACTTTCCGAAGAGGATAAAACAACGGTTTACAGAGCAAGAAAAATTGAAAAATTCCTTTCTCAGCCTTTCCATGTTGCCGAAATGTTTACGGGTCTTAAAGGCGTTTATGTTCCCGTTAAGGAAACCGTAAGAGGATTTAAGGCAATTGTTGACGGAGAGGTTGACGATATTCCGGAGCAGGCGTTTTTCAATGCCGGCACTATTGACGATGTTCTTAAAAAGGCAAAGGAAATGGAATAATGGATAACTTCAAGATAAAAATTGTTGCTTCCAACAAGGTGTTTTATGACGGCGAAGCTCAAAGCGTTACCGTGCCTTATATTGACGGCGGTTCGGTTGCTTTTCTTGCTCACCACTGCAATGCGGTAATTCCCATTGACGCGGGCGAGATGAAACTCAAAACAGCCGACGGTGAAATTAAGGAAGCTTTTGTCAGCGATGGTTTTCTGGAATTTCTTTCAAATGAGGCAACAATGGTATGCGTTTCCGTTGAGCTGCCCGAAGAGATAGATAAAAGACGTGCCGAAGAGGCAAAGGAAAGAGCCGAGGAAGAACTGCGCCAAAAAATGAGCCAGTACGACTATTATGTTACCAAAGCTAATCTTTCCAGAGCCATGGAAAGAATAAAGGTTAAAAACAGGCACCAGATATGATTTTACTAAGGGGATTTCTGCGTTTGCGGATTTCCCCGCAGTTTGTTTAAGGAGATTTTTATGCCCGTTAAACTTATTGCGTGTGATTTGGACGGCACTCTGCTTGGTGCAGACCATATCACTGTTTCGGAAAGAAATAAAAAAGCGCTTTTTGAAGCTCACGAAAAAGGCATAAAGCTTGCCGTGGCAACGGGGCGCACGCTTTCAGTAATATATAATGTTATAGACCAGCTTCCGTTTCTTGATTATGTTATTTATTCAAACGGCGCCGCTGTGTGTGACCTCAAAACCGCAAAAACGGTGTATGAGGATTATATGCCGGCTGAAACAGCTTTGGATATATTCAAGTTTTTAAGCAGATTCCCTGCATATTTCGAATTTTATCAGGACGGAAAACAGCATGCCCAAAACGGCAGAGAAAAATATTTTACAGGTATGGATCTGCCTCAGGAATTTCTTGATTCGTATGCGGCGTCAACAATTATGCACGATGATATTATGACGCTTGCAGATAAAAATGTTGAAAAGATAAACCTGTTTTACTTTGGCGGGGAATATTATGATGAAATAAAGAACTATCTTTTCAGCCACAGCGGAATAGACTGCACTTCGCCCGTTTCCGGAGATATTGAAATGACGGCTAAAGGCGTAGATAAAGCCAAGGCGCTTGAGGGTCTGTGTTCAGAACTCGGTATAGACAGCAGTGAGGTCATGGCATTCGGAGATGCCGATAACGATCTCGGTATGCTTGAGTTTGCCGGTTACGGCACCGCAATGGAAAATGCCGCTCAGATATGCAAGGATAAAGCCAAGTATGTGACTCTTACAAATGAGGAGGACGGCGTTGCGGCTTTTGTGGAGAGATATGCACTCGGCAAAAAGCCAAAGCTTATCGTATCCGCGTGCCTGCTTGGTGAAAACTGTAAATACAACGGCGGCAACAATAAAAATGACTCTGTTATAAATTTGCAGAAAGATTTTGATGTGGTTGCTGTTTGCCCGGAATGCTTCGGTGGTCTTAAGATACCGAGACTCCCTAACGAAATAATAGACGGCAGGGCAATTTCAAAGGACGGCAAGGATTTTACCGCCGAATATTTGAAAGGCGCAAGAAAAACACTTTATGTTGCCGAAGAATGCGGAGCACAGTATGCTGTTCTCAAGGAGAGAAGCCCGTCCTGCGGCAAAGGTGTTATATATGACGGTACATTTTCCGGGTCGCTCACTGATGGAAACGGAATTACAGCAGATCTTCTTATTAAAAGCGGAATTATGGTTTTTGGTGAAAGTGAGATAGATAAACTGCTTGACGAGGCAGGATTATAAATATATAATTGATTTATATATCAATATATATTAGGGGTGTAGTGATGAAAAGCAGAAAAATCTTTGCAGCTGCTGCGGCATTGTTGCTGGTGTTTTCATTTGTGTTTGCAGGCTGTTCCGAAAAAGTAAACGAAATAACTACTGATAACGCAGTAATAAAAGAGGATGAGGCCGTAGACCTTATTAAGAGTTATTCAACTGCCGAACTCGGGCTTTCGGGCGATTGGAGCGATTATAATTTCGCAGGTTATAATAACAGCGGAGTTAAAGTTGAAGACGGCACTCATGACGGTTATTATGTTGAAGTCAGAATAGGCAACAAGATCGAAAATGATGACGGAACGCTCGATTTTGATATTGTAGGTCATTATCTTATCAGCTATGACGGTAAAACTATTCTGAAATATGATCCGGTCAACGAAACGTATACACCGCTTTCCGAGATCACCACTTCCGCCGCTCAGGAACAGCAGACGAATACTGCCGAAGAAAAAACAAGTTCTCAAAGCACAACAGCTAAGGCAGAAAACTAATATAAAAGATATGTCAGACATATAAAAGTATTATTGCTTTTATGCGTCTGTTTTTATATAGAAGTCTTTAATTGTGAACAATTTTTAAAAAGCGCACGGGATAGAGGTATAGGGGTAAAACTTTGTTGAAAAGGGCGTTTTTTTATGTTAGAATGGGAAAAAGGAGTGTCAGCTATGAAAAAGGTTCCTTTCAGATCCGGAATTCACCCGTTTGAGGGTAAGAAATTTTCCGAAAATAAAGAAACAGTAAAAATAGAATCAGCGCCGCTTATGGTTTTCCCAACAAGTCAGCATATCGGCGCGCCCGCCGTTCCGGTTGTTAAAATCGGTGACAGGGTACGCAGAGGCTCCTTGATAGCCAAGGCGGCTTCGTTTATATCAAGTCCGGTATATTCGTCAGTTTCCGGCAAGGTAAAAGCTATTGAGGACAGGCAGAATCCAAACGGCAGTATCTCAAAATGCATAGTTGTAGAAAACGATTTTGAGGATGAGTGCGAGGATGGCTATGGCAGCGTAAAAGATCCGAATGAGCTTACAGCGGAGGAGATTGCTGCGGCTATTACTCAGGCAGGAATTGTAGGTATGGGCGGAGCAGGTTTCCCCACAGGAGTAAAGCTTACGCCTAAAAATGCGGATAATATTGATTATCTCATACTTAACGGCGCGGAATGTGAGCCGTATTTGACTTCCGATTACCGCCTTATGGTGGAAAAGGCAGGCAACATAATTATGGGAGCGTCTCTTGCTCTGCGCCTTTTTAAAAACGCAAAAGTCGTAGTGGCAATAGAGGACAACAAACCCGCCGCAATAGAGGCATTTGAAGCACAGTGCAAAAACCTTGAGAAAATAAGCGTTATGCCGCTCAAAACAAAATATCCGCAGGGCGGTGAACGCCGCCTTATTGCAAGTGTTACGGGCAGAAAGATAAATTCACATATGCTTCCCGCGGACGCAGGTGTGGTTGTGCTCAATGTGGCAACGGCATTCGCAATTTATGAGGCGCTGTGTGAAAGCAAACCGCTAATTCACAGAATAGTTACCCTCACGGGTGACGGTATGAATTCCCCCTGCAACGCAGATGTTTTGCTTGGTACGCCCGTTTCATTCGTTGTTGAAAAATGCGGCGGCTTAAAAGAGAATACTAAAAAGATAATTTCAGGCGGCCCCATGATGGGAATGGCTCTTCAGGGGCTTGATTATCCTGTTACAAAAACATTTTCATCCGTGCTTGCTCTTACTGAGGATGATGTTGAGGCTATGAAAACCACTGCCTGTATCAGATGCGGCAGGTGTGTTGGCGTGTGCCCCGAAAATCTTGTGCCTCAGTTAATGGCGCATGCCGTTAAAGCGCTTGATTTCGAACGCTTTGAGGCTATCGGCGGACTCGAATGTATAGAGTGCGGCTGCTGCACATACGTGTGCCCCGCCAAGAGACCGTTAACACAGTCATTTAAGCTTGCAAAGGCTGAAATAAGAGCCGCTAAGGCAAAAGCGCAGGGAGGGAAAAAATAATATGTATAATGTTTCCGTTTCCCCACATATAAGGGATAAAAGTTCAACAAGAAAAATTATGATAGACGTGTGTATTGCCCTTGTGCCCACCCTTGCTTTCGGTGTATGGCATTTCGGCATAAACGCTCTTTTTGTAATTATTTCATCCGTTCTCAGCTGTGTTATTTCAGAGGCGGTGTTTGAACTTATAGTCAAAAAACCAATAACAGTTTTCGATTTCAGCGCTGTTGTTACAGGACTTATTCTGGCGCTGAATATGCCGCCTAACATTGCATGGTGGGTGCCTGCTATCGGCGGCGTGTTCGCCATTGTAATAGTTAAAATGCTTTTCGGCGGAATAGGGCAGAATATTATGAACCCCGCTCTTGCGGCACGCTGTTTCCTGCTTATTTCATTTGCTTCAAGAATGACTGATTTTTCAGTGGACGGCGTATCATCCGCTACTCCGCTTGCAGTGCTTAAATCAGGCGGAAGCGTTGACCTGCTTGATGCGTTTCTCGGCTTCAAAACGGGATGTATCGGTGAGGTATCAGTGGCTGCAATTCTTATCGGCGCGGCTTATCTGCTTATAAGAAAAGTAATTTCAATAAGAATTCCCGCTGTTTACATACTTTCAACTGCACTTTTCATATTTGTATTCAGCCTTGCAAAAACAGGTATGCCCACATGGCAGTTTATGCTCGGCGAACTTTTGACGGGCGGCCTTATGGCAGGCGCGTTCTTTATGGCAACTGATTATACAACAAGCCCGATCACTAAGTGGGGGCAGGTAGTTTATGCAGTGCTGATAGGCTTCCTGACTGCAGTTTTCCGTATTCTCGGTTCAAGTGCAGAGGGCGTTTCATACGCAATCATTATCAGCAACCTGTTTGTTCCTATTATTGAAAAGATAACTGTTCCGAAAGCGTTCGGAGTCAAGAAAAAAGAGAAAAAGGGGGCATAAGCTGTGGCAAAGTCAAAATCTTCATTCCTTAAAAACTGCGTTGCCCTGCTTGTAATCACCCTTGTTGCGGGACTTGCGCTTTCAGCTGTAAATGAGATAACTAAAGAGCCCATAGCAAAGGCGGAGGAAACTGCAAGGCTTGAGGCTTATGAAACAGTTTTCCCTGACGCAGAGTTTGAAACTCCGCAGGATCTTGACGCTCTTCTTGAGGGCGGCCAGGCGGCAATTGACAGTGTGGGACTTACAGGCTGTACTGTAAGCGATATACTTTATGCAAATGACGCAAACGGAGAAAGAATAGGTTATGTTGTTGCTGCTGTTTCTCCGAACGGTTACGGCGGCGATATTTCCGTTGCTGTGGGCATAGATGCAAAAACCAGCACGATAACAGGCTTTTCTGTGCTTTCAAACAGCGAAACGGCGGGCCTCGGCGCACGCTGTACTGAGGATGAGTTCGTTTCTCAGTTCGCAGGCAAGGACGCCACTTCCATTGAGTATGTAAAGGGCGGCGGCGCTGCAGGCAATCAGATAGACGCTATCAGCGGCGCTACCGTTACAACAAATGCCGTAACAGAAGCCGTAAACAGTGCTCTTGCCGTATACGGCAATGTTTTAAAGGAGGGTTAATGTATGAATCCTATTGTTGAAAGGCTTAAAAACGGAATCATAACGGAAAACCCCACTTTCGTGCTTATGCTCGGAATGTGCCCCACTCTTGCCGTTACTACATCTGCTATAAACGGCATCGGCATGGGTCTTGCCACTACTGCGGTTCTTGTTATGAGCAATCTTATGATTTCCGCACTCAGAAAAGTTATTCCTAACGGAGTAAGAATGCCTGCGTATATAGTAATAGTTGCATCGTTCGTAACTATTGTTGAACTTCTTCTCCATGCTTATGTAAAATCTGTTTATGACGCTCTCGGACTTTATATTCCGCTTATCGTTGTAAACTGCATAATCCTCGGCAGAGCGGAAAGCTATGCCGCTAAAAACAAGGTGATCCCGTCTATTTTTGACGGCCTTGGCATGGGGCTTGGTTTTACTATAGGTCTTGTTGCCATCGGCGCAATCCGTGAATTGATCGGCACAGGCAAATGTTTTGGTTTGCAGGTGCTGCCGGAAAGTTATGAGGGCGTTTCCATCTTTATCCTTGCGCCCGGCGCGTTTCTGGTGCTTGCATTTTTATGCGCGCTTCAGAACAAGCTTGGCGTAAAAGGCGCCAACCGCCATGTAAAGGACGATGCCTGCCAGGGTGACTGTATGCATTGTTCGCTTTCCTGCAACGGCAAAAAGGAGGGTGAGGCATAATGTTTAAAACCCTGTTTCTTGTTGTGCTAACCACAGCGCTGATCAACAATGTTGTTTTAAGCCAGTTCCTTGGCATATGTTCGTTTATCGGCGTATCCAAAAATATAAAAACGGCAGCAGGCATGGGCGGCGCGGTCATTTTCGTAATCACCATCGCAAGCGCCGTAACCAACCTGCTTTACACGGGCGTGATCCAAAAGTTTGGTCTGGAATATCTGAACACGATCATCTTTATCCTTGTTATTGCGGCGCTCGTGCAGTTTATAGAACTGTTCCTGAAAAAATATGTGCCAAAACTGTATCAGGCGCTCGGTATTTATCTGCCGCTGATCACAACCAACTGCGCGGTGCTCGGCGTTGCGCTCACCAATGTGCAGGACGGCAATGATTTTATCACCTCCGTTGTAACGGGGTTCGGCACGGCTGTGGGCTATGCCGTTGCCATCATTATCCTTGCCGGCATACGTGAAAAAACAGAAAGCAATGATGTTCCCAAGGCGTTTAAAGGCACACCTGCCGTACTTCTCACTTCCTGCCTTATGGCAATAGCGTTTTACGGCTTTAACACGCTTGCGTAAGGAGGTTTATATGGATATTAAAAATATTCTTATTGCAACAGTGGTTGTTGCGGCAGTTGGTGTTGCGATTGCCGTTTTGCTCAGCATTGCGGAAAAACTGTTTCACGTGGATGTGGATGAAAGGGAATCCGCCGTGCGCGAATGCCTTGCGGGCAACAACTGCGGCGCATGCGGCTATGCCGGGTGTGACGCACTTGCCAAAGCCATTGTAAACGGCGAGGCGCCGGTTACCGCCTGCACGGTTGCGGGTCAGGCAGGCGCGGATAAAATTGCCGCCATTATGGGTGTAGAAGCGGGTAGTGTTGAAAAACAGGTAGCTTTTGTGCGCTGTTCCGGCACCACAGACCTCAGGCAAAAAAAGTTTGATTATTACGGCACCAAAACATGTACTTCCGTTAAATTCGCTCTTGGCAGAGGCGATATGTCATGCGCTTACGGCTGTATGGGTTACGGAAGCTGTGTTGCCGTGTGTGACAGCAAAGCAATACGTATCATAAACGGAAAAGCCGTTGTTGAGCCTGATTTGTGTGTGGCTTGCGGCAAATGCGTAAAGGAGTGTCCGCAGGATCTTATTGAGATCGTGCCTCAGTCTTCTGTTTACAGAGTGCAGTGCTCAAACAGGCAGAAAGGCAAAATAGTTCGTGTAAATTGCCAGGCAGGCTGTATAGGCTGCGGCCTTTGTGAAAGAAACTGCCCCACGGGCGCAATAAAGGTTACGGATAACCTTGCTAAAATCGATTACACAAAGTGTGTTGCCTGCGGCGTATGTGCTGAAAAATGCCCGTCAAAGGTTATCAGAAAATATAATTAAATTAATTGAAGGGGGAAGAATTATGAAAAAAGTTTTTTCGGTTATTCTTTCCCTTCTTTTTGTTCTTCTTTTTTCTTCGTGTGCGCAAAATGAGGATAAGTCATATTCAAAAGATTTTCTGGATCTTTTTGATACCGCATCTTCTGTAACTGCGTCGGATACCTCTCAAGAGGCTTTTGACAGCCATTTTGACGCCGTTTACAGTGAGCTTAAAGAGTATTCACAGCTATATGATATTTACAATTCATACGGTGATTTGGTGAACCTAAAGTATATAAATGAAAATGCCGCTAAAGCTCCTGTCAAAGCAGATGAAAAGATAATAGATCTGCTTTTATGGGGCAAGGAAGCGTATGAAATAAGCGAAGGCAGAGTGAATATAGCCATGGGAAGCGTCCTTTCAGAATGGCACAATGCACGCGACTGTGCCTCAGAAAATCCCGATAATGCTTATCTGCCGGATATGGATGTTCTGAAAGAAAAGGCACAGCACACTGATATAAACGATCTTATAATAGATGAGGAAAATTCAACGGTATATTTTGCGGATCCCGAAATGAGCATAGACGCAGGCGCTGTTGCCAAAGGTTATATTGCAGACAGAATATGTGATTTTATAACTCAAAACAATATCTGGCAGTCGGCAATAATCAGTCTCGGCGGCAATGTCAAAACTATCGGATACAAAAACGGGGATTCAGGCACGCCTTTTAATATAGGCATAGAAAATCCGCAGGGCGGATATATTGCCGTTGTCCGCGCTTCAAACGGCAAAAGTGTTGTTACAAGCGGGGATTATCAGCGGTATTATACTGTTGACGGAAAACGCTACTGCCATATAATTTCACCCGAAACTCTTATGCCTGCGCAGGGAATACAGAGCGTCAGCATCGTTTCTGATGATTCGGCGCTTGCCGATGTGCTTTCAACAACAATGTTTCAGATGCAGCCGCAGGATGCGCTTGCTTTTTTGAAAACGGTTGAAGGCTGTGAGGCAGTCATTATGGATCAGAACGGAGAAATCTACCGTTCTGAGGGATTTGAGGATATGGCGCAATGAAACTTAAGTTCTTAAAAAAAGGCGATCTGATCGTTGCCGCTGTGATTCTTGGCGTCTGCGCCGTGCTCTTTCTTGCGCTTTATGTTTTTAATAACAATACGGGAAATTATGTTGAGATTGAGCAAAATGGCGCCGTAATACACATTATGCCGCTTGATACCGATGCTGTTTATAATGTTGAGACGGGCGGGAAAGTAACAAATACCGTTCAGGTAAAAAACGGCAGTGTAAGCGTTACTTATGCCGATTGCCCGGATCAGATATGTGTAAACCACGCGGCTGTAAACTTAAGCGGCGAAAGCATAATCTGCCTGCCGAATGAAGTAGTTGTCTCGGTAGTTGAGCGGGACGGCAGAGAGAGTGGAATAGACGGGGTGGCGCGATGAAAAGCATATCAAAGAAAACGGCGTTTTTTGCTCTCTTTGTTGCACTTGCCTTTGTATTTTCTTATCTTGAAACACTTATTCCTTTTAATTTCGGAATACCGGGAATAAAGCTTGGTCTTGCGAATCTTGTTGTCGTTACGGCAATGTATACGGTAGGGGAAAAACAGGCGTTTGCAATATCCGTAATAAGAATAATACTTGCCGGTCTTACATTCGGCGGCGTTTTTTCACTCGTTTACAGCCTTGCAGGCGGCATACTTTCATTTTTTGCTATGCTTCTTGCAAAGCGGTGTAAAGCGCTTTCGATAACCGGTGTTTCAATAATAGGCGGTTCGGTTCACAATATAGGTCAGATAGCCGCCGCTGCAGTAGTCATGCAAACTTACAGAATAGTTTATTACCTGCCTGTGCTTTTGCTTTCAGGCGCGGTCACAGGCGCTGTTATCGGTATAGTTTCAGGTATTATAGTAAACAGACTTAATAAGGTGATTAAATGATTATAAGGTCTTACAAGGGCAAAACGCCCGATATAAAAGACGCCGCGTTTATAGCGGATAACGCCGTTATAGTTGGCGATGTTACTTTGAAAAAGGGCAGTTCCGTTTGGTACGGTGCAGTCCTCAGAGCCGATGATGAAAAAATAATCGTCGGTGAAAACTCAAATATTCAGGATAATTGTACTGTTCATTGTTCAACAGGATATCCCGCAGTGATAGGAGATAATGTTACCGTTGGGCACAATGCTCTCATTCACGGCTGTACTATAGGTGATAATTGCCTGATAGGTATGCATTCCACAGTTATGAACGGTGCAAAGCTCGGTAAAAACTGCCTTGTAGGAGCAGGTGCTCTTGTTACTGAAAACAAGACTTTTGAAGATAATCTGCTTCTTATGGGCGTTCCCGCAAAGGAAAAGGCGGTGCTTGATGAAAAAGCAGTGCAAGGAATAACCGAAAACGCAAAACATTACTGCGAAAAAGCGGCGCAGTATAAGGCAGAACAATTAAAACCCCCTGCACCGCAGAAGATTTAGTACTTTATTACGGAGAAAAAATGAATTTAAAAGAACTTATTATGCTCTCAGATATATATGCTCCGCAGGCATATGCGGATTTTGCAGAAATGCCGTGGGGTATAATGTTTTACGACAGCAATAATCCCACAATGCATGATGTAAATCACGCCTGCATTATCAATGACAGCGATTTTGATTCAGCGCTTGCCGATATCAGGTCGTTTTATATTCAGAAAAAGCTTGTACCCAGAATATATCTTGCGGGAGCACAACATCGTGATTTTAAAGATGTATTAGAAAAACAGGGCTTTGCCATAAGCAGATTCGGAGATTTTCAGCATTTTTTGCTTACGGAAAAATGCTCTGTGCCTCAAAGTAATAATCTTTTTATTAGAGAACTGAGAAGTAAAAACGATATTACTCAGAAACTGCTTGATAATCTGTACAGCGTATATATGCAGGATGACCCCGATACTGTTAACCGCAGCAGAAGATTGCTTCGGCGTGTTGTTGAAAGTAATAAATGCCGCCTTTTCTGCGGCTTTTATGATAATGAGCCTGCATGCATCGCCATGCTTGTTGAAACACGTTTCGGTATGTATTGCTTAGATCTTGTTGAAACGGCTCAGAAATTCAAAGGGAGGGGATTTGCAAGGGAACTTATATCTTACCTTGTAAAACTTTGCGACCGCCCCACTTTTCTCTATTCTGAAAACCCCACAGCAATAAGGATTTATGAGGAGGCGGGTTTTCGCAGAATAAAGGTATCTCCGGAGCCGTGTTTTTACAGAGCAGTTTATATGAAATCAGAACAATGAAAAAGACCGCTTATGCGGTCTTTTTTTATATCTTCTCAAAGTCCGATGCGGGGTGCTTGCATATAGGGCAGATAAAATCATCAGGCAGTTTTTCACCCTTGTATTCATATCCGCAAACTCTGCACCGCCAAACTGTTTGCTCAGTAGTTTTTTCAGCGGGCTTCGGCTTTATATTGCTGTGATAATAAGCATAGGTTGCAGATGGCGTGTCTGAAAGTGTTTTCGCATCCTCAACAACGGCAATAAACATTGTGTGTGTTTCCTCGTCTATCTCGTTTTCAACCCTTGCCGCAATGAAAGCGTTAGTGCCTCGGGTGATGTAAACAACACCGTTTTCAGCTCTCTCATAGTCTGAAAAATCACTGAATTTATCCGTGTCAAATCCGCTCTGAAAGCCAAAATGTTTGAAAAGCTCAAAGTCAGCGCTTTCGTCAAGTACCGAAATATTAAAAACGCCCGTATTTTTAATCATATCGTGTGTTTTGCTTTTTTTGTTTATTGTAACTGAAACTCTGTTGGGCGAATCCGTTATCTGCCCCGCTGTGTTCACTATGCAGCCGTTGTCGCCGTCATTTTCCTGAGCAGTAATGACATAAAGTCCGTAAGAAAATTTAAATAATGCGTTGTTGTCCATAACATCTTCCTTTCTTTTTATTATTTTACCCGCATTGTGCTTAAATTAATTGATTAAGGAAAAGATAATTAAAAAAGGAGTGTTTTTTATGGAAACCAAATTTTACTATTGTCCCACTTGTAAAAACATAATTACGAAAATTGAGGATAAAAATATGCCTGTGGTTTGCTGTGAGCATAATATGAAACTTATGGAGCCGTGCACATCTGACGGCGCTGAGGAAAAACATGTGCCAGTGATAGAGCAAAACGGCAACAAAGTTACCGTAAAAGTGGGGGAGACGGAACATCCGATGACCAAGGAACACCTGATATCATGGATAGTGCTCAGCACGGATAAGGGCTTTCAGATAAAGTATCTTTCTCACAATGATAAACCGCATGCCGTGTTTTATGTAGCAGACGGGGAAACACCCTTGTCGGCTGTTGCGTATTGTAATATTCACGAACTGTGGAAAGCGAAAATATGATCATCGCATATTTAAAATAAAAAAGGGCGCGTATCGGCGCGTCCTTTTTTGTGTCAGTTAAACATATTATACATTGAGTTTTTGTGCATTTCATCTAAAATTATTTTGCTCGCTTTTTCAACAAAACAGTTAAATTCTTGCTTGTCTGTGTAGAAAAATTCCACGTTTTCAGGCTCTTTACCTTTATAAAATTCAACTATATTTTTCATCTGGAGCGCTATTTCTCCATGCCTGTATATGGGAGGATAATTCTCATTGAACGGTCTGTAATTTTTAAAATCCTCAAAGGCGGGGCTTTTATTTTCGGCAAAAAAAGCGTAATCGGCGTCATACCACTCTCTTTTTACACGCTTTGACAGGCCAGGATGCTCTCTGTAAAGACCGAATTTATTTTCAATCGGTATGCTTACAAGCCGGCTGAAAAGGCAGTCTGTCAGCAGATGGGCATAATATCCCGCATAGAATGATCTTTTTTTGAAATCGGTTTCGTTTTTTATGAAGTTTTCAAAAATATAATTATAGTTGCAGTCGCTCTTGTTCCACATTTTCGTCAAATGTGTTATTTCAGTAGGCGGGTCATATCCGCCCTCTTTTTTTCTAATACCGCAGTCGGGCGCAATACTGCCTATTATGAAATATTCACGGTCAATTCTCTTTAATTGTTTCAGAATTTCGTCTGCTATTCTGAAATGCATGCCCCATGTTGCCGTAAAATTACCCCCTTATAAAATCTGCCACGGTTTCCTGTTTTTGTATTCCGCGTATCCGTGCCTTTGCTTATATTTTGGCAAAACCGAATACGGCAGCAGATCAAATTCAGAAAGAATTTCAGTGTCATAATCTTTAGGGCTGTTTTCATACACGGTGATGCTTCTTGCACCGTGATTCCAGCCGTAACTATAGTAGCCTGCGGCAGGAACGGCGCAAAGATCTGTTCCGTCAACTCTGCCCAGATAATCGTTTGTGTGGTCGTGCCCGAAAAACGCACACAGAATATCACCCTGTGTTTTCCATGTGTCAAACTGATTGTGCGGTGTGTTTGAGCAGCAGGGTGCTTCCCTGAACTTGCCCTGCCGATTTTTGTATCCTTTGTAAAATCCTTTAAACAGCGCCGAGCCGCCTGTTACGCTGCCGGGAACAAACATGGGATATTTTTTCATAAGGCGGTAAACTTCGGGTACGGGAATGTGCTGAAACAGAAAGGACGGAACCTGAGCACCGCCGTTTTGTTCTTTCAGTTCATCGGATTTTTTTATATACCATTCATTTTGATCTGCCTGCACATATCCGTAGCCGCCGTTGTTGTCATAAGTGCCTGAATCCATAAGCCACAGGTTGAATGCAGTCTTTTTGCCGTCAGAGCTGATTATGGGCAGATTGTATGTGCAAACACCCGATACAGGCTCTCCTTTTACGGCAAGGCAAAGCGGGTTTTTCTGAAACTCCTCAAGTATGAACTCCTTTGCCTCTTTTTCCTCAAATCCGCATCTGTGAACAAGCCCCTCGTGATCGTGATTACCGAAAACCAGCGCAAAGGGAATATCTTTTTCGCTTATAGGTTCAAGCAGTGCTTTTACCGCTGCTTTTGTGCGTTTTGGTGTAACACCTTCAAAATCGCCTGCAATATTGTCCCCAAGCAGGATTATAAGGTTGGGTGAAGTCTTTTCAATTGAGTATCGTATAATATCAGTAGTTTCTTTCTGCGGATTATCCGTATCCTGTGCGTCCGCAATTGCAAGAATGCTGAATTCACCGTTTTCCCTGAATTTAAGTTCCATATCTTTCGGCGGGGTGCGTGCCGTATATTTTCGGTATTGCCGCGCCCCATGCCCCCTCTCAGCTTTATTTTAGTCTACCGGCATTATAAAATCAACATCAAATCCATTTATTTCATCTTTCCTATTGTGAACAGTTTGTTGACTACTTCATAT
>OJQV01000517.1_pt1 | contig 26447 bp, 16 predicted proteins | sample 1598821 | NCBI WGS metagenome assembly OJQV01 (sample SAMN03922509, study PRJEB24848) | human gut metagenome | isolation source: stool sample | host: Homo sapiens | place: Germany | collected 2011-11 | reverse complement strand
CGAGATTCCTCTACGTCTCGTGGGCTCGGAGATGTGTATAAGAGACAGTCTGTATTCAGAGGTATAATGAACAGAAGCGTTCCGAAAGCCTTTTATGAACTTTTGCTTTCGCTCGACAAAAAGCCTGAGGAATTTCTCGGTGCATACGGCAAGCTTTGCTCTATGCTTTGCGAAAGAGGCTGTGCGGATAAGTTCGCATTTGCAATCAGCGAAACGGCTCTTTTTGACGATAACTGTTTTGCCCGTGCCGCAACAGCAGGCAAGCAGGACGAGCTGCCCGAAAATGTTATCTCTGCTGTAAAGACAGACTGTGACGCTATTTTAACAGCCGCAGAGCTCACTTCGGATGAGGTGCTTGAAGCATATGCCTATGCCGATGAAATCAAAGAACTTATTCCGATTCTCCCAAAGTGGCAGACGGGCAAGTGCGCTCCGTGCTTTGACGGCTTTGACGGTTCACTTGACAAGCTTTCTGCTTATTATAAGGAAAACGGCTGCGGTATGTTTGCCCGTTACAAGGCGTTTATCTGGCGTGACGGTGACATTCAGCCCGTTGAGCATCCTGACAAGATTGATATGGATACATTTACGGGATATGAGCGTCAGAGAAGTCAGGTTGTCAACAATACGATTTCGTTTATTCAGGGCAAGAGCTGCAACAACTGCCTGCTTTACGGTGATAAGGGTACAGGTAAAAGCTCAACAGTCAAGGCAATTGCAAACGAGTTCCGCAAAGACGGACTCCGCATTGTTGAAATGCCCAAGGACAGACTTATTGACTTTCCGCTCCTTGTTGACAAGATTGCCGCTCTTCCGCTTAAATTTATTATATTCATTGACGATCTTTCGTTCCAGCATCAGGATCAGAGCTATACAACCCTTAAAGCAGTTCTTGAGGGCGGACTTGCGGCTCGTCCCGATAATGCGTTAATCTATGCAACATCAAACCGCAGGCATCTTGTTAAGGAAAGCATTTCCGACAGAACCCACACAGTTGACGATATAAATGTTCGTGATAATATGCAGGAAAGCCTTTCGCTTTCAGACAGATTCGGTCTTGCGGTTTGTTACACAGTTCCCTCAAAGAACGATTTTCTTGAAATTGTATATTCTCTCGCAGAGCAAAGAGGCGTTAAGATGACTCATGAAGAGCTTGCCATCGGTGCGGAGCAGTTTGCACTTTCAAGAGGCGGTCGTTCACCAAGATGCGCAAGACAGTATGTTGAATCACTGTTTTGCTGATAAACCGGAGGTAGTTTATGAAAACAAAAATAATTTCAATTGCTCTTGCAGTTGCTGTAATGCTTTCGGCAGTTGCTCTTTTGAGCGGCTGTTCTGACGGAGAGTACCCCGTTGAGGTGGCAAATCTTAAAATTGAAAGTAAGCCGGAGAACATTGTTGTTCTTGACGCACCCACAGCCGATATTCTTATTGCCACAGGCTATGACAGATACATTGTCGGCAGGAGCGACGAGGTTGACCAGAAGTCCGTTGAAGTTGCTCCGAGTATGGGTTCAAGCGAAAAGCCTGACGCCGACAAGATTATAGAGGCAGGGGCAGACCTTGTTTTTGCAGGTCCGACAATTGATGAGAGCGTAAAGAACAAGCTTAGCGACAAGGGTATTCAGGTCATAAAAATGTCACACGGTGATACTCCAAAGCAGGTTGAAACAAACTATATAACGATCAGCAAGATTTGCGGCGGCACAAAAACAGGTGCAAAGAACGGTGAGGATACTTACAATGACTTGCTTGACAAGATGAACAACTACAAACAGCAGGTCAACAGCAGAAATTCAGGTATCCTTGATACTGTATGCTATTTATATACAGAAGATGATCAGCTCAGAATTATGTCAAACGGAACATACGGCGATATGCTTCTCGGCTATACGGGTGCTGTTAATGTTGCAGTAAACATTACAGACAACGCTGTTGATGTTGCAACTCTTAGGGTTGCAAATCCGAATTTTGTATTTTACGCAGATGACGCAACTCTTAAAAAGATTAAGAGTGACGCAACGCTTGCAGGTCTTGGAGCGGTAAAGAACGGAAAAATTCTTGAGGTTTCCATTGAAGAAATGTCACGCCCCGGCAATACATCTCTTGAGGCACTTGAAAAAATGGTTTACTTTATGTATCCGGATCTCAAGCCGAAATCGGCAACAGCCGAAACAACCCAACCTGCAAAGGATTCATCTGCATCGAAAACTACCGCAACAACAGCCACAACCGCAACTCAGGCGGCAACGGCTGCAAACAGCTCAAAGTCGGTTGCAGATAAATACAAGCTTACCATTACATCCGACCTTTCACTTAAGCAGGAGGATGAAAACGATACGGTTAAAGCTATGCAGCTTCGCCTTTATAACATCGGTTACATCACCGACAAAGACAATGTAACAGGCTATTACGGCGAGGTTACAGCCGAGGCGGTCAAGAAATTCCAAAAGCGGAATGGCTTGAAGGAAACAGGCACAGCCGATAACGCAACGCTTGTACTGCTGTTTGACAGCAGTGCCAAGAAGGCTAAATAATACGGCAAATAGCTTTACAAATTGAAGGCGGAAAACGAATGTGGGCGATGTGCCGCAGCTTTCCGCATTAAAAGCGGTCGCAGGGTTATTATTTGACAAGACATTAGATGAAGGATTGCACCAATGCGCGGCAAGGCGTTGGTGCAATTTTTGTGTTCACACGGCAAGACTGTCCGCACAGGCATTGAGCGGCAGTCTGCAATAATCGTAAGGTTTTTACCTGTCAGACCTTGTATTTTTTTGACAGATTATGTATAATAAATTAGATATACATTCTGAAGGGCAGTATTATTGATTCTAATTTTAGTTTCGGGGGAATATACAAATATGATGAAAACTGTTTCAAAGCGAGTTGTGACACTTGCAGTTTGTGTTGTGACGGTGTTGTGCGGTATTTTTGCGTGTGCAGGTGCAACAAATGATTATGAAATTCCGCAGATTGACGATATGACGCTTTCAATGCCTGAAGGTATGAGTGCCATTACAAGGGACAGCAAAAGTACTGACAAATATTTTTCGGTTTTCGGCATTGATTACGAAACTACAATGAAAAGCTTTGAAAACGGAAATATATATCTGCAGGGCATGGACAGTATGTCATCGGTTATTTTGACCGTGACTATGACTAAAAATGAAAGCAGCGAAAATGTTTCCAATTATGCTCAGCTTTCTTCAAGTGAGCTTGTTAATATTCGCAACAACTTTTTAAACTCCGGAGAATACAAAAGCTGTACTCCGGATCAGCAGGAAAAGGTTGTATGGCTTGTGTTTGACGCAACTGCTCAGGGCGGCAGCGGCAATGTTAAGACCTTTGTGGCAAACACGGTGTACGACGGTATGAATATCAATATTACAATGCAGAGAACAGAGGGCAATGTTACTTCTGTTGATTATGATACATTTTCTAAGATTGTGTCATCGGTGAAATTCAGCGATTTGCCGTTTTCAAAGGGAATCATTCCATATATAATTATCGGCGGCGGTATTCTCATTGTTATTCTGATTATCATTATCATTATCTTTGCCGTCAGAATCAGAAAACATAAAAGAGCAAAGAGAAACAATGCTGTTCTTGAAGAACTTGCGTCAAAGTATAAGCTTGGCGACAAGGGCGGCGATTATGATATTGATAACTTTGACGATCAGCCAAAGCCCGAAAAGCGTTCAAAGAAAAAGCAAAGATATGTTGAAGAGGCTGAAGAACACGCACCGGAGGGAAGAAGATATGCTCCCGAGGTGATAGCCGATTATGACGAGCATGACGGTTCGGAGTATGATCATTCAACCTCAGATACGGGCTATGCAAGCGACAGCGAGATTGATGAGATTATCAATTCGGCAAGGGCTTATAAAAACGAGCTTGAGCGTGAAGTATACAAAAACAATTACGGTTACGAGGAAAACAGTACTGAGGACGAAAAAAAAAAGGAGCCTACCGAAGCAGACACCTCAGAGATTGAAACCGAAAAGAATAACAAAATCGAAGAGGATAACGCGGAAACACCTGAAGAATACGAAGACATAAGTTCTTCATCGGGTCCGACGCTCGTTATCCCGGAACCCGAGCACGACCTCTTTGAAACAAGCGAGCCTGACGATATTGACCGTGAGGATGATGCCGATGTTGTGGATGCCGAGGAAGTTCCCGAACAAAAGCACCCGCTTGAGAAAAAGGTTGACGAGTACGCAAACATCATTTTCGGAAGCGATGAGCCTGAGGAAGAGATTGACGATGAGGAGCTTGTGAGAGCTAAGGCTAAGAAAAACAAGTTTGACAGCGGCTATGATTTCTTTGAAGAAGCTCCCAAAAAGTCAATGGGAGTTATCAAAAGCTCCGACCTCAGAGATGCCGAGGATGTCGATGTTATCGGCGAGGTTGAAAAAAAGGCGGAAACAGTCAGGAAAAATGCACTTGAAGAAGAGCATAATAAAGAAAACGAGAGTGAACCGACCGATAAACGGTCAACGGAAGAGGTTCTTGCCAATGTAGGCAAAAACATCGGTAACGCTCTCAGGGGCTTTGCAGGCGGAGTTAAGAATTTTGGCATTCATTGCGGATACTTCTGCAAGAATGTTTCGAGAATGATAAAGCGTAAGCGCGCAATTGCCAAACGCAAAAAGGCAGAGGAAGAGAGAAGAGAGAGAGAAAGGCAAAAAGCGGAGCGTGCAAGAAGGCGTGCCGAAAGAAACGAAAACGACGGACTTGTTCAGGTCCACAGCAGAACCGACCGCCGCCCCTCAAACAGAAACAATAGAAGATAATTCTTTTCTTAACGGAGAAAAAACACAATGGAAATGCTAATTAAAAATGCAGTGGTTGTTTCCCCTGCCGACAATCTTAACGAAAAAGCAGATATTCTCATCAAGGACGGTGTGATTGCCAAAATCGGCAGCGGCATCACATCGGACGGTGAGGTTATTGACGCAGACGGTCTTTGTGCCGTGCCGGGCTTTGTTGATATGCATGTGCATCTTCGTGATCCCGGTCAGACTCACAAGGAGGATATTATCACCGGCTGCAAGGCGGCTGCCGCAGGCGGTGTTACAAGCCTGCTTGCAATGCCGAACACCAACCCCACAACCGACAGTCCCGAGGTTGTAAGGTATATTCTCGACAAGGCTAAGGGTGCAGACAGCCGTGTTTATGTTGCGGCAAGCGTTACCAAGGGACTCAAAAGCGAAGCACCCACAGACATTGAAGCCGTGAAGAACGCAGGTGCAATAGCACTTACCGATGACGGCAGACCTGTTGAAAACACAAAGTATTTGAGTGACGCAATTAAAAAAGCACCAAGGCTCGGTATGACAGTTGTTGCACATTGCGAGGACTTGTTCCTTGCCGACGGAGGCAAAATTAACGAGGGCGAGGTTTCGGAAAAGCTCGGTGTCAAGGGAATCCCTGCCGGTGCCGAGGACTGCGGAACTGCCAGAGAAATTGCACTTGCCGCCGCTCTTAACGAGCCTATTCATATCTGCCATGTCAGCACCAAAACAAGTGTTGCACTTATTCGTGACGCAAAAAGGAGAGGTGTTAAGGTGACCGCCGAAACCGCTCCGCATTATGTTTCGCTCACGGACAGGGAGCTTTTAAGAGGTGACGCTGATTACAGAATGAATCCGCCTCTCAGAACTCAGGCTGATGTTGACGAGATTATCAACGGACTTTGTGACGGCACGCTTGATGCCATAGCAACCGACCACGCACCGCATACCCCTGAGGAAAAGGCCGATTTTGTAAAAGCCCCCAACGGTTCAATCGGCATGGAAACCTCATTTGCGGTCTGCAACACATACCTTGTTAAGACAGGAAAAATGACGCTTTCACAGCTTGTTGAGAAGATGAGTGTTAATCCTGCAAGAATTTTGAAAATCAACGCAGGCACACTTTCAGTCGGTGCAAATGCCGATGTTGTTCTTGTAAATCCCGATGAAGAATGGACAGTTGATGTCAATAAACTTCACGGCAAAAGCAAAAACACCCCGTTCAAAGACAGAACCCTCACAGGCAAAGTCAAAAAGACAATCCTCGGCGGTAAGGTAGTTTTTGAGGATTGAGCAAATAAAACCCGTAGGGGCGGATATTATCCGCCCGCACGGCGAGCCGCCGTGCCCCGTTCGTGCAGACAGTTTTTGATAACAAAAACATATTATGCCCGAGCGTAGCATTGCAACCGTTTGTGCAAATAAATGTAGCGGCGAACCGTGTTCGCCAATCGGTTAAAATGGCAGTCAATGACTGTCGGTAAATAAACAGAAAATTTATTTAACATAAAGGAGTTAAATTATGGCACAGAAAGGCGACCTCCTGTCGGTAAGACAGGACATCAGAGTAGTAGACGCAACAATCCGTGACGGCGGTCTTTGTAACGATTTCAGATTTGACGACAAATTTATCAAGGCTCTTTACAATGCAAATGTTAAAGCCGGTGTTGATTATATGGAATTTGGCTACAAGGCATCAAAGGAAATCTTTAACGAAGAGGATTTCGGCAAGTGGAAATTCTGTAACGATGCAGATATCAGAAAAATTGTAGGCGACAACAAGACTCCTCTTAAAATCGCTGTTATGGCTGATGTCGGCAGAACAGATTTTAAGAAAGACATTATTGCAAGAAAAGACAGCCCGATTGACCTCATCAGAATTGCAACATATATCAACGCAATTCCTGCGGCTGTTGAAATGATTGAAGACGCCGCTAAAAAGGGCTACGAAACAACAATCAATATTATGGCTGTTTCAAAGGCAAGAACCGAGGATATTACAGCCGCTCTTGAAACTCTCGGCAAAACTCCCGTAAACGCTTTCTACATTGTTGACAGCTACGGCGCACTCTATCCCGAGGAGTCAAGAAGACTTGCAGACCTTTACTGCTCAATTGCCGACAAGTACGGCAAGTCGGTCGGTATCCACGCTCACAACAACCAGCAGCTTGCTTTTGCCAACACAATTGAGGCTATGACGCAGGGCGTAAGCTACCTTGACGCAACCGTTGACGGCATGGGCAGAGGCGCAGGCAACTGTGCGCTTGAGCTTCTCCTCGGTTTCCTCAAAAACCCGAAGTATCAGGTTGCACCTATCCTCAGAATTATCGAAGAGTATACCCACAAGTTTAAGGCTGAGGGCGTTAAGTGGGGCTACGATATTCCGTATCTCCTCACAGGTCAGTACAATACGCACCCCCGTCCGGCAATTCAGTTTGTAAAAGAGGACAGACAGGATTACTACAAGTTCTCAAACGAACTTTATGATATTATCAACAGCTAAGGTAAACAGCCTTGCGGCTGCCGTCGGCAGATAAGGAAAGCAAAATTTAATATTCCGGATTCACTAAAGCCAATTTCGAAAGAGATTGGCTTTTTTAACGGCTTTTTGTGTTTTTTTCTATTCCCTCCGAAAACTCACATCAAATTTCCTGCCGTGTTTATTTTAATGTTCTTTCTGTATTCCTATACCGTTACTAACAGCTGTAGTTTTTAAAATCAAGTCAAAAGAATAATACTTTATATTGACAACCCAAAGAGATAAAGTTATAATTTAGTTGTAACGGTATAGAAATATACTTCGGTAAAAATTACTGTTTGAAAGGGGAAAAAGTATGAAACTCAAAAGAATCTTGTCATCATTTCTGGCTGTTGTAATGGCTTTCGGAGTTGTTTCATTGGCAACGGTTGATGAAAACGGCAACATTTTCGGAAACACACTCACCGCAGAGGCTGCGACAGAAAAGACGGCAACAAAAATGCCCGACAATGCAATCACATTCAGCAGTACCTATAGCGACGAGCTTGAAATCATTCCTGCTGCAAGCAAAAACGGTATGTATTACTATAACAACAAGGTCATTTATTTTTACAGCGTTGCAAACAACACTTTCAGAAAAATTTATGATTACAACGATAAAGGCAGAAACAAAGACACTGTTATCTGCGTTTATGCCGATGCCGAAAAAGGCAAGTTTTATATAGTATGGCTTGACTCATCAAATCGAAATAAAAAATACTATTATCTTGATGAATTCGATGTTAAGTCTGAAAAGTTTGTTTCAACCAAGGATATATCATCGCTTGTCGGAAGCAACAACCTTTCACATTTGGAATCTATTGGTGTTGACAGTCAAAACAGATATTACCTTGCCGTGTATGACAGCAATCAGGATAAGTATATTATCAATTTGATTTCAGCCGATATGAAATTGTTGTCATCAGCTGTTGCCGGTGACGCAGTTTATAAATTCAGCGGTTTTGACAAAACAAACGGCAATTTCTATTTTGAAGGCTACACAGACTGGATTTATTGGGGATACAGCCACGATACGCAGTCGCTTAAATGCGGTAATGTAAAAAACAACAAAATAAGTATAAGCAATTATTATGTAGATATTTTATATCAGCAGTATTATACTCCGCATTATGACAATGCAGTAATGCTTACAAACGGAGATTGCGTGTGGACTTCTACCATGTCAGGTGCTGTCAGAGTGCTTGATTCGGCTAAGTTTGACATTGCCGACAAAGATTCTTCACTGCCACTCAAATTAAGCGTTTCAAGAAGCGGTTACGAAATTGAGGACAGATATGCAGACAGTATCGGCACAAGAACGGTGTATAATGCAGCTACAGGCGATTACCTTATGTATGTAAACGATAATACTATTGCTGAGCTTGATTCAGAAGGCAATAAAAAATCGACCTTCAAAACAGCTTATCCTGTTTTTGCGATGTATAACTACGGCGACAGCGTACTTGTTATTGAAAAGGATACAGACGAAAATTTTTATGTTGAAAATCTGAAATGGGCATATCCGACCAAAATCACATTGTCAAAAACTTCTGCCACAATTAAAGTCGGCGAGAGCCTTTCGCTCAAGGCAACAAGTGATTCGGTTCTTGATATTTCATTTACATGGTCAAGCAACAATAACTCCGTTGCGTCTGTTACAAAGGACGGCAAGGTTTACGGCAACAAAGCAGGCTCTGCAACGATTACAGTAAAAAGTGAAAACGGAATTACGGCAGCCTGTAAGGTTACGGTTCAGAATAAAGCAAACAATCCCGACAGCGGCGAGGTTAAGCAGAACGGTGCGTCATCAAGTAATATTTCGGCAAACGATTATTACACATGGTCATCGGTTGTAAAATCAAATCTTACCGAAAACAGCGACAAAACGCTTACAAGGGTTGAAAGCACATCAAAAGGCGTTCTTGTTGAAAAGTATTCCGCAAACGGCAAAACCTTGATTTCAAAATCAACAATCAAAAACGAACTTCCTATTTACGGCGGTTATTTCTCGGGCAAGAATAACAACTATATTGTTTTCGGTCAGAACAACAAGGGCGAAAAGGATTCCGCAGAAATCGTAAGAATTGTAAAATATTCAAAAAGCTGGTCAAGAGTCAGCGACTGCAAAATTTACGGTTCAAATACCTTTGAGCCTTTTGAAGCAGGTTCACTTCGTATGATTGAACTTGACGGAAAGCTTTATGTTTATACCTGCCACACAATGTATGCAGATTCAAACAAATTGAATCATCAGGCAAATATGCTGTTTACCGTTGATGAAAGTACAATGAAAACCACCGATTCAATGTATGAGGTGTCAAATCTTCAGGACGGATATGTCAGCCACTCGTTTAATCAGTTCATCAAAACTGACGGAACTTATATTTACAGGGTAGATCACTCCGAGTCAAACAATATGATTATGAGCGGGCAGTATCTTTCTGTTAACGGAATTACACTTTCAAGATACAACAAAAACAGTTCCTCAACAAATGTTGCGGTTACAATTCCGCTGAAATTTGATATTCACTCCGGAAACTACACGGGTGCGTCAATCGGCGGATTTGAAGTTGGCAGCGGAAATTGTCTTATTGCATATACAAAGGATATTTCATCTTCATGCAAAAGCAGAAATGCTTACATCAGCGTTACCGATGAGTATTTTAACAAAACAAATAATGTTGCACTCACGAACTATAAATCGGGTACAAAAGTAAGCTGTCGCACTCCGCAACTTGTTAAAATTAACGAAAACCTTTTCCTTGTTATGTGGGAGGAGTATAATTCCTCAACAAATAAGGTTACAACAAAGGCAAAGACAATTGATTCGAGTGCAAATACAGTTGCATCGGCAACATTGTCTGTCAGACTTTCGGATTGTCAGCCTGTTATGTGCAGCGACGGTACGGTTAAATGGTATGTTTCCGACAATTCTGCTCCAAAATTGTACAGTATAAATCCGTATGATTTGACAAAGCGTCACGAACATACTTACACATCTGTTGTTACAAAACAGCCGACTTGTACAGCAACAGGCGTCAGAACATATACATGCACAACCTGCGGTGCAAAAAAAACAGAAACAATCAACAAGCTTGCACATTCATACAAGCAGTATGTAACACCTGCTACAACAAGTGCAGACGGTTCAATTACTAAAAAATGCACAGCTTGCGGCTATTCGTCTTCAAAAAGCAAAATATACAAAATAACGAGCGTAAGCCTTTCTTCAACGGTGTTTACATACAGCGGAAATAACATTACACCGAGTGTAACCGTCAAGAACAGTAAGAACAATAAGCTTGTTAAAGGCAAGGATTACAAAGTTATTTACCCGACAAACAGCGTAAATGTCGGAAGATATTCCGTGAAGATTCAGTTCATCGGCAACTATTCGGGTACGGTTAATAAATATTTTGATATTGTGCCGATAATCACAAGCCTTACCAACACATCGGGCGGTATAAAGCTTTCGTGGAATAAGGTTGACGGCGCTTACGGCTACAGACTTTACTACAAAACATCATCAGGCGGTTGGAAGAGATTTAAGGACACAACTGCCACATCGTTCACCGATTCGGGAGTAAGTCCTAACAGAACCGAAACCTACACAATCCGTTGCATTGACAAGAACGGCAAAACCGTCAGTGGCTTTAACTCAAAGGGTTGGTCGAAGAAATACACAGCCGCAACACCGAAAATTACAAAACTTACAAACAGATCAAAGGGTGTAAGTGTGACATGGAATAAGATTGCCGGAGTTTATGGCTACAGACTTTACAGAAAATATAACGGAGGAAGCTGGACAAAGGTAAAAGATACAACTTCAACCTCTTTCACAGATTCAGGTGCTAAAAAGGGTAAGAAGGTAACCTACACAGTCCGTTGTATTGACAGAAAAGGCAAAACGGTAAGCGGTTTCAACTCAAAGGGTTGGTCAATTACAAGAAAATAGTATTTTAATCAGAAATCCCGACAGGTTTTGTGCTGTCGGGATTTTTGCTTGTTTTTACCATTGAAAAGACTGAATAATAATGTTATAATAAATCCGAATATCGGAAATTGTGAATAACTTTATCGAAAAAGGGAGATGAAAACTAAAAATGGCAATAAAGGTAACGCTCCTTACACACACACCTAACCCTGAACAGACTGTTGCAATGGCGGCAAAGCTTTGCTACTCACCGTCAGGGATTGAAGATATAAGAGAAGGTCTTGACGAGGAAAAAACTTCCTCATTTATTGATATGCTTGCAAGCCTCGGCCATGCAAGTCCGACCGAACACGCATATTTTACATTCGGCATTGAGGGCATTTCAAGAGCCTGCTCACACCAGCTTGTCCGCCACAGAATTGCATCCTACAGTCAGCAGTCACAGCGCTATGTTGACGGCACAAGGTTTGACTTTGTAACTCCGCCCGAGATTGCAAAGAACGAAAAGGCTCTTGCCGCTTATGAAAAGGCTCTCAAGGTTGAGGCTGACGCTTACAAGGAAATCAGAGATGCACTTGCTGTCGGTTACATCAACGAGAAATGTCCCGATAAATACAGCGGAACGGATGAAGAAATTATCAATGCCTACAAGGCTGACGACAAAAAATCCTGCAATGCTTTCATCAAGAAAGCCAATGAGGACGCAAGATTTATTCTTCCGAATGCATCGACAACAAAAATTGTCTGCACTTTCAATGCAAGAAGCTTGCAGAACTTTTTTGCACACCGTTGCTGCAACAGAGCGCAGTGGGAAATTCGTGAGGTTGCCGAACAGATGCTTTTGCAATGTCTTGAGGTTGCTCCGCACCTTTTCAAAAACTGCGGCCCGTCATGCCTGTTCGGACCATGCCCCGAGGGCAATATGTGTTGCGGAAAGCAAAAGGAAATGCGTCAGAAATACGGCAGAGAAAAGTAAGGTATATATATGAAAAGCAAAATTATTGTTATTGAGGGACTTGACGGCAGCGGAAAAGCTACGCAGACAAAGATTTTGTGCGAAAAATTTTCCGCTCTCGGCAAAAAGGTCACAAAGCTTGAATTTCCGAATTATGAAAGCCCTGCCGCCGCTCCCGTGAAGATGTATCTTGACGGCGAATTTGGTGACAAGCCCGATGATGTCAATGCCTATGCGGCGAGTGCATTTTATGCGGTTGACCGTGTTGCAAGCTATCTTCAGTTTTGGAAAAAGGAATGTGACAACGGCGGTGTGATTTTAAGCGACCGCTATGTGACTTCAAATATAATTTATCAGATGTCCAAACTCCCAAAAGAGGAGTGGAACAGCTTTATTGATTGGCTGAACGATTTTGAATACGAAAAACTCGGGATTCCGAAACCCGACCTTGTGATCTACCTTGATGTTGAACCCGAGGTTTCGCAGAAGCTTATGGAAAAACGCTACGGCGGTGACAACAGCAAGAAAGATTTGCATGAGAAAAATCTCCGTTTCCTTCTTGACTGTCGAAAAAGTGCAGTTTATGCCGCTAAAAAATGCGGTTGGAAGGTTATTAATTGCTGTGAAAACGGAGAGATTAAGAGTATAGAAAAAATATCGGAAGAGATAGAGAGGGTAGCGGCTGAAATTTATGCTGAGCTTTAAAAAAATTGAGCAAAGTGACATAAACGAACTTAAAAAATACTACGATTATGATGAGTGCATGGGTTGCGATACCAACCTTTTGAACGCTTATCTTTGGCGAAACGAATACAATATTAAATTTGCTTTTTATGATGATACAATTGTCAAGGTGTATTGTAATCCCGACGAGTCCGTCTGGGGTTACTGTATGCCTACAGGCAAAAATATAAAGGGTGCGCTTGAAGAGGTTTTCAAAGATGCCGAGGAGAGAAACGGCAATTTGCAAATTGTTATGCTGACAAACGGCAATCGTGCAATGCTTGAAACAATGTTTCCCGACAAATTTGATTATGTCCGTTCACCCGAAAATCAGGATTACATCTACACTTCCCGTGACCTTGCAACCCTTGCGGGCAAAAGGTTTCACGCAAAGCGTAACCACATTTCAAAATTTTACAGAACCTACACCGATACCCGTTTTGAAACTTTGTCGGATTCAAATATTCCCGATGCATTAACGGTTGCAAAACTGTGGTGTGCGGAAAATGACACCAATCCCGAAGCTTCAAGCGAAATTACGGCAATCAGGGAAATGTGCGACCTCAAAGACGAATATAATGTCAAGGGCGCTGTACTGTATGTTGACTCAAAGCCCGTTGCCATGACTCTCGGAAGTGAAATTTCACCCAAGGTGTATGACATCAACTTTGAAAAGGCACTTCGTGAATATGACGGTGTTTATGCCGTAATCAACAACGAATTTGCCAAAACTCTTACGCAGTATGAGTATATAAACCGTGAGGAAGATATGGGACTTGAGGGACTCAAAAAGTCTAAACTTTCATACAATCCCGTTATTATCCTCGACCGCTGGAATGCAATACCGAAAAAACGATGAAAACGATATTTCGCAAAACCGAAAAATCCGATACCGAAAGCCTAAAAAAGCTGTGGCTCTCGTGTTTTGACGAGGATGTAACTGCCGTCAATCTGATTTTTGACAGCGACCTTTTTGACGGCTGCTGTGCCGTTGTTGACGATAGAATCGTTTCGGCTCTTTACCTTGTAAAAGGTACGCTCAACGGCGAAAAATCGCATTATCTTTGCGGTGCGTCAACCGATAAATCTTTCCGTGGCAACGGGATAATGTCAAGGCTGATTGATTTTGCACTTGATGACGCAAAGAATAACGGTGATGTCTATTCTCTGCTTTTTCCTGCAAATGACGGCTTGTATGGCTTTTACGCAAAGCTCGGATATGCTCCGAGCTGCACCGTAAAAAGCCGTGAAATTTCAAGGCAAATGCTTGAAAATTTTGCAGAGAAGGGCTTGAATATCGGCTGTTCAAAAGAAAATTCTTTCATATATAATGAGAATTTTTTTGAATTTGCAAAGTCCTATTATGAGATTTACGGCTCAAAGGTAATCAATAAGAATGACTGCTTTGCCGTATTTGATGAAAACGAAAATACTGCCGATGTTTTTTACTCGGCTTATAAAAATATATACGAACTTTCCGCACTTTTGCTTGAAAATACAAAATCAGAAAGGTTTGTGTTTACCAGCAAATCCGACAACGCTCTTTTTGAAAACTGTAGGTTACAAAAATGCGGAATGATTAAATCACTCGACAAAAACCATAAAATTCCCGACGATGTCTATATCGGGATTACTCTTTCCTGAAAGGAAGTTTACTATGTTCTATGTATTTCTTGCAGAAGGCTTTGAAGAAACAGAGGCGCTTGCCCCCGTTGATGTAATGCGCAGGGCAAAGCTTGATGTTAAAACAGTCGGTGTAACAGGCGAATGTGTTACAAGCTCACACGGTGTGCCTGTAAAAGCCGATATCACAATTGACAGTATTGACCTTGACGGTGTTCAGGGTGTTGTACTCCCCGGCGGTATGCCCGGAACTCTCAATCTTGAGGCAAACGAAAAGGTTCTTGAGGCTGTTAAGTATAGCTGTGAGAACGGCAAAATCGTTGCCGCAATCTGTGCCGCTCCGTCAATTCTCGGTCACCTCGGAATCCTTGACGGCAAAAAGGCAACCTGTTTCCCCGGCTTTGAAAAGGAGCTCAAGGGTGCAGACTATACAGGCACTCACACCGTAACGGACGGCAATATTATTACCGCAAAGGGCGCAGGCTGTGCGATTGAATTTGGTCACGCAATTGTTTCTCTCGCAGTATCAAAGGATGCCGCCGACAAGGTTATCGGTGATATGCAATGCCTGTAAAAAATGTCCGTGAGCTAAAAAGTCAGCTCCGTGCAAAATATAAAAAAATCCGCAAAAGCTGTCCTCCCGAAAAGAAACAGCAGCTTGACTTTGCCTTGCAGAACGCTTTTCTGGCAAGTGAGGAATACAAAAGTTGCGATGTGCTTTTTGCCTTTGCTTCATCACCGATTGAGGTTGACACCTCGCTTATCCTTGAAACAACGCTGAAAGACGGCAAAAAACTTGCTCTGCCAAGGTGCAGAAATAATTTCGGCGAAATGGATTTTTACCTTGTGACCTCACTTTCTCAGCTTGAAAAGGGTGCGTTTTCAATTATGGAACCAAACCCCGAGGTTTGTGAAAAGTACGAGGATTTCTCACACGGACTCTGCCTTGTTCCGGGACTTTGCTTTGATACGCAGGGATTCCGCCTTGGATTCGGCAAGGGTTACTATGACAGATTTTTGCAGAGCTTTTCGGGAACGAGCGTTGGTCTTTGCTACTCCAAATGTATGGAGCATACTCTGCCCTCGGGAGTGTTTGATCGCCCCGTTGACGCCGTGATTACCGAAAAATATACCAACCGAACAAATAACGAGTTTGTAAAGGAATGATACATTATGAACCCTGATAATTTTAATATGAGCGAACAGGAGCTTAACGCTCAGCGCCGAAGAAGAGCCGAAAACTTTAAGCTCAACATTGACGAAACCGAGTATGAGGACGAAAATATGTACGGTGAAACAGAAGGCGAGCCGTCAAACCTCAATTCATACAGCGGTCAGGATGTTCGAAAGCAGATGGCGAGAGAGTCAAAGCATGTTCTTAAGCAGAAGAAAAGGGAAGAAAAAAAGACTCTTAAAGCGAAAAATAAGCATAACCGCAGAATTTTCCGTGTTATGTGGATAATCTCAATTCTAATTGTCGGAGCAATGGCGGCTGTATATATGATAACAGGTATGAACGATTTGCTTGCCGTGAACAGAACCGACTCCTCAACCGTGAAAATTGAGATACCCGAAAATCCGACTGTTGACGATGTTACAAAGGTACTTGTTGACAATAAAGTAATCGGTGAGCCGTCATATTTCAAGCTTTTTGTCAATGTCACAAAGTCTGCCGATGATTTTACTCAGGGTACATATGAAATTCGCAGAAATATGGACTACGAGGCAATCATCAACTTCCTTTCGAGTAACAACAACAGAACCGACACGGTTTCTGTTACAATTACCGAGGGTGAGAGCGTTCTTGAAATTGCCGACACTCTTAAAAAGAACGGTGCTTTGGGTGACAGGGATGAGTTCCTTTCATTGTGCAATTCCGACAAATTTGACGGCGATTTTGATTTTATCAAGGCTGAAACAAATGCGGACAAGCGTTACTACAAGCTGGAGGGTTATCTCTATCCCGATACCTACGAATTCTACAGAAACGAAAATGCAGAGTCCGTAATCTACAAGCTTCTTAATAACTACGAAACAAAGATAAACGAAAAGCAGACTGTTGATGGCTATTCAAAGAAAACAACAGTTTTGAAAATGGTTGAGGAGAGCGATACAAAGTATTCGCTTGATCAGGTTATGACAATTGCGTCAATCATTCAGGCAGAGGCGGCTGACAAAGAGGATATGTACTACATCTCATCAATTCTTCACAACCGTCTTACAGCTGACAGCAGTGCCGGTGTGTCAAACCTCGGTCTTGATTCAACAAAGTTCTATCCGTACAGAAGCCTTGAAGATGTTCCCGAAAATGACAGAAGTACATACAAGAGCAGATACGACACATATGACAAAAAGGGACTCCCATACGGTCCAATCTGCAATCCGGGTATGGACGCAATAATTGCCGCACTCAATCCGAACAGCTCGGATTATTACTTCTTCTGTCATGACAGCAAGGGACAGGCTTATTACGCATCAACACTTGAACAGCAAAATGCAAATATGGAGTATATTAAAAGCTATGATAACTAATTTTGAAAAACCCGAAATTTTATCGCCGGCAGGTGATATGGATTGCCTTAAATCTGCATTAAATTTTGGCGCAGACGCAGTTTTTCTTGCAGGAAAAATGTTCGGAATGCGTTCCGCACCGCAGAATTTTGATAACGATCAGCTGAAAACTGCCTGTGACCTTGCACATAAAAAGGGAGCAAGAATCCATGTAACCTGCAACACACTTCCACGCAATAATGAAATTCCTCATCTTCAGGAATTTATGGAGAATGCTCAGGCTTGCGGAGTTGATGCGTTCATAATTGCCGACCTCGGTGTTTTTGAGGCGGCTAAAAAGTATGCGCCAAAGGTTCAGCGCCACATTTCGACTCAGGCAGGAGTAACAAACTATGCGGCGGCAAATGTGCTTTACAATATGGGTGCGTCAAGAGTTGTGCTTGCAAGGGAAATTCCGCTTGATGAAATTGCCGAAATGCGTGCAAAAGTTCCGAAAGAACTTGAAATCGAATGCTTTGTACACGGTGCAATGTGTGTTTCGTTCTCGGGCAGGTGCCTTATTTCAAGCTATATGACAGGCAGAGATGCGAACCACGGCGACTGTGCTCAGCCGTGCCGATGGAAGTATCATCTTTATGAAGAAAACCGTCAGGGACAGTATTTCCCTGTTGAAGAAACAGGCGACGGCACATATCTTTATAATTCCAGAGATCTCTGTATGATTGAGCATATCCCTGAGCTTGTAAAGGCAGGTGTTTCAAGCTTTAAAATTGAGGGCAGAGCAAAGTCGGCTTACTATGTCGCTGTTACAACAAACGCTTACCGTCACGCTGTTGACGATTATTTTGCAGAGGGTGACGGTTATGTTCTCAAACCGTGGATAAGGGAAGAGCTTGAAAAAATCAGCCACCGTGAGTACAACACGGGCTTCTATTTTGGCAGAGAACCGGGTCAGGTTACCGGCAACGGCGGATATATCCGTCATTATGACAATGTTGCGTTGTGCGAAGAGCTTATTGACGACACAACCGCAGTAATCACTCAGCGCAACAAATTCTATGTGGGCGACACACTCGATGTGCTTCCGCCAAGCGGAGTGCCGTTTGAAATCAAGTGTGAGTCGCTTACAACTGACGATGGTATGCCCGTTGAAAGTGCGCCGCATCCGATGCAAAGACTTACAATGAAATGCAACGCTCCCGTTCCGTCAGGCTCGGTTATCAGAAAAAAGCGTGACTAATCCCAAATTTTGCTATTGACAACACAAAGAAACAGTTTTATAATCTAAGTACTGATGTTCCCCACCTTAAAAACGGTGGGGAACAATTCAGCCTTTCAGCGTGAGCAAATCTCTCGCTGAAATACTGAGGAGCTGACGCTCCTATGCACTTGATTGCAATCTGTCGCAAACTCTGCTACTTGCAAGCAAAGCAGAGTGTTGCTCCGATTTAAATTATTTGCTACAATTGAATTACAATATTCGGCTGTGACGGGATTAACCGAGGCGTCAGCATTTCAGAGAGAAAGCCGTTTGGTGCAAGGCTTTTATGTAAGGCTTCGGTACGCTGCCCCTGAGCTCTGTGTGATTAAGCACGGCGTATTTCTGCGTTAAGGAAATGTAATCTATATGACGATTACTCAAAGCGGACGCTTGGCGTCAATTTGGGTGGTACCGCAGGATATTCCTGTCCCATTGTATTTTTATACAATGGGATTTTTTATTTTGCTCGGTTGCATACTTTAAACAAATTTGAACGAATATTGTATTCCCCTGTGAATTTGTATAAGGAGAGATTTTTTATGAAGTGGACAGGACTTAACGAATTAAGAGAAAAGTTTCTTGAATTTTTTGAATCAAAGGGTTGCTTGAGACTTCCCAGCTTTTCGCTTGTTCCAAAGGACGACAACAGCCTTCTGCTCATCAACAGCGGTATGGCTCCTATGAAAAAATATTTTACAGGTGAGGTAACACCTCCCCGCAAGCGTGTTACAACCTGTCAGAAATGTATCCGTACTCCCGACATTGAGCGTGTCGGCATCACAGCCCGTCACGGTACATTTTTTGAGATGCTCGGTAACTTCTCGTTCGGTGATTATTTTAAGCACGAGGCTACAGCATGGGCATGGGAATTTTTCACAAAGGTTCTTGAAATGCCTCCCGAAAAGCTCTATGTTTCAATCTATGAGGACGATGACGAGGCTTTTGACATCTGGACAAAGGAAGTCGGAGTTGATCCGTCACATATGGTAAGACTCGGCAAGGAAGACAACTTCTGGGAACACGGTTCAGGCCCCTGCGGTCCGTGCTCCGAAATCTACTTTGACCGTGGCGACGAAAAGGGTTGCGGCAGACCCGACTGTCATGTAGGCTGTGAATGTGACCGTTTTGTTGAGGTTTGGAACCTTGTATTTACTCAGTTTGAGAGTGACGGCAAGGGTAACTACACTCCTCTTGAACATCCGAACATTGATACAGGTATGGGACTTGAAAGACTTGCCTGTGTTATGCAGGGCGTTGACAACCTTTTCCTCGTTGACACAATTCAGAATATTATGAAACACATCTCACAGATTACAGGTGTTGAGTACGGCAGAGATGAAAAGAGCGATGTTTCGCTCCGTGTTATCACAGACCATATCCGCAGTACAACATTTATGATAGGTGACGGTGTTCTTCCGTCAAACGAGGGCAAGGGTTATGTGCTTCGCCGTTTGCTCAGAAGAGCCGCTCGTCACGGCAGACTTCTCGGCTACAACGAGCCTTTCCTCTATAAGGTTTGCGATACGGTTATCAAGGAAAATCTCACAGCTTATCCCGAACTCAAGGAAAAGCAGGAGTTTATCACAAAGGTTATCAAGGTTGAGGAAGAAAGCTTTGCCAAGACAATTGATCAGGGCTTTAAGATGCTCAACGGCATTATGGACAACGAAGATGTAAATGTTCTCAGCGGTGAGGATGCGTTCAAGCTTAACGATACCTACGGTTTCCCGATTGACCTTACAAAAGAAATTCTTTCGGAAAAAGGCATCAAGGTTGATGTTGAGCGTTTCCGTGAGCTTATGAAGGAGCAGAAAAAGCGTTCCCGTGACGCAAGAAAGAACGCAGGTGCAGACGCTTGGATTTCTGACACAACAGACCTTTCCGATGTTGCAAATACAGAGTTTGTCGGTTACACAGAACTTAAGTCAACTTCAAAGGTTCTTGCAATCGTTAAGGACGGTGTGAGAGTTGACAGTATCGGTGAGGGCGAAAATGCTATTATCGTTCTCGACAAAACTCCGTTCTACGGAGAAGGCGGCGGTCAGGTTGGCGACACAGGTGTTATGGAGTCGGGCAGTTTTTCAGCTGATGTTGACAACACAACAAAGAATCCGTCAGGCACAATTTACCTTCACGCTTGTACAGTAAAGAGCGGCAGCATCAATGTAGGTGCAGAGGTTTCAACTGCCGTTGATGAAGAGCGCCGTGCGGATATTACAAGAAACCACACAGCGGCTCACCTTCTTCAGTCGGCTCTCCGTGAGGTTCTCGGCAACCATGTTCAGCAGGCAGGTCAGCTTGTTTCGGACGACTACTTCCGTTTTGATTTCACTCACTTTGAGGCTCTCACGGCAAAGGAACTCATTGAGGTTCAGGATCTTGTAAACAAAAAGATTCTTGAGGCAATCCCCGTTACAACACAGGAAATGCCTATTGAAGAGGCTAAAAAGCTCGGCGCAATGGCACTCTTCGGTGAAAAGTACGGTGATGTTGTCCGTGTTGTAAGTGCAGGCGACTTCTCTGTTGAATTCTGCGGCGGTACTCATGTTAAGAATACCGCAAACCTCGGCCTTTTCAGAATCAGACAGGAGGGTTCGGTTGCCGCAGGCGTAAGAAGAATCGAGGCTCTCACAGGTATGGGCGTTCTCAAATATATTAACGGTATGAGTGCTGTTATTATGGATGTTTGCTCATTACTCAAAATTGCGAATCCAAAGGCGGTTGTTGAGGGCGTTCAGAAGGCTGAACAGATTATCAAGGAACAGCAGAGAGAAATCAACGATCTTAACTCTAAGCTTGCCGTTGCTCAGATTGGACAGCTTTTTGCAGGCACAACAGAGGAGCACGGTGTAAGAGTGGTAACAGGCAAGGTTGACAAGGTTAATGCCGACATTCTTCGCACAATGTGTGAAAAGGCAAGAGATTTTGCTCCAAAGTGCGTATGCGTTCTTGCAACTGAAAATGACGGCAAGGTGACATTTGCCGCAGCCTGCGGTAAGGAGGCTCTTGCTCTCGGCGCTAACGCAGGCAAAATAGTCAAGGCTGTTGCTCAGAAAGCCGGCGGTAACGGCGGCGGTAAGCCGGATATGGCTATGGCAGGCGCTAAGCAGCCCGAAAAGATTGAAGAGGCTCTTGACAGCGTAAAAGAAACCGTTTACGCAATGTTGAAATAATCATTTAATGTGCATTTATGGCGTGCTAAAAAGTAAAATTGTGAAAAATAGCCAAACTGTCACATAAAACCTTGTGCAAATAACAGAAACGGTTTTAAACCAAAACTATTGCAGTTTTGTTATTTTTATAGTATAATAAGCAGTACTAAGATATGAAAATCTATCTTGGATATTTATGAACAATTTTAGGAGGAGATTAAAAATGTTCAAGAAAATTGCAGGTCTTTTTCTTGCAGCCGCAGTAATGTGCAGCTCAGCTGCCATCACAGCAAGCGCTGCAGAAGCAGAGGATGATGCTGCTGTTGCTGCAGCAGATCAGTCAGGCGAAGTTTCAGCTGATGGTTCTTCAGATGTTTCAGCTAACGGTTCTTCAGAGGTTGAAGCAGGCAATGTTATTAAGTTTGATGTTAAGAAGTCAGGCTGGAGTAATGTTAAGACAGTATTCTGTCACACTTGGAAGGTTGATGGTGAACTTCCTGTATGGCAATCTAAGAAAGAAAGATGTAAGTACGATCCTTCAACAGGTATCGCAACTTATGATCTTTCAAAGGCGAACTACCAGATTTCTAAGTCAGACGGTAAGAATTACCTTGTAATCTTCAGTGCTAACACAGGTATGCAGACATATGATACTGTAATGAGCGGTGATTGCATCGGCGATACTATGTATTGCACAGGCGAGCAGATTGAAAACCCTGTTGACTCAGAAAAGAAAGCTAATGTAGCTAAGTGGGAAAACCATTCAGACTGCGGTCCTCAGAAAAAGATTACATCAACAGGTAAGATAGTTGGTTCTGCTCTTCCTGAGGGACAGACAGATGCTGTCATGCTTGCACAGTACCTCATTGACTACTATGATGATGAGGCTAAGGCAAGTCTTACACAGAACCTTCTTGACACTCTCAAGGTTAGCCCTGTAGATGTTATGGGTGCTGTAACAGATAAGCTCAATGCTACAAACAACGCTGATAAGGATAAGATTGCTCCTGCAGTTGAGAAGATTCTCTCAACTTGCACAGATCCTACAACAGGTAAGAAGACTAACACAACACAGCTTGATACTGCTAAGAAACAAGGTGCTAAGGCAACAGGCAGCGGCTCTAACAACGGCGGTTCTGGTTCAGGTTCTGCTTCAGGCTCAGGCTCAGGTTCAGGTTCAGGCTCAAGCAGTAACGGTTCAAACGGCGGCTCAGGCAGCAGCGGTTCAGGCTCATCAGGCTCAGGTTCTTCAAGCACAGGTGCAGTTAAGTCAGGCGTTGAAACAACAATCGTGTTCGTAATGGCAGGTCTTATGGTTTCAGCAGCAGGCGTTATGTTCCTTGCAAGAAAGAAGAGAGAAGAATAATTTAAAAGATTTTTCTTTAATCTAAGCATTTTTCGGACACTGTCGAATGGCAGTGTCCGTTTTGCTTTGCTGTTTGTGTTCGTCTTAATTGCAATTTCTGTTGATCAGCAGAAAAAATTTTAGAAATGCCTTGACAACAGCCTGTTGTTTTGCTAAAATAATAATGTTGCATCGGGATGTAGCGCAGTTTGGTAGCGCACACGTCTGGGGGGCGTGGAGTCGCAAGTTCAAGTCTTGTCATCCCGACCAAATAAAGGTGGTTTTTTAACCGCCTTTTATTTTTTGCCGTTTTGTGTCAACGGTTGGAACAGAAAATGTAATTCATTGTATAGATTGGCTTAAAAATGCGGATTATAATTTCTAAATTCGGCATTTCTGCTCTTTGATTTCAAAGCATTTTATGATAAAATATAAGAAAGTGGTTACAAATTGGTAACAACCACTTTGAAATTTAAAAAAGGAGTGTTTCTTTGCAAAATGTTTTAAAAAGAATTTTTAACAAAAAGGTTTCTGCGGCAGTTCTCACGGCTGTAATGCTGTTTGTGTCGGTCTTCTCAATGTCGATGATTGCGAGTGCGGCATCGTTCTCACCAAGACTTTCTGCCCCGAGTTCAAGTAACAAGTATTATTACAGTAATTTAAATGTTTTTTATAGGTACGATTACGGTATGCCGAACTGTACAGCATATGCTTACGGCAGAGCTTATGAGATTCTCGGCTCTGAGCCGAAGCTTTCGTGGAACAATGCAGAGCAGTGGTACGGCTACAACAAGGCTAACGGCTACTATAAGTACGGTCAGACCCCGAAGGTCGGCGCAATTGCCTGTTGGTCATACAGCTATGGCGGCGGTCATGTTGCTGTTGTGGAAAAGGTTGAAAACGGTGTGATTACACTTTCAAACTCTGCATACAGCGGTGCTAATTTTTACATTTCCACAGCGAGTATCTCCGACCCGAAGGTTGGCGGTAACAAAGGGTGGAATTTTCAGGGTTACATTTACCTTGGCAATTTCAGCAGCAGTACAAGCACTACTCAGGCTACAACCAAAAAGGTAACTTACACAACAGGTACATATAAAACAGATGTTGACGATTATCTCAATATGAGAAGCGGTGCGGGTACAAGCTATAAATCTGTAGCATCTGTTCCGAGCAATGTTACTCTTAATGTAACAAAGGTTTCGGCTTCCGGCGGTCACACATGGGGTTACACCTCGTACAACGGCAAGACAGGTTGGGTTGCTCTTGATTTTTGTACTTTTGTTTCTTCATCAACGGTACAGCCTACGACAGCAAAACCTACTGTACAGCCTACCACAGCCAAAGCTACGGTTCAGCCGACTACTGCAAAGCCAACTGTTCAGCCGACAACAGCCAAGGCCACACAGCCTGCAACAACTGTTCCTGCTGCAACAGTACAGCCGACAACGGCTAAGGCCACACAGCCGGCAGCAACTGTTCAGCCAACAACAGCCCCTGCATCAAACGGTGAAGTGTCGTTTGCAATCGGTGATGTAAATCTTGACGGAAGTGTTGATATTCTTGACGCAACCGAAATCAGCAAGTTTGCCATTTCCACTGCGGCACTTTCCGATGTTCAGATGAAGCTTGCGGATTTCAATCGGGACGGTGTGGTCAATGTTCTTGACGCAACAGAAATTCAGAAAACTCTTATAATCAGTTGACGATGAAAACAAAAACACGCCTTGTGTCTGCAAGGCGTGTTTTTTGCAATTGTCCGAATACAAAAAGGGTATGCCGCTTGTGCATACCCTTTAATATTTAGTATTTCATTACGATATTTACGAAAAATTCGCCGTCATTGTTGCCTGCTTCAAAAATACCGTTATAAACATCTGTTATGCTTTTCATTGAGTAAAGTCCGATGCCCTTGCCCTGATGTTTTGTTGAAGAAAATTCCTCGCCGTCCATTATCAAGGGCTTGCCGTAGTTGTTGGTTGATACAATGTACAGACAGTCGCCTTTTATTTCGGAAGTCAGGTTAAAATATCTTTTGCCTTCTTCTACGGTACAGCAACCGTCAATTGCGTTTTTGAGTATGTTGCCGAAAATACTGCAGAGGTCAACATCAAGAATTCTCGATTTGTCGGGCAAATCAATCCGCCAGTTAATATCAACATTGTTCTCAATCGCCTGTTGACGATAGTGATTGAACAATGCGTTCAGCGCCTCACTCTTGCAGATTCGCACAGGTGCTGTTACAGTCAGCGAATTTTCATACTGGGCAATGTAGTCTTTCAGTGCCGAAAGATTTCCTTCATCTGCAAGTCGGCTCATAACATGAACTGAATGTTTAAAATCATGTCTTGCTTTTGAGGTGTATTTTATGTACGACTGCAACGATTCTGTGTAACTTTTCTGAATTTCAAGAATGTTGTTTCGTTCTGTAAGCTTTGTTTTTTCAATAGTAGTCTTGCTGAAAATGTAGAATAATATGAATACTATAAGATACAATGCAAGCTCAAATATTGTAATGATGAATCCTTTTGCATAAACCTTTCCAACACGAATATTTGCGTAGGAAATCGGTATGATATAGATGTTTGACACCATAAGTGCAATGGGCAAAATTGAAAACAAATACCACACCTTGCCGATATTTATGTTGTCAATCATCCATGCGTAATATTTTGTGAGCGGAACAAGCGCTCCCATTGCCGCAACCGAAAGCCCCATTTGAATCAGGCTATATGAGGTGTTAACTCCTCGTGAGATTTCCTCCTGAAAAAATGAGTTGATAAAATATGAATACAGCGAAAAGAATGAAATCAAACAGCACACACTTATAAAAACAAACAAACAGCGTGCTGTTCCGACCTTTGTAACGCTTTTAATAAGGAAGAAAAATATTACAAGGTCGGGGAAGAGAACAAAGTTTAAATTCTGAATGTCAAAAGCCGTCATCACAATTGACGAGAGAGAACCGAGTATGATAAATGAACACAAAAAGAGCGTTACTATCTTTGAAATCGGGTATTTTAATTGATTTTTTAACGGTAAAAGGCAGAATAAACTTAACGGTATTATTATGACAAAGCTGAAAAATGCCTGAAGAAATTTTATGAATGCGTCCATGTTCACCTCCGCTGGTTTTCTCTGATTTTTTTGAACATATATTCACGGATACTCTGTTCAATCCGAGTTTTTTCACGAATTTTAATCGGGAATCTTTCACCGTTGCCTGTAACACATACAGAGCCCTCAATGTCCTTTATGTAATTGGCATTCAGCACGATTCCCCTGTTTACGGGTATGAAACGGTTGTCGTTGTCTGCAAGCTTGAGAAACTCTGCAATGGTCATTCGTGTGCGATATCTAAGTCCCGAAACAACACCTATGTTGATATAATGTGCGTCGGATTCAACAGAAACAATTTCCTTAAGCGAAATCAGCGTGTTTCGACGGTCACAGACAACTTCAATGTATTTTGAATTATCCGATACATATGATGAGGCATCATCAAGTACCTTGTAAATCTGCTCAGCTTTGTAGGGTTTTGTTATGTAATGAAAAGCGTGAACGGAAAATGCCTGCATCATAAAATCGGGGCTTGTTGTTACAAATCTGTCTCTTATACTCATCTC
>OJQV01000494.1_pt1 | contig 27610 bp, 22 predicted proteins | sample 1598821 | NCBI WGS metagenome assembly OJQV01 (sample SAMN03922509, study PRJEB24848) | human gut metagenome | isolation source: stool sample | host: Homo sapiens | place: Germany | collected 2011-11 | reverse complement strand
CACCAAGAGTTTTGCTTCACATGCCCACAGGATCTGGAAAGACCCGAACGGCGATGAACATTGTTTCTCGCTTCTTGAACGACCATGAAAATGGCCTGGTCATCTGGCTTGCAGATACTGAAGAACTTTGTCTTCAAGCCCAAAATGAGTTTGAAAAAGCCTGGAAGACCTTGGGAAACTCCAAGGTTGGATTTTTTTCTCATTTTGGAGCCAATAAATATAATTTGACCGGTTCTGAAACAGGGTTTATTTGTTCGACTCTTCAATCCGCTTCAAAACTTATAGACAAAAGTCCAAAAGTTGCAAACCTTTTGAATTTAAAAAAGCCTCTTGTTATTTTTGATGAAGCCCACAAAGCCACAGCCAACACTTATGAAAAGGTTCTGGATTACTTCGGTTCCAATATCATTGACAGCGGAAGCACTGTCTTAGGTTTAACGGCAACCCCTGGAAGAGCCTCTCAAGATGAAAGTGAATATCTTGCAAAAATGTTTGAGCAGCAGATTGTCACTCTTAACGTCCCTGGGTATTCATCTCCCATTGATTTCCTGATGAACCAAGGGTATTTGGCACGCCCAACATTTAAGACAGTCCCCTTTGACTTCAAAATTGATGAATGGAAAAAAATGTATGGTCTTCCTGACTCTTATACTTTGAATAAAAGTAAAGACGGAAAGCGAATTGAAGACTTTTTGAACGCCGACACGGATAGAACTTATAAAATTTGCGAGGCGGCCATAGATCTCGCTAAAAGACATAAGAGAATAATGATCTTTGCCGGATCTGTGGAGCAATCCCGCAAAATTTCCTGTGCTTTGAATTTTTTCCTTGGCGGAGGCTGTTCATATTCTGTTGATTGCACACTGCCAGCAAAAGAGAGGCAGAAGATTATCGAATGGTACCGCGCTCCTGGAAAAAACTCAGATGAAGTTAGAATCCTGTGTAACGTCAGTTTGTTAACAACGGGCTTCGATGCTCCTGAAACGTCGGCTGTACTTGTAGGATGTCACGTTAACAGCTTGGTTTTATATTCACAGATGGTTGGTCGCGCTCTTCGAGGTCCCAATGCTGGTGGATCAAGAGATGCTGAAATTGTTCGTATTGTAGATAACGGTCTTCCTGAGTTTATGGATGTTTCAAAAGCGTTCAGTAACTGGGACTCTAATTGGAGGTAAAAAAAATGACCCCACTTTTCAAAGCTGCTACAGCCCTGAGAGCTCAACTAGATAGTGGCTACAGAGACACAGATCATGCTATTGCGGAGTTGATTGACAACTCCATTGAAGCCGAAGCAAAGAACATCCATATCGTCATAGTTAAAAAACAATTTCAAGGGGCAGAAAGGAAAACTTGGAAAGTTAGCGAAATTGCCATCTTAGATGATGGCCTCGGGATGCCTGTAACAGTTCTTGCCAACGCCCTCACATTCGGTTATGGAACTCATACAGACCTGACCGACAGCATTAATGACAACGATTATAAAAAAATGGGCAAATATGGCTTTGGTCTCCCTAATTCGTCTGTTTCACAGGCAAGAGACATTCATGTTTGGAGTTGGCAAGAGAATATCGATAGTAACACCCCGTATGCCATTAGTCTAAATGTCGATGAGATCCTGCATGGTGACTCAGAAGGACCTGCCCCAGTACAGCAAAAGAATATTAAAAATAAACTCATTAGTATGTTTAATGCAGTTGGAGCAAGCTTCGGATCTTCTGGAACTTTAGTCTATTGGAACAATACTGATCGTATTAAATGGACTAGGAGTGAAGCTCTTTTTAGTCACCTAGAAGAAACGTTAGGAAGGATCTACAGAAAGTACATTGTCAATGATGATGTTCGAATCTTTGTGTCCGTCTTTCGTGATCCCGATTTCTCTAAACCGGAAGAAAGTACCGGTGTCCGTAAAGTTAGACCCAATGATCCTATGTTTTTAATGGACAACTGCATATGCCGGGATTTTATAGATCCTGCTACCAAAAAAATCGCTGTTCCAGTCCCCGAAGAAAATATAGACAAATATGATTTTGATGTCCCGTACAATGGCGTAGTTTCGAAGGTAAGAATTCGGTTTTCCAAAATTCTTCCTGAAATAAGGACTAGGTACTCAGGAAACTCTTCCTTTGGTCAATTGGCAAACAGAAATTGCGGAGTCTCAGTTTGCAGAGCAAAAAGAGAATTGCAGCTTAGCTCTTCATGGGTGGACAACGTCGATCCTCTCAATCGTTGGTGGGGTGCTGAGATTGACTTTCCTCCCGCCCTAGATGATATTTTTGGGGTCACTAACAATAAACAGGCCGCAACAAAATTAGACGATTTTGCAAGGATCGACATCGATGACGTTGTAAAAGAATACAACAATAGTTTGCCTGCGGATCCATTGAGAGAAAACGAACTTAAAACCAAAAATGAGATCTTTGAAGTCATGAAGAAAGACGGTGATACCTCCTGGGTTCTTTTAAAAATAAACGACATCATAAAAACAAATATTAAGCAACTGTTCAAAGCCATCAAAAACGAAAAGTCCGCTTATGACAGGAATCAGGAAAAGAAAAAGGCCGGTTCATTCGGCTCGGGTTCCTCTTCAATAATAGGAGCGGGTGTTGTTGATCGCACTGTTGGTGCGGAAGGTAAGGCCCAACCGCTAAATGAGGAACAAAAAACTACTGTTTCCACTAATTACTTTAATGACTTGATTAAAAAGAATCCAGTATCAGCCAAAGCCTCTGTGCCAACAATCGAAGAAATCAAGGAATGGCTTGAGAAAGGTTCCAAGGTTAGGTTTGATGAAGGCGAACTAGGGACCACAACACTTTTTACAATTCAAAAAGTCATCAATGATCGAGACGCAATCATTCTTAACAAAGAAAATCGTGCGATTGCAACCATTCTCAGTGCAATTGTTGATCCAGAAGCTGTTTCGGAAGAGAACTTGCGACGCCAGCGCGAAGAATTAAGGATCGTTCTTGCCCTCTTGTTTTACTCTTGGGCCTACGTAGAAGAGGAAGAGCTCACGGATTCAGACTTCCGCCTCAGCAGAAAAATCCGGTCTCGCGTCGGAGAAAAGCTCGACGAACTCATGGGTAGGGCGAGTGAAGAATTAAGAATGCAATAAAGGCTTTGAGGATGTCTTTTAGTTCCGCATCGATTATTAGTTCGCTAACGCTCTTTAGCGAAAGCCTAAGGAAGAGCCTAGAAAAAGCTGACGAAGAGATAGTCCTCGTATCTCCTTTTGTTAAGAGTTGCTTCCTTAGAAAGTTTTTTGAAGGCTACGCCAAGGATGTACGACTCACTCTTGTGACAAGATTCAACCCCCTTGATTTCGCTCAAGGAGTGTCAGACATTGATGCTTGGGATAAAATATGGACTCATAACGGAAAAATTCTGGGGCTAAACCGACTACATGCCAAGTATTATCGCTTTGATAAGAACGTTTTTATTGGATCTGCAAATTTAACAGAACGTGCTTTTTCAGATAGCGGTAATCTCGAAATTTTGAAAAAAGAAGACTTTACAACAGAGTTTCAACTTTTTGAAAAAGAACTTTTTTCGGAAGCCTTACCGCTAACAATTGAATTTAAAAATTTTTTAGTTTCGCAAATAAAAACAATTCAATCGTTAGATAAACAGAATTTTCCATTAGCCAATCTTGGGCATTTGTACCCTCCAAAAAATAAAGGCTGGCTTCCAACCTTTTTTCCATTCTCCTCACCAGAAACATTGGTCCCCACTCTCTGGAGGGCCAACGTAATGTCTCTTCCAAAGGATGCTTTTTCCAAAAACGATTTAGAAAAAATCAAGAATGATTTAGTTGCTTTGGGCATTGAGGACCGTGTCCTTGATCTTAACGCCTTCAGAGAGATCTTAAAGATACAGTTTTTGGCGACAGGTTTAACCCAAAAAATAGATCATCTTTTCTCATCCCTTCCAAGCAATAAGCCTCATCTAAGCTTTGGCAAGATTTATCATTCGAAGATTTTTGACTTCGAGGATAAGAGACAAGTAAATTCTTTAATGGGTTGGCTCGAGCAACTTTTTCCTGAAAGGTATAAACCTGTCTCACCACAATCTTACTCAAGGCTATTATCTATAAAGCCCTGAGAGCATTCCTTTTAAATAATCATTTATTAAATCTACCGTGCGCACTTTAAAAGAGTCGTCTTGGTATAACGGTTGAGGAGAGGTTGGTAGCTTATAAATAGTAATTTTGCCAGTCCAAAGTTGGAATGAAACCAACGATTCTTCAATCTAATCCTGCATTCTCAGTTTCACCAAAAAGAAAAATCTTATTCATCCAGATGGTTAATCGGCTTAAACTTTTTAGATCATGCAAAAGAAGCATTAGAATCGGTCTGACAAGGTTCATCTCAGAAGACCTTTAAACATAACTTTTCTTCACAATGGAGGAGGGCCAGCCCCCTCAATTGGCTAAGGGGCCGACTAACAAACTAAACATGAGCGAACTTCAAGATTATTTCAAACCATACACACGATCCGTTCAAACTCTTCTTGGTGAGGATGGTATCGCGTTTCTTATTCCACCCTATCAAAGGCCCTACGCATGGAAAAAGGCAGGTTCTAAGAAAGACTATTCATCGTTGACAATGCTTCTCGGTGATGTAATTGAAGGCTATAACCTTTACTTAACAGAGGGGGATAATGTTAAGTTTCTCGGAACGTTCCTTACCGAGATTTGCAAAAACGAAGGCTTCTCTGACAATCAAAAAGAATCCGAAAAACCGGCAAAAGTTTACACCGTTATAGACGGACAACAAAGGTTGACCACGCTTCTCCTATTTATTCTTCAACTAGATGGCGAAATCGCGATGGTTCAAAAAGAATTTGAATCCGTCGCTAAAGCTTATATCCAGAAGTTAAAAGAGTCACTAGATATCTCATCAGATCCTAGTGAGAAAGTGGAGCTAGAGGAAAAGATTCAAAAGTTCGAAGCAGACTTAGCGGCAGAAGACGATTTCTTATATACCCATGCGCATGACATCAGAAAATGCTTTGTAGCGTATAAGGGACGATCGGGTATGGAGAAAATAGATAACTCTTATCTTCCTAAGATGATCCGTTCACTGGATGATGTCTGGGACAGAATCCATCCTAAATACACCTCCCCTATTGCTAGCTATATCTTTCACAAGAGCGCTCATAGCAGATCATATGAAAACTTATGCTCAAACGGAAATAAACTTGAAAAGTTCGATTTAACTAAATGGTCAAAAACAGCTGATGAAGACCAGCGGCCTTTCTATGACTCCATGGTGGAAGCTGTTAAACAAATTGATCGGGCAATTGGAATTTTCAAAGAGTCCGTCGTAGAAGAAAACGAAAAAAATTTAGAAAAAGAGGAGGACTCTGTTTTCCGAGCTCCGTCAGTGGATTACATAAGAACCCCTAAAGACGGAGATACCTATGATGTTCTTTTCGCAAGAAGTAAATTCCCTGATTTTGGAGAAGGTATTCTCCAAGTCGATGACGACAGAGTAAAAAAACAGTTCCTTCTCGTTTTTCAGCTACGCCTTCTAGCTGCCTATCTTTTACACAAAGTTGGGATGACTCATGTAAATACAGAAAGGGACAACATGGCCTTTGACATTTTTGAGGCTTTGAATACAACAGGAACCCCTCTTACTGCATTTGAAACTTTTAAGCCACATGTCTATGAAAAAATAACGGATCTTGGTGCAAAGCGTAGCTTCAAATACATGGAAGATATCACCAAATTCTTGGAAAATTATTCCACAGACGACCTTCTGCTAGATTTTGCATTCGCAGACTCTGGGTGTGAACTTCCTAAAAGACTTAATCGTCAAAGACTTTATTTAAACGAATATGACAACCTCGACAATGATGATAAGGAAAAATTTGTTGAGAGCCTCTTTCACACTAAAGAATTCTTAAAGGCTTTCTGGTCAAATAAATTCAATATTGAAAAATGCATGTATGACACATTGCAGCCGAAAGATTTAAATGCTCTCAAGGCGTGTTTTACATATTTCTGGATGTTGAACCACACAAGAGCGCACGGCCCTTTGATCCGCTTTTATTCGAGCTGGTATGTCCAACAGGAAACACAGAAGCCTGAACCTGGCAGTTTCTTTAAGGCAACTCAAGATTTCGTAGAGGCAACAAAGGCTTGCGCAGCCTTCACCACACTTTGGCGCTTAGGCTGCGGCGGCTCTACTTCCGGGGTTGACGACGAATACGCCAAGATAATGAGGGGAACGAAAGATGGAGATAGAGTCATCTGTCGTCCTTTTAGCCGCCGAGTTTATAAAGGAACGGGGTTGAATATTCTTCCTCCCGTCTCCGAGCTAAAAAAATACTTAAAAGACGCCCTTGAATCCAAAATACCTGGAGGAAAAGAAGCGTGGGTCAAGAAAGTAGCAAACCAAAATTTTTCTAAATCAACTTTTAAATTGGTCCGCTTTTTCCTTTTGGCAGCATTTCAGGATGCAGTCATGGACCAAGTCGAAAAAGACATCCTTATTCGCGGCAAAGCGGGGACTGCAGAAACAATAACTCAGGAACTGCTCAATGAAATGACTCTTGAACATATCGCGCCTTCAACAAGAGACAACGGCTGGAAAGATAAAAAATACGATGACATCTATAACTCAACCGAAGATCTTTTAAATCATCTTGGAAACTACACACTGCTCCCTCAGCTGGAAAACTCGACTGCTTCTAACAGGGACTGGGAAGTAAAGAAAACCCTGTATGAAATGATCGCATCTGACAATCCGATCAATAATCAAGTTGAAAACTGGAAAAGCGCCTCTGGTGTGGAATTAAATGCTTCGGATATCGAGAAACTTTCTAGGTTCCAAAGACAACTAAGCTGGCTCGGCCCACTTGCGAAAACGGAAGAACCTTGGGGCTCTGACACTATTCGCAGACGGTCAGTCAGAATCGCAGAATTGGGCTATGACACTCTGATTGAATGGTTAAGTTAATTTCAAGCTAAATTTTAAAAGGCTCTCCACTCTAGACAATCACGCAGTGGAGAGCTTTTATTTACAGAATTTTGTCAAACCAAGACGCCCCTACAGTGAATTCTCGCACGCGCTCGAACGGTGTTCTCACCGAAGACCGTTCGCATACTTGAGAGAAATCAGAAAGTTGAGTCCCGAACTCCCGGAATTTAGCTCGGGATTTCATTATTCAGAGAAATTTTTTTGTAAATTTAAGGAGTTAATTTTGACTCCAATAGTAATCCCGCTATTACAAATAGTCTCGTGCTGTATCAGCATGAGACAGGAGATAAACCTAAACTCTACTGACAGGAACACCCAAAAGAGGACCGTTTGCTGATAGAGCGATTAAGAATAAAAATTCCTTCTTCGATATTTGTTATCTGAAGCGGGAATTTAGGACACACATGAGCCGAATCTGTTGCAAACTTCGCTCTAACTTAGATCTGGGATTTCAACGAGAAATCTGTAAAAAGACTATCAAAACAAAGGTTGAGTTATTGAGAAATCGTTGATAAGCCAGGAAGATCTAGAACCATAATGCATGGAAATTTGCGTGTTTTCTAGGCGCGTTCCGACTATCGCGGTATTTGTAGATCCCAGCCTTGGCTATCGTCCCCTGCTCGCAAAGGAATGAAACTGGTTCCAAAGCAACCCTCCAACCAATACACGCTGAGAAACTTAAGGAGCTCCATTTGGCTATAAGAAGCACAACTACTAAACCTCCCTGCTATCGGCTTCATAGGCTGATAAGCTACCGACAAAACCCTTGGTCTCTACTTGTACACAGCGATTGGTGTATCACTTTTGAGTTTCATGGTGGAGACGCTTACATCACAAATTGTGAAGATTATCACTAATGTCTAAAATGTTCGACCCTCCGCACCCCGGACAAATTGTAGGTTCGTCTTTAAAGGCTCTAGGATTAAGTGGCCGCCAGTTTGCAGCTAACTTAGGAGTTTGTCCGGCAACGGGCACGCGAGCCATTAAGAGAGAAATTGCCATATCTCCGGAAATGGCCGTAAAACTCAGCGTTGCGATCCCCGGGCTTGATACTGCCATGTGGCTTCGAATGCAAGCAACACATGATGCATAGAAAGCTAAACATCGTATTGACGTAAGTCATATCCAGCGTTACTCCATCACAGATTCGGTAGGATTAAATCCAGCACGTCAGTCTTCATTTGCAAAAAAGCAAAGAGCTGGTCCATTAGATGGCAGGTTCCTTGGCGGAGCTGTTAGGATAGAGATGCAAAGACAGTCAGAATTCCTTTCGCGAAAGCCTTGACAACGATACCCCTAGATTTTTTGAAGCAGGCGTGTGCTCAACCAACTTCCACAGGAAAAACGGAAATAAGGAAGGGCGCCGAATCAACCCTAGAAACAGAATCTTCAGCGCCCTAAAAGAAAAGCCTTCTTCGGCTAGCGGACTTTGATCTTAGCGATCAGTTTGTCGGCAATCTCGGAGACAGGAATGTTTTCGTTCTGAAGATCTCCGCGGTGAGCGTATTCAACTTCACCGTTCTTCAGGCCGCGGTCACCGATCGTGACGCGATGCGGAACACCGATCAGTTCCCAGTCAGCGAACATGACCCCGGGACGCAGACCTCTGTCATCGAGGATGACGTCAATGCCGGCTTCGCGCAGACGACCGTAAAGCTCGTTAGAAGCCTTCTGAACTTCTTCGCTCTTGTCATATCCGACGGGGCAGATCACTACGGTGAACGGAGCAATGCTGTCCGGCCAGATAATGCCTTTATCGTCGTGGCCTTGCTCGATAGCTGCGCCCAGCAGACGAGAAATACCGATACCGTAGCAACCCATCTGAAGCAGCTGGGGCTTGCCGTTTTCGTCCAGGTAAGTCGCATTCATCGGAGCAGAATACTTGTCGCCGAGGAAGAATACGTGGCCGACTTCGATGCCGCGCTGCATCTTGAGCGTGCCTTTGCCGTCTGGAGAAACATCGCCTTCAACGACGTTACGGATATCAGCAACAACATCCGGTTCTCTCAGGTCACGGCCCCAGTTCACGCCGCGGATGTGATAGCCCTCTTCGTTGGCGCCGACAATGAAGTCGCTCATGTTGGCAACGGTTGTATCGGCAACGATGGTGACATCCTTAGGAATACCGACAGGTCCGAGATAACCCGGTTTAGATCCGAAGGTATCTTCAATTTCCTTGTCGGTTGCAAAGCGGAATCCGCCCTTAAGCGCTTCCAGCTTTTCGGCTTTAACTTCATTAAGAGTGTGATCGCCTCTGAGAAGCAGAAGAACGATTTTTGCAGGCAGCGGATTGCCTTTTTCGTCCTGGTGATCAACTGCCAAAACAATAGATTTAACGCTGGCTGTCAGCGGCTTATTCAGAAGTTCAACAACAAGCTCGCACTTGTCGCGGCCCGGAGTCGGAACCTTTTCCATGGTCTCTGTGGCTTCTGCGCGTTTTTCGATCAGGCAGGGAGCTTCGGCCAATTCGATATTGGCAGCGTATTCGCTGTCCGGGCAGAAAACGATCAAATCTTCGCCGGTATCAGCGATCACCTGGAATTCCTGAGAGCGAGAGCCGCCGATGGAGCCGGAGTCAGCGCGCACTGCACGATAAACCAAACCCAAGCGATCAAAGATGCGGCAGTAAGCTTCGAACATCTTGTCGTAGCTCTTGCCGGCGTCTTCAGCCGTACGGTCAAAAGAGTAAGCGTCTTTCATGACAAAGTCGCGGCCGCGCATCACGCCGAAACGAGGACGACGTTCGTCACGGAACTTTGTCTGAATCTGGTAGAAGTTCACCGGGAGCTGACGCCAGGACTTGATTTCCTGACGAGCGATGTCGGTCACGACTTCTTCGCTGGTAGGCTGAAGAACAAAGTCTCTGTCGTGTCTATCTTTAAAGCGAAGCAGTTCAGAGCCGTACTTCTGCCAGCGGCCGGTTTCCTGCCAAAGCTCAGCAGGCTGGACGATCGGCATCAGAAGTTCGATGGCGCCGGCACGGTCCATTTCTTCTCTGACAATACGTTCAATCTTCTTCAAAGAGCGAAGGCCCATCGGCATGTAGTTATAGACGCCGGCTGCAAGCTTACGGATCATGCCTGCGCGAAGCATCAGCTTCTGGCTAACGATTTCTGCATCTGCAGGAGCTTCTTTCTGTGTTGAAATAAAAAATTGTTTTGCTCTCATTACGAATTCTCAAAAACGAGCCGGCAGGCCGGCAGTCTACGATTAGGTTCGGATCTTATGACTTCTTTTCCTGCCTCTATATAATGGGCAGACACAAATAAGTTATTTTAAAGTTTTTATGCTTGATCAACATGGATACCGACCAAACGTCGGGATTATTTTGACCAATCCTCTCAAACAAGTTTTTTGGGGGAAACGTTTGGGTCAGCATTCCTGGCAATTTCCTCAGGGCGGTATCAACCGCGGGGAATCGCCACGTGAAGCCATGTTCAGAGAGCTTTGGGAGGAGCTTGGCCTCTTCGAAAACCAGGTCCGTATCATCAGCCGCACCGAAGACTGGCTGCGCTATGACGTTCCCGACCGCTGGATTCGCCGCGATCTGCGCGGCATCTACAAAGGCCAAAAGCAGATTTGGTTCCTCTTAGAGTTTCTCGGTAAAAACAAAGACATCAACTTGAAAGCCACCAACCATCCGGAATTTGAAGCCTGGAAATGGAATGACTATTGGGTTCCGCTGAGCCAAGTGATTGACTTCAAGCGCGGTGTTTATAAAGAAGCTCTGAAGGAATTAGCTCCTGCTCTCTTCACAGATAAAAAACACCTTGTTCCGCCTGCAGGATGGGAAAAAGCGGAGGGGCCGGGACACTTCCGCCTTTACAAATAATCGTCTTTACGAGATCACTTGTTCATCACGACCATGTTGTCCTGATGAATCAACTCTCTCTGTTCTAAGTAGCCTAGCTCTTCCACAACTTCATCGCTGTGCAGTCCCATGATTCGGCGGGACTCATCGGAGCCATAGTTAATCATGCCGCGGCAGATTTCCTTGTCGTTTTGATCCACGACTTGAATGATTTCGCCGCGAAGGAAGTCTCCGATCACAGCTTTAACACCGACCGGCAGCAGGCTCTTGCCTTTGCGGACAGCCTCGACGGCACCCTCATCAATAACGAGCTTTCCCTTCAGCTGCAAATGGTCAGCCATCCACTGGCTGCGGGCAGACATCGGTTTGCGATCTGTCTTCAGAAGCGTTCCGATGGATTCTCCCTGAGCTAAACGGACTAAAACATCAGGAATGCGTCCGCTGGCAATAACAGTTGAGGCTCCGCTGCGAGCTGCGCGTTTAGCGGCAAGCACTTTTGTCTGCATACCTCCCTTACCAATGGAAGAACCGGCGCCTCCGGCCATTGCTTCATAGATCGGATCTCCGGCTTCGCCGACTTCCACTAATTTGGCTTCAGGGTTGGAGCGCGGATCAGCGGTGAAGAGGCCGATCTGATCGGTCAAGATCACTAAGACGTCGGCATCAATCAAGTTGGTTACCAGTGCGCCCAAGGTATCGTTGTCACCGACTTTGATTTCGTTAGTTACGACCGTGTCGTTCTCGTTAATGATCGGAACAACTTTGAGATCCAAGAGTGTGGTTAGCGTCTGGCGTGCATTTAAGTAACGCTCACGGTCTGCGAGGTCAGCATGCGTCAACAAGATTTGAGCTGTGCGGATGTCGTAGCGCTCGAAGCTTTTTTCGTAGGCTTCGACAATACCCATTTGTCCGACAGCTGCGGCTGCCTGGAGTTCGTGCATTTTTTTCGGACGTTTGGTCCACCCGAGACGAGCCATTCCTTCTGCAACCGCACCGGAGCTAACCCAAACGACCTGTTTTCCCATTTCCTGCAGCTTAGCGATCTGAGCCGTCCAACGGGCAATCGCTTCCGTATCTACTCCGTGACCTTCATTTGTCACTAAAGAAGAGCCGACTTTTACGACAATTCTTTTTGCATCGTTCCAAATCTTGAGGTTTTCTTCCATCTCGTTTCATCCGATCTTATTGACGACAGCACTCTTTCTAAGCGGATCATAAACTTCACTTGCTTTTAGTTGTATTAACGGCGTCGTCGTGATTAGAGCTGTTCAGTATATCCAAAATCGCTTTAAACAAAAACGCTTCCACTTAAACTACAAAATCAAAAAAGAAAAACCGCCGGGATTTTGTTTTCTCAGCGGTTTGACCAAATTCACCGGCAGCTTACTTTTGCTCACCTTCTTCAGGCTCTCCGCCTTCGGGCGGGAAGACTTCTTCGTCTTCATCAAAGCGGACATCCGGTTCGCTTTCTTTGATGAGCTGTCTGCGCTGTTCGTGAATATCTTCAGCAATTGCTTTAACCAAAGCTTCAGTGCCTTCACGGGTCACAGCAGAAATCGCAAACATCGGAACATCCGTACCGAATGCTTCACGGTACTTATCCACGACATTGGCTCTTTCTTCTTCAGGAACCAGGTCCATCTTGTTAAGAACAACCCAACGGGGTTTGTCTGCCAATGCCGGATCAAACTTTCTCAGTTCTTCAACGATGGCGCGAGCAGCTGCGATAGGATCTTCTTCGGTATCGAGAGGTGCTACATCAATGACGTGCAGCAGCAAGCTGGTTCTGGAAAGATGACGCAAGAACTGGTGTCCTAAACCGGCGCCCTCGGATGCACCCTCAATCAGTCCCGGAATATCTGCAATCACAAAACTGGATTCCGGACCCGCACGAACAACGCCAAGATGCGGATGCAGCGTTGTAAAGGGATAATCGGCGATTCTAGGTTTGGCGTTAGAAACCGCGGAAATCAGTGTGGACTTGCCTGCATTCGGAAGACCTAACAAACCGACGTCCGCCAATACTCTCAGTTCAAGCTTGAGTGTTCTTTCTTGGCCCGGTTCTCCGGGAGTGCATTGACGAGGAGCACGGTTGGTAGAGGTCTTGAAATGCAGGTTGCCAAGACCGCCCTTACCGCCTTTGGCAAGAAGGGCCTTCTCACCGTTTTTGTCCAAGTCGGCAATCGTCTCACCGGTATCCAAGTCGGTAATCACCGTTCCGACCGGAACACGAAGTTCAATATCGGGTGCGCCTCTGCCGTAGCAGTCACTGCCGCGGCCGTTTTCACCGTTTTTTGCTTGGAATTTTCGTGTATAGCGGTAGTCGATCAGAGTATTCAGATTTCTGTCTGCTACGGCATAAATAGAGCCGCCGCGGCCGCCGTCTCCTCCGTCCGGACCGCCTTTAGGAATAAATTTTTCGCGTCGGAAGGAGGCAACGCCGTTTCCGCCCTTACCCGCAAAAACTTCAATTTTCGCTTCATCTACAAATTTCATTTTTTATTTCCTGTCCGCAAGGACTTATTAGGTATGGGGTTGATGATAGCCGTAGAAAAAAATCAGCGCCCCGTTCCCTGCTAGGAATGGGGCGCTTCTTTGTTTGATTCGCGGTCTAATTAAGCAACCGGAACAACGTTAACGTAGTGACGGTTCAGACGTCCGTGAACAACGAACTCGACCTTCCCGGCAACTTTAGCAAACAAAGTGTGGTCACGGCCCATACCGACGTTTTCACCGGCATGGAATGTGGTACCGCGCTGACGAACAATGATAGCGCCCGGCTGAATCATTTCAGAGCCGAAAACTTTAACGCCAAGACGTTGTGCGTTGGAATCGCGGCCGTTACGTGTAGATCCGCCGCCTTTCTTATGTGCCATTTCAAATACCTCTTATTTAAAAATCCAATTAGGCCGAAATCTCATCAATCTTGAGTTCGGTGTAGTTCTGACGGTGACCAGCACTCTTCATGGAGTGTTTACGACGACGGAACTTGAAAATACGAACTTTTTCATGACGTCCTTCAGACAGGACTGTGGCAGTAACAAAAGCGCCGGGAATCGTCGGATTACCAAGCTTAAGGCCTTCGTCGTTCTTAACAGCGAGGACTTCCACGAGTTTGATCTGGGAGCCAACGTCGCCTGGGAGGGTTTCGACCTTAACCTTGTCGCCAACAGCAACAGTGTACTGTTTGCCGCCGGTTTTAATAATTGCGTACATGTATATACCTTTAACACTTCAATGCAGTCTGCGTCCTGCTGAAGCCTTTTTGTTTGCTCAAATAACTTAACGCGCAGAGTGCGGGATTATGCTCGAAAAATTTCGTATAGTCAAACGATTAAAGATGTTTTTTTATTTTTCTCAAAGCCAAACGTAGTTTTGCTTTGAATTCTCAGAAAAATCTCGTTTTTGTGTCTTTTAGTATCAGCAATCACAGAAAAATAGTTAATATTTGACTTTGTTTTATTTAGCACCCATAGGAATTTTCAATGAGTCAAGTAGCAGTCGCCGTTCAGAGAATCATCGCCCCGATTTCGGAAGATTTACTCGCCGTGGATCGGGAAGTTATTGATGATCTTCAGAGTGACATTCCGCTGATTAAAAAGATAAGCGACTACATCGTTACAGCCGGCGGCAAACGGATGCGTCCGATCGTCTTAATGCTCATTGCCCGCGCACTTGGTTACCAGGGAAAAGAACACATCTTCTTTGCCACGATGATTGAGTATGTGCATACAGCCAGCCTTCTGCACGACGATGTCGTTGACGAGAGCGACTTAAGACGCGGCAAGCCCACTGCAGGCTTTAAATGGGGAAATGCAGCAGCGATCTTAACCGGCGACTTTATGTATTCTCGTGCCTTCCAATTAATGGTGCGCACTCAGAACCTGCGCATTTGCGAAATCGTGGCCGGCGCCGTGAACCGAGTTTCCGAAGGCGAAGTCATTCAGCTCCTCAACATTCATGACACAACTTTAGACGAAGCTCGTTATTTTGACGTCATTGAAAGAAAGACCGGTGTTCTTTTTGAGGCCGCCGCCCGCATGGCCTCCGTCGTTGCCGGCGCCTCTAAAGAAGTAGAAGACAAAATGGCCGAATACGCCCTTTGTCTTGGCCGAGCCTTCCAAATTATTGATGACGTGCTCGACTACACAGGCACTAAGGACAATATCGGCAAGAATTTGGGCACCGACCTTCGCGAAGGAAAAATGACGATGCCTCTTATCTACGCTTTGAGACATTGTTCCGAAGAAGATGCAAAGATTATTCGCACTGCTGTCAGCAGCAACGATCCGGACTTAGAAAGCGTAACCCGCGTCATTCTTGCCTCCGGAGCCATCGATGCCTGCATTGAAACTGCCAAAAAAGAAGTTTCTCGAGGAATTGATGCATTAAATTGCTTACCGACTAGCGCATTTAAAAATTCTCTGATAGAATTGCTTTCCTTGACAGTTGAGAGAGATCGGTAGGTCGCTCGAAACGCAAGAATCGGAGTGTAGCTCAGCCTGGTAGAGCACTGCGTTCGGGACGCAGGGGTCGGAGGTTCGAATCCTCTCACTCCGACCAGTCTATACTACAGAATGCCGCGGATTACCGCGGTTTTTTCTTTTATCTGAGATTTTGCGTTTTTCACTGAGATTTTGCGTTTTTCAGTGATCTAGCCGGAGTTCGGCTCCGGCATCCTCGTTAAATTTCAATATCCGTACCTAATAACGGTTCGACTTCTGGTTCTTCCTGAACATCTTCCGGCGTCTCGGGCCCGGCTCCCGGAACTCCAACACCTAACGCTTCAAAGTATTTAATCTTTTTACCGGCAACTTCGTCGAAGTAGTAGCCGTGGTTAAAGCGAGTTTGCATGACGTTATTTAGAACCTGAAGGATCTTTGAGTCGCTCTCGTAGACCAGGTTCAGTTTTCCTGCTTTCTTGTTTTCCTTCATATAGCTGCGGATTCTCGAACGAACCATCAGCGACAAGCCAGTCGCAATGAACTGTACGAAGGTTTTCCCCTGCAGTGCCTTGTTGTCAGAGCACCTGATTCGATTACAGCCGAGTCGGTCCTTGAGCGTTGCAAAGGCATCCTCTACGCGCCAGCGGTCCGCATAAGCCGTCCAGGCCTTAACCGGATCTTTCTCCGAGTCTGTGACTAAGACTCTAAATCCCTTGTACTTCAAGTATTCGTCTACCCGTCGGTTAACAATAACCAAGCCTTTTTCTTTATCGTTCCGGAAGAATTTTTCTTTCAGCTCTTCTTCTTGTTCGGTGAGAGCTTCCTCTTCGATGAGTTTCTTTTTAATCGTGAGAAGCGATTCCGTGAGCTTATTGGCCGCTTCCTGATAGATAACCGGGTCGTAGAACATGTGGTAATAAAGCTCTGCTGATGCGGTGTTTGATGCCGGTTTTCCATCTACCGGCCGCGGATCGTATTTCCAATTCACCTTTGCTGTGGCGATGTTCTTTCTGATGTAAGGATCGCCGCTGTTGAGGTCTGCAAACTCTTTCCTGTGTTCATCGATAAGTTCTCTAGCCAGACAGCCTTTAGTCCCCAGACGGACATTAAAGATGAACTCAACTTTATTGATCAGACAGTCGTTGATGTTCTTTACGCTGTTGTAGCCTTTGTCAGCAACCAGAACGACGTTCTTCATGTTTAGAAGTGCCTGATCGGCAATCGTATGACGAATGGTGCTGACATCAGGAACATTTCCGTCATAAAAGCGATAAAAAATCGGAAGTCCGGACTTCTGATCTACCAAGAAGAGAACGTTTAGCTGCGGCAGCGCATCATCGTCTTTGTTTTTACCGTATTCAATATGAGTTAAGCGCGTAGAGTAAGAAGAGATTGAGGTCGAATCCAGGGCAAGAATGATCTTGTTGTCTTCGTCTTCTTGAAGATAACTGCGCATCAGCAAGAAATAACGCTGGGCATCGCGCAGCTCTATCCTCTGGAAGAGGCGAGTTATCGCCGAAGAGCTCAGCGGCCGCGGATACGGCAGTCTTGTCGTCTCTGCAAAGGTTTCATAGAAACTAACGTTGTTGTTCTGATTAAGAATTAAAAAGTACGCCAAGGAAAGGATTTTTTTATAGTCTTTGTTCCTTGGAAAGCACTCCTTTAAGAACTCTCCGACGGGGGAATCGGCAACGATCTGATCTAAAGCCCAAGTAGCACCGGCGTGAAGCTTCTTTATGTTGCGAGCCTGTTCAAGAGTGATGCCTTCTTCGGAGATCTGCGTAAAGACATAATCTTTTCCTTTTCTCTCAACCTGATAGTTCCGAAATTCAGGATGTTCCTGAAGGAAAGCCTCATCAAAACGAATTTTTCCGTCCTTTTGGCCGCCAAGGATTGTCCCAATCTTTTTGGATTCACCTCTTTTGCTCCGCTTGAGTTCTCTATCCCAAACGTTTTTATACGTGTAAACGTAATAAACGGAACCTGCCTTATTGATCAGAATCGGAGGAAGCTTCGGATTTGTCATTGATAGATCTCCATATATAATGATCTAGTTTAGCACAAAAAACCCTCGATTTCAACATTAACCTTATGTTTTATTGAGGATTTTTAAAATAATGAAGATCTAGAAACGCAAAACTTCAGAGATCAGACAATTATTATTTTTTCTTAATACAAACCTTGTCTCGCAAGGCGTCCGGTTCGATTTTTCTTCATCCCGGCGTATCTTCCAGCCTTGGGAATTGATTTGATCCATCATCGCCGGCCGATTTTTCCTTCTAAAAACTCTCTTTTCTTTAGCCGGCTCATTTTTTGAGAAAAAGCTTTTGTTCAATCGTGTTGATTTTGGGAATGCGAGTTCATCAAGCTTCGTTTGAATCCTCATATTCCGTCTAAAATTTCTCTAAAACAAATTTTTGCGGAGCCAACCTTGTCCGATTCAGATTTTCAGCAAATATTAGATGTCAAAGGGTTGAAGTGCCCGATGCCGATGCTTAGAACGAAGAAAGCACTGGCTAAGATGCAGCCGGGAGAAAAACTACTGGTTCAGGCAACCGATCCCCACGCCTTACGAGATTTGAGCCAGTTTGCCGATCAGACCGGCAACAAGCTCCTTTCCTCTTCTGACGAGGACGGCATTATTAATATAGTGATGCAGCGTAAAGAAGAATAACGTCACAAACCTACAGCTAAGGAACTCTCATGACTATGCCCGTCAAAGATGCACCCTTCCTTGAAGAACGAACCGCCGCTGTAATGGAGAGCGTCTTCAACGACCCGATTGTCAAAAAGGCCCTTGACCAGGCCGTTCCTCAGGAAATTTTTACGATCGAGGAACAGATCGAAATTTGTGAAGTTCCTGCTCCGCCTATGAAGGAGCAGACCAGAGCCGCAATGATTGCTGAGAAGATCAACAGTTACGGTCTGGAATCATCTATTGATCCGGTCGGCAACGTAATTGCCTGCCGCAAGGGAACAGACCCGGATGGCCCTGTCTGCGTTATCAGCGCGCATATGGACAATAGTTTTAGGGAAGGAACCGACACTACTGTTCGCCGCCAAAACGGCAGACTGTTTGCGCCCGGTATTTCCGATGCATCCCGAGCATTGGCCTGCATGCTTCAAGTCATTCGTATGGTCGTCAACAACGACATCAAGACAAAAGGAACGCTGCTGTTCATTGCCACAGTAGGGCAGGAGGCTGAAGGCGATCTTCGTGGCGTAAAACGTATTTTCTATAGCTCCGGAATTCATGTCGACGGCGTCTTGGTGTTAGACGGTGCTGATCCGGGGAGACTGCTTTATGGATCCGTGGGATCTAAACGCTACAAGGTTGAGTACAGCGGTCCCGGCGGTCACAGCTATCTGAATTTCGGTCAGTACCCGAGCGCTACACAGGCGCTTTGCCGAGCAGGAGCGCTTCTTGCGAATCTTCAGGTTCCGGCGGAACCGAGAACGACTTTTACTTTAGCGACTTTAAACGGCGGCTCTTCCGTTAATGCCATCGCAGAGCATGCCGAGTGCGAGATCGACCTGCGAAGCGAAGACGCACAGATGCTCGATGGACTTGTTCAGGAAGTCCTGCCTTTGTTTGCGTTCGGCGCCCAATTAGAAAATCAGCGTTGGAACGTTACGGATCCGGCCCTGCAAGTTAGATGCAAGGTGACGCCGATCGGTCACCGCCCGGCTGCGGTATCCAAACCCGACAGCCCGGTGCTTCAAGCTGCTAGGGCTGCCCAAATGGCCTTGGGCATTAAGCTGACGGACTTTACCAGCGCTTCTACGGACCAAAACGTTCCGATGTCTCTTGGAATTCCTTCGACTACCTTAGGCGGGGGCGGAAGAGAGGGATTCAACCATTCCTTGTCCGAATGGTTTGAACCTGTGCGCTCCTACGAAGGTCCGCAGCTTTGCCTGCTGACTGCTTTGGCTCTGGTCGGGTTAGAGAGCGGTTCGGAACCGCTCCTTCCGATCTACACGGCAGCACCTAGGGAACAATGGCAGGACAGACTCTAATCTAAGAAAAATTTGGGACCGAAAGGTCCCGTTTTTTTACCTTTGGGTCCAATGGAAAAAAACTACCCGAGGTAAGGCGAGAAGACTAAGAAAAAAAAATAGTTGAGGGGATATTAAAATCATTCCATTTTTCTTCTCAAAATACTTATCTTAAGATTCTTAAGAAATTTATTTTTGTATTGTGATGGCTTATCGTTAATACTTTTCCAATATTGGCTGTACACAAAATAAAATCCAGCACAATAGGGGTTTTCAAGGTTTTAGTAATTTCCCTCCTTATTGTATCGGAGGGTGCGATGTGACCTTCCTCATAGCTATCTCTTAAGAAAACTTAATGTTAAAATTTCTAACAAGAGGTTCTTGGATCTCTATGATTCTGAGAAAACTTATAACAACCCCTCTTACTCGAATGTATTTTGACTTGGAGTACCAAATGAAGGTCTTTAACAGACGTAATGTATTGAAAGGCGGTTTAGTTGGCTCTATGGCAGCCGGTTTTGCTTCTTTCATGGGCGCTTCCCATGCAGCAGAACCCGCAGCAAAGGCACCCGCCCAGAATGATAAAAATACTTATGACGTGATCGTGCTTGGCGCCGGTCCCGCCGGATTGGTTACTGCCATCGCTGCTAAGCAGGCTGGTGCAAAGAAAGTAGTTGTATTCGAAAAACGCGACCGTCCTGACGGCAACGCTATTTTTGCCTTAGGTTCCGTTTGCGGCTGGGGCTCCCGTCATCAGAAAGAGCAGGGCATCAAAGATACCGCTGACGATTTCTACGCCATGATGATGGATGTTTCCAAGCAGATGGGCGACAAGGCTTTGAACCGTACTTATACCGATAATATTTCTGCCGGCATTGACTGGCTGGAAAAAGACATCGGCGTGAAGTTCGGTAAGATTCGTCCGATGCCGTATCCGCGTCTCGGCCGTACATGCCGTGTTGACGGCGAAGGTCTCACCGGCGGAGCCCAGCTCGTGAAGAAACTTCTTGCGGCTGCCGCTAAAGAAGGCGTTGAAGTTAAGTTCGAACACAAAGGTATTGAACTTCTCCACGACGACAAGATGCGTGTCACAGGTGTCAAGATTCAGACACCTGCCGGACAGGAAGAATATTTCTCCAAGGGCGGCGTTGCAATTGCAACCGGCGGTTTCTCCGCTAACCCTGAAATGGTTGACAAATACATCGGCGGCTGGGCTACCCGCATGGTGCTCCGCGGCTCCAAGTCCACAACCGGTGAAAACATTTCTCTGACGCTTCCGCTTTATGCCAAGTGCGTCAACATGGACCAGTTCCATGCCGGCCCGATTATCGGCGCAACCCACGTCAACCCTGCAGACGTCTTGAACTCCGGCTACGGCATCCAGGTCAACACTTCCGGCAACCGTTACATGGATGAAAACAACACCTATGTGATTAAAGCCAGAACAACCGCTCAGAAGACACTGGACAATACCGGCTGGGTTATCGTTGACTCCACTTGCCCGGTTCTCGATAAAGTTATTCCCAAATTCGATATGCTGAACAGCCCCTATGGTAAGGCCGACACGATCGAAGAAGTGGCTAAGCAGGCCGGTCTGCCTCCTGCCAAGATTGTGGCGCTCGTGAAGGAATACAACGAAGCGGTCAAGAACGGTACGTTAGGCAAGATGAATCCGCCGAACACCTACAAGAAACCGCATCTGATTGAAAAAGCTCCGTTCTATGCAGTTCCTCTGCAGGGCGGTATGACCGCTACATTCGGCGGCCCGCTGATCAACACGAAGGCTGAAGTTCAGAACTTGGACGGCAAGACCATTCCCGGTCTCTATGCAGTCGGCAACTCTTCCGGCGGTATCTTCTTCCATAACTATGCCGGCGGCGCTCAGTTAGGCGCAGCCACCGTATTCGGAAGAATTGCCGGTAAAGAAATGGCTCAGAGAGCCGCTGCTGCAAAGTAAGAGGAGATCAAAAATGAAAAAAACATTACTCGTTTTAGCTTCCGCTCTTTTCGGAATGAGCGTCGGTCTTTCCGTTTATGCAGCTGATCAGGCACCTGCCGCTGCTGCTCCTGCTGCTCAGGCCAAGACACTGGGACAAATTCACGGTGCTATGTGGCCGAAGAGCAAAGACGGCTATGTCACTAAGTATCAGTGCATGCAGTGCCACGGTGACTATGACAAACTGGCTAAACAGACAGCCGATCTGGTTCCCAATCCCCATCATTCTCACTTGGGTCAGGTGAACTGCGAAGACTGCCATAAGGCCAACCTGTCTAAACCGGTTCTTATGTGCAACCAGTGCCATAACTTTACCATTCGCAAGGATGGCAAACCGATTGAACTGGCCAAGTAATTTAGTCTCTGACTAAAACAGAAAATCCCGCAGTTCCTAAAGAACGAGCGGGATTTTCTTTGTCCGGAGATTGCTTAGAAAAGACGGACGCCGTTCGCCGTGAGAGTCAAATCGCCGTTCGGCGTGAGTGACGGAACGATTTCAGTTGTATAAACACCTTTACCTTCGCTTAAGTAAGAGTTGCGCGGCAATGCCATGAGCGCAAATTGTCCGAGGCCGCCGTCGGATGTCTGAAGTCTGAATTTCACAGATCCCAACGTATTGCCTTCGGGCTGCTTTTTAAGCTGTCCGCTGAAAGAAAGGCTTTCTTTGCCGACTTTAATTTCAGAGGGTTCAACCGCGGCCCAGGTTTTACCGGCAAGGATGCTGTTTCTTAAGATCTCTTCGGCCTGAGCTTCGTTCACAGGCTCAGGAGAGCAAATGAGCGGGAAGTTAGCGCAGAAGTCTGTTCCGAAAGCCTCTTGCACCAAGAAGTCAAAGAGCAGAGGTTCGGGCGGAAAATGCGCTGTTAAGCCGGTATTCCAGCTGTCAATGCCGACCTTTAAGAACCCACCGACTTTCAGGTGATCAAAAGTAATTTTGATGCCTTCTGTAATTTCAGATTTGTTTTGGCTTTGGTTGATAGAAACCAAAGTCTTGCCGAGGGTGAACTGTGTACTGCTGTCTCTGTAATCGATTCCGCTCACCGAAAAAGACAGAGCGGCGGCTTTGAGATTTCCGCCTTTGACAGAAAATTTAAATTCCGGATTGCTTAGAGCAACATTGCTTTCTTCTGAGGCCAAAGAGAAGATGTCTGTCTTGATGGAAGAATCTAGATTTTCAATGAGCAGGCTTCCGTCAGCCTGTTTTACTAATTTCGGGACGGCTTGGGACTGAATCGCGCCGAGTTTAAAAGTTTCGCCGTCAACGGTTGTTTCAACTGCTTTGCTGCTTAAAACCAATAACTGAGGAATAAAATGATAGTTAAAGGTCGTCTTAAGAACCGGCTGGGCAACTTCTACGACTTTCTTAAAGACTTCATTTCCGTCTCCTTTGATCGTGATCTCGCTTTCAGGCGACCAGCCGAACTTTACTTTACCGGGAAGCGTGACAGTGTCTTTATCCTTGGGCTGTGCATTTTTATTAAGGACAACAAACTCTTTGCTGAAAAATCCGTTGTTGACGATGTCCACTTTAACGGACTTCCATTCACTGCCCAAATATTTGTGAAGATCGGATGCGTATTCTTGGAATTTTTGGCCCTGGTAATAAACCAGTCCGCCGTAAGCACAGGCACAGGCCGCGGTACAAACTGCTACCGCTGCAGCGATCTTAGAAGAAGACATAATGACCTTTGTAAGAGTAAATACGTACGGGATGGAGTATATCCAACTTGGCCAAAAGTTTTTGGAGTTATTCGACGAGCTCACCGCCTGTGTTGTTGTGCCATCCGTCGACCGGATCCGGAGCATTGGGTTCATCGGACGAACCTTCCGGAACGCCGAAAAATTCTTCTAATGAGACTTTGTCCTGAATTTTCTTCATGCACTGATAAAAGAGCTGCTCATTGAGCTCATGCAGTCCAATACCGTCGCCTTTAATCGTGTAGTCCCAGCGGCTTAATTCGAAAGGCTTCTTTTTATATTCAGAATGAGGAGAGTCAGAAAGGAGCCCTGACTGGATGAAGACATTTTCTTCGGTCAGAGTCGAAGATACTTTGTGGTTCTCAGAGTTGATAAAAGTGATGCGCATTTTGCCGATCTTCCGTTCTGTCCAGCGGACGGTTGGAATAATCGGAAGGTAACGCATCCCTATATCTTCCATCATGTCTGATATTTCGATATACACGGCGCCGTCTAGGCCTCGATCGGTAATGAGGGCGATGCCGTTTTTCTCAAGAAGATCGACCATTTCTTTGCGGGTTTCATCGGCAAAGAGCCATTCGAAAGAGTCTTCAAGTGTGCCTTCTTTGCCTGTATCGACGCCTTGGACAATGACTCTTAGATGAAGCGTGAGATTGAGAGGCACAGCAGGGCGCCTAATTTCGGATTTTTCTACAAGTTTGGCATTGACATCGAACCAGCCATGCTTAGGAGAAGAGATGGAAGCGGTTGTGCTGGCGATGCCTAACAGCGTGCATCCTTGAAGCAAGGTAGCAGCGAAGAGAAGGGGGGCAGCCAGAACTCTCATAGCAAAAATCCACGAATGACGATGCCAATATTAACTGAAAGGTCCTGAACAGTCGTTCAGAAATGGCTCAGAGCGCGTGGAGAAAGCGTGAAAAAGGCTGTGAGGCCTTGAGATATTAATATAACTAATTGAATTTAATAGATAATTAGTTTGGAACCAAATTTCTCGGAAAAACGAAAAAGCCTCAGATTCGAAAATCTGAGGCTTGGAATTTTGGCGGAGTGGACGGGACTCGAACCCGCGACCCCCGGCGTGACAGGCCGGTATTCTAACCAACTGAACTACCACTCCATTCGTCTCTCCGTTCGCTCGCGCTGTCGGAGAAGTCGAAATTCTACATAAATTTCGAAAAGGTGCAACTCAGAATCAATTTCACTTGTAAAAGTTTATTGCCAGGTATGCATTCCTATCGATTTAGTTCTTTGAAACAAGAGGGCAAAGACGAAAGAATGCTCAAAGAAAATTGTTGTAAAAGAGGTTCAGCGGTAAGTAAATAACCTTCCTTTTCGTTAGTGGTTTCACTTAGAGAAAAGGTCCTAAGGGAGAATTCTTAAAGGATAAAGCCTAGAATCAAGAGTGTTTCTAATTGTTAACTTAGGGTTAGAAACGCAATAAAAAGAAACTTCCAAAAGAAGTCACTAAAACAACCTCAGGGGAATTCTTATGAGTAAAAGTCTAAGGAACTGGATCATAGTTCTGGCGATAGGCTTTGTGATTTGGGTTTGCCCAACGCCGCAAGGTTTGACGCCTAATGCCTGGCACTTGTTTGCTGTCTTTGCTGCAACCATCGCCGGCTTCATTCTTCAGCCGATTTCAATGGGTGCGGTTGCATTTATCGCACTCACATTCTGCGCCATCACCGGTGTTTTAAAGACCGGTCAGGCTCTGATGGGTTTCGGCAACGGCACGATCTGGCTGATCGTCTGCGCATTCTTTCTTTCCCGCGCATTTATCAAAACTGGTTTCGGCCGTCGTATTGCCTTCCTTATTATTAAATACATCGGTCGTTCTTCGCTGACCCTTGGTTATTCCATCGCGTTGTCCGAACTGATCGTTTCTCCGGCTATGCCTTCTGCCACTGCTCGAGGAGGCGGCGTTTTCTACCCGATCGTTCAGTCTTTGGCGAATGCCTTCGGTTCTCAGCCCGGGCCCACAGCCGGCAAAATCGGTAAGTACCTCATGCAGGTCGGTTATCACACTGACGCAGTGACCTGCACAATGTTCCTGACATCTATGGCCGGCAACCCGCTGTGCGTCGGCTTGGCTGCTACCGCTGTCGGTGTCGAAATTACATGGATGAACTGGGCAGTTGCCGCTATCGTTCCGGGTTTGATCAGCTTGTTCCTGGTTCCGGTTCTGATGCTCAAACTTTCTCCTCCTGAAATCAGAGACATTCCCGATGCTCGCGACTTAGCTATCAACGAGCTCGAAAAGATGGGTCCGATGAGCCTTCAGGAAAAAGTCCTCGCATTCGTATTCGTCATGTGCTTGGCTCTGTGGGCTACAGGCTCTTGGACAAAACTCGGCGCAACACCGGTTGCCATGCTCGCTGTGGCAATCATGCTGATTGCAAAAGTTTTGGACTGGAAAGACATCCTCTCCGAAAAAGGTGCTTGGGACGCAATGTTCTGGATGGGCGGCTTGGTTGCTTTGGCTACTGCACTTGCTAAGTCCGGCTTCATTGCATGGATCGCCAAACTTATCGGTACAGCGGTTGCTGCCGCTGATATGGGTTGGGTTGCATCCTTCGTGCTTATTTCGCTTATTTATATCTATTCGCACTACTGCTTCGCTTCCGTAACAGCACGTATTTCAGCGATGTACGCAGCATTCGTAGCAGTTGCCGCCGCCTGCGGTGTCCCGGCCATGCTGGTTGCCATCACATTCGGCTGCTTCGCTAACCTGCCGATTTCACTGACTCACTACGGCAACGGCTGCGGCCCGGTTTATTTCGGTGCCGGCTATGTTTCTCAAGGTGAATGGTGGCGCAACGGCTTCATCATCACAACAATTAATGTAGTGATTTGGCTCACCATCGGTATGACCTGGTGGAAGTTCATCGGCTTGTACTAATCAAAAGCAAGTATTTGAGTGCTAAAGGCTGAAACCGCGTAAATGGTTTTAGCCAAAAACCAAAAGTCCCGTGATTTCGCTCCGAGACTTTTCTTTACCCGGACGGTTGGATGACTGAGTTTTTGTACTATTACTTCAGTAGTCCTGTCGTTCTTGAGTTCGGGAAAATCCTCAGACCATAAAACGAAAAAACTTTTCTAAAGAACCGAATTTCACTTTTTTCTTGATAATATTTTTCTTACGGATATAACTTAGTTCATTTTGCAGCCATGTACTTCAGCGTTGCTTCTCACAGTTGGTGGTGGCCCATCGATTTCACTCGATGGTGCTGGAGTAATGCTTACTAAAATCTTCGGCCTAGAAGCTAAAGAACCAATCTAACCATCGAGCAAAAAACTCGGTGGTTTTTTTATTTTCCAGTTTTTTATTAAATAGGTACCTCAAATGAATCTCTATAAATCTATTCTTCCGGTTGATGAAAAGGGCTTTTACGGTGAATTCGGCGGCAGCTTTGTTCCTCCCGAGCTTCAGAAAAACATCGATGAGCTGCAGGAAGCTTATCTTCGTTATGTTGATGACCCCGAATTCCAGAAAGAATTCAATGACCTTCTAAGAGATTACGTCGGTCGTCCGTCCCCTCTTTACTTTGCTCCGCGCCTTTCCGAAAAATACGGCACCAATGTTTATCTCAAGAGAGAGGACCTGAATCACACCGGTGCACATAAAATCAACAACGCAATCGGTCAGGCACTCTTAGCCAAACGCATGGGCAAAAAGCGAATCATTGCCGAGACCGGCGCCGGCCAACACGGCGTTGCTACCGCTACCGTGTGTGCTCTTATGGGGCTTGAATGCTCTGTCTATATGGGAGAGCTCGACATTCAGCGTCAAAGACCGAACGTGGAAAGAATGAAGATGCTCGGCGCAAAGGTGATTCCGGCGACCAGCGGATCGAAAACACTCAACGACGCCGTCAACGAAGCCCTCGAAGCCTGGATGAAAGACCCCGAAAACTTCTATTTGATCGGTTCAGCTGTCGGTCCCCAGCCGTATCCGGAAATGGTGTCTCGGTTCCAGTCCGTAATCAGCGAAGAAATTAAAAAGCAGCTCAAAGAGAAGACCGGTAAAGAAAATCCTGATTACGTCGTCGCTTGTTTGGGCGGCGGAAGCAATGCGGCAGGCGCTTTCTACCACTTTATCAACGAGCCGTCAGTTCATCTCATTGCAGCCGAAGCAGCAGGCAAGGGCGTTGACAGCGGAGAAACTGCCGCCACTCTGACTATCGGCGAAAAAGGAATCCTCCATGGTTCTCAGACTATGTTGATGAAAGACGAACAGGGCAACGTTAAGGAGGCTTATTCTCTGTCTGCCGGCTTGGACTATCCCGGTATCGGACCGTTGCATGCTCATTTGGCAAAGACCGGAAGAATGGAAGTTGAAGCAGTGACAGATGATGAGGCGTTAAAGGCCGCATTCATGCTGACACGAGAAGAGGGCATTATTCCCGCTCTTGAATCGTCCCACGCGCTTGCTGTCTTGGAAAAGAGAAAGTTCGGAAAAGACGACGTCGTTGTGATCAATATTTCCGGAAGAGGCGACAAGGACCTGGATAACTATCTGAGCAGTTCTTTTGCTCAGGGAGCCCTGGAATAATTTTTTGGAGGTGGTCGAAAGGCCGCTGAAAATGAGAAAGCCTCGGAAATCAAACCGAGGCTTTTAGAATTTTGGCGGAGTGGACGGGACTCGAACCCGCGACCCCCGGCGTGACAGGCCGGTATT
>OJQV01000470.1_pt1 | contig 28741 bp, 18 predicted proteins | sample 1598821 | NCBI WGS metagenome assembly OJQV01 (sample SAMN03922509, study PRJEB24848) | human gut metagenome | isolation source: stool sample | host: Homo sapiens | place: Germany | collected 2011-11 | reverse complement strand
TAGATAATGCTCTTTTTCAATGCCAATTTTATATGTTATTATTTTTATCCCACAAAAAAGCGTGAAGAACCTAAAAAAAAGAGCGGATCCAACGGCAAGAGCTTCCCCCGCCCTCACCATCAAAAAAAGACCACATCTCTGCGGTCTTTTTTGATTGATTTTATTTTTCTTCGTCTTCCGCTGCTTCTGTTTCAGCTTCTGCGAAGGATTCCTGTGCTGCGCCGTCGCCGAGGGGGGCTTTCATGCGGTCGAGTTCATCGATTGCTGCGAGGGCGAGTTCGAGGTCTTTTCTGATCTTGCCTACGTAGGATTTCATGTTGCCTTCGGTCTGCATCATGTTGTGAATGAGGGTGCGGCGGTAGTCCTGCGCGTCTTTGATCTGCTTTTCGCTGTCGGCCTTGGCGTTGGCGATGAGGATGTCTGCGTTTCTGCGCGCGTTCTTCTTCACGTTTTCAGCGGTGTCTTTGGCGAGCTGCAGGGTGGCAGTCATTGTTTCGGAGATCTTTTCATAATTGGCCAGTTTTGCTTTCATCTGGTCAAGTTTTTCTTCCATTTCGCGGTGTTCACGGTAAATGCGTTCGTAGTCAGCGACGATCTGGTTCAGGAAATCATTGACTTCCTCTTCGCTGTAACCACGGACGGTGGCTTTCGTGAACTGCTTATTATGGATGTCCATTGGTGTAATCATAATTTGCCTCCTTGGGGGGAATTCTTTCCCCATTTTACTGTCTATCCGGCGTTTCGGCAAATTCTTTTTTGTCAAAGCGTAAAGATAGCATGAAAATTACCCATCCCTTTTGCTTTTTCCCTTACAGAAATGGAAGTACTGCGCATTACTGTATTTATCGTCTTTCCAGGCGACAGCGCGTGAAGATTTTCCCGAAGAGCCATGCGGTAGCGGCGGTATAGATCATGCCAGGAGCGGCTGCGATGAGCATGACTTCAAGCCCCTTCCCCAGGAGGAAGTACACGAGGACGCGGGCAGCGGCGCTTCCCACGGGACCGGAAATCACGTAGAATACGCGGCTGTCTCCAAGCGCCAGCCATACAAGGCCGACGACGACGCGGAATGTCATGGCGACGGCGACGTTCAGGATGGTCGCGGTCCCCATCGTCATGCTTAAGAGGGATGCGAGGATCCCTGCAATCAGGTATTTCTTAAATCCAAAGACGCCACAGATGGCGACGGCAATCGGGGCTGAGAGCTGGAACTCCGTCCCCGGGACAAGGCCCGGGATGCGGAAGACTCCGCTGACGGCTATGAGAACGGCGAGCATCGCTGTCTCACAGATATCCACGATCCATTGTCTCTCTCCTGTCACGGTCATAAGGTGCTCCTTTCGATGGCTAGGGCAGGGGGAAATGCGCTTTCATGACCGCAACGGCGCGGTCCAGTTCTTCTTTCGTGTGAGCCGCGGTCACGGTCAGGCGGATGCGGCTCGTCCCGGCGGGCACCGTCGGCGGACGGATAGCAGAGAGAAGGATGCCTTCCTCAATGCATCGGGAGGCGTATGCGAGCGTCTTTTCCTCTTCGCTCAGTATGATGGGAATGATCGGAGTGTCGCTTGGTTCTACGGGAATCCCCGCTTCTGCCAGCTTCTCCTTCATGTACCGGGTATTCTCCATCAAGCGTCCCACGAAGCGCTCCGGCTCGCGCTCCAGAAGGCGTAAAGCTGCCAGCGCCGTCATCCCGGTCACGGCTGAGATGGACGTAGAGAAAATGAACGGCCTTGAAACGTTCCTCAGGTAATCGCAGATTTCCCTTGAAGCAGCTGCATAGCCGCCCTCAGCACCGAGCGCCTTGGACAGCGTCCCCACCTGGATATCTATGCCAGAGACGTGGAAATGCTCCGCAGAGCCTCTTCCCGTCTCGCCGATCACGCCGACGCCGTGCGCATCATCGACGATGAGGCAGGCATTGTATTTTTCCTTAAGGCGGATCAGGTCCGGGACCGGCGCGATGTCCCCGTCCATCGAGAACACCCCGTCTGTCACGATGAAACGCTGCCCGCTCACAGGCGTATTCTTCAGAAGTTCTTCCAGAGCAGCCATATCCGAATGCGGATAAATGACCGTGCGGGCGCGGGAAATCCTGCATCCGTCGACAATGGAAGCATGGTTCAGTGCATCCGAGAAAATGATATCGTCCTTGCCGCCGAGGGCATAGAGGACGCCCAGGTTTGTCATGTAGCCTGTATTGAAAATGACGGCATCTTCCGCATGCTTGAAGGAAGCGAGCTCCTTTTCCAGATCCGAGAGTTCAAAGACAGCACCCGATGTCAGACGCGCGCCGCCCGAGCCCGTGCCCCAGCGTACGGCTTCCCTGGCCGCTTCCTGGACCTCCTGTTCATGCGTCATGCCAAGGTAATCATTCGAATTAAAGACAATGCACTCCGAACCGTCGCGGCGGACGCCCTTCGACGCCGTCACCATGCGGAGATCCTGCACTTTGCGGAAGCGCCCGCCTTCGCGGATTTCATCCAGCGCCTTTCCCATATTTTCAAGTTTCATTTGATAACCTCACCAATACCGTCTGATTCTGCATATAGTCTTCATAAAGAGCAACATCTGTCCCGTGCTTCACGAAGAAAACGCGCCCGCCGACCGGGTCGCCCTTGTCCTTCATCACCGTAATGCGGCCATAGCCGTGAAGCGGCGAGCCGACGTAGCCCGTCACATAGTCCGGATCATCCGACCAGCAAAGCTCGGCTACCGTGCCGGGTCCGTGAGCCACCTTCGATGCCAGGACAAGCGCTTCACGCGGATGATCGCCGCCAAGACCCTTGCCGCGCATCTTTGCTTCATACTCAGCCGTGTCAGCGCTGTCCATATTGCTGCAGCGGACCCCGCGCTCTCCGCGGCCATCGAGCCTTTCGCCCGTCTCCGCATCCATCACGATTGCGCCCCTCATGCTGTCTTCCAGTGCTTCCAGAGAAGCGATGCCCCGCCTGGCCGCCAAAGGAGAAACACCCGCGCGGATGAGCTCAGCCTCCGCTGCCCTGTGTCCCTCGGACTTCTCGCTCGTGTCGATCTGGTAAAGCGGAAGCATCAGGCAGTACGAAACCGCCGCATCCGGCACCTCTTCCACCTTCACCTGAATGAAATCCGCGCATCCTCTCTCATGCTCCCTTGCACGGCGCATCATGGAAATCACCGTCTCATCCACCAGATCCTCAGAAACAATCCGCTCCGCTCCAGAAATGTGGCGCCCGCCCTTGCCATGGGTCCCGCCCAGGCTCGAACGCATCTTCACACTGTACAACATTTACGGTCTCCTTTGTCAACTTGCATTGTTATTATTGTCAACCTTATGGGTAAAAAATATGCCGAAGCATCGCTCCGGTTCCATATATCTACTTTATTTCTTTCTATTATTTAATAGTAACAGGACTCTTTTGTCAAGGCATTTGAATGTGCGATGTTAACAAAATAACTAAAACGCATGTGCAGGGATTCAAAAGAGCCTCCATGTAAAAAGGACTTCCGCAGGCGTAGGAAGTCCTTTTTAAGGTGTGTTGCAGGCACCTTTGCTGCCCAGCCCTGGGGGAGGTTCTCCCGGCCGCGTCTCCGCCCTCGAGAAGGGAAGTGAAGCGAAGACCCCGCCCGGTAGATAGGGATGGACTTTATAGAATGCCCTTCAAATCCAGCGGGGATCGCCGCTGGATTCATTGGACTCATTCCCTGTACCAGTTTTTCTATTTCAAGAAATGAGCTTTCGCCATTTCATCATGTCATCTTCCATCCGCTGCATAGAACAAGAGCTTCCATGACAGCCGCTCTCATTCTGCAGGAACCGTCCCCCGCGCGGCGCATCCCCCGATGCACGCCGCGGACGATTTGTGGATGTTCTCCTGCTGACTAACGAAACCCGCTGGCAGGAAACAGTCGGCGCGTCCTTGCATGACACGGCCCGCCCCTGCCGCCTTCCCCCGGGATAAGCAGCAAGGCCATGTCTTGACGCTTCGTTGATACTAAGTATACATTTTCTTTACAAAAGCAGTCAATATGATATACCATACATTAATATTTGATTTAAATCTCCCCTTTTTTCATCATTTCCATGCAAGAATACGCATGTTAGAAATAAAATTCCCATTCTCAATAAAGTCAAAAATCGAATTATTTTGTTTGAATTTATTCTGGATAAACAGTCAGAAAGTATACGGCTTTATCAAAATGACGTTGCTTTTTAAATCTATTTTAAAATTATGTTTTAGAATAAAAGCCAGTATTCCCGTTATAGTTTGAAATATTTCCTTGATATTCCTAAATGCAGCATATTCTATATAGGCTCTTTTAAAAATAAGAGTACCGAATCATTTTTATCAAAATATCAATTAGAATCAGACATTTCGCGTAAAGTCTATGCATCTTAGCCCCGTCTTTACCGGACTTTATCAAAAAATCAGATCAAAGTCTCCATTTTCATTTAGGTGAATACCATCGACTAAAACTCATGTATATCCTGCAACCTATGAAATGAGAGGGATTGATAGAAGAAATCACAGAGCTATGAAAAAAGCAAACGATATTGGGAATGGGAGAGGAAGATGGAGGAAAATGCATTTCCACGATCGAAGCGAGGTTTAAGGGTGTTAACCTTGCTTCGAAAGGAGAAGGTGGCAGCGTAGCTGACGAATGAGATGTAGTTCCATCAGCCGCCAGGCTGGTTTTGCGATTTTTATGAGGTGGTTCATCTTCCAGGCTGCAAGCCGGCTGTATGGTTTTTCATTTTTTTCATATAAAATGCTAAAACCGCACAACCTCGCTCTGCTCGATGAACCTTTTATAAAAACCAATGAATACTGCACCCCTTTCGTCAGCAACAGTTAAATGATAGGCTGACCGCCCTTCCCCGCTGAGGCAGGGCAAAACCTTCCGCACCGGCACGTACCGCCATGTCACTGCGATGTACTGAGTTTTGATTTCCACGAGCCTTCCGAAATGAAATTCCACACAAAAAAGCCTCCCACGCACTTGGGAGGCTTTTCTGCTTTTCCTTTGTTCAGAGTCAGGCTTTTTATTATTTTATACGCCGACTTTCGCGGCAAGTTTTGCGATGATCTGCTGCTGTTTTTCGTTGATTTCCTTCTGTTCTTTGAGCATGGTTTCGAGCTGGCCGATTCTCTGATCCTGGGAGGCCAGTTTCTTGTCCTGTTCAGCGACGTGTTTCTTGAGGCTTGTCAGTTCTTTGGCTGCTTCACCTGGGTAGACCTTCTTTACATTTCCTCTTTCACCGACTTTGAAGGAGGCGCCGACGGTAACCATGTTATCGTTGTAACCTACGGTCGTTCCCAAAGAGAGAAGCGTGTCGTCATTCGGATGGTAGAAAGCGCCGAGGGCGAGGGCCTGCTGGTCTTTGTAGGAACCACCGGAGACGGCGACGTTCCACTTGCTGTCCGGATCATAGTCGACCGGATGAAGGCCCGCCAGAGCGGCTGCACCTGCGCCGACTTCATTGACACGGTGATCGAGGTCGCCTACGCGGTTGTCGAGCTGTGTCAGGTGGGTCGTGTTATTGGTAATGCTGCCCTTGAGTTCATGAATCTGCGAGCCGTTGACGGCGTCCGTGGACGATGCGGAAATTTCTCCAGGCGCGACGTTTGTCACTTTCCTGCCGCCTGCATTGATGCCGCCCGACGTCATGGACGGACCGCCTTTTATGGTGACGCCATCGTTATTGATGGTAGTATTTCCTGCTTTGACGCTGTCGACGGTGATGTCTTTCTTGAGCGATACTTTCAGCGAATCTCCGGAAATACTGGTTTCCGTATTCGTGCTGTCCCCAAGGATCGAGAGGGTGCCCTTCGGGGAAATCGATGCGCTGTTCCCGTCGTCTGCCTTGAAGCTGGTCGGGTCCGTGACGTTCCTGATCACGACGACTTCACCATTATCGACACTTGTATTACTGTCCGGGGTAATTGGAAGAATCGTCGTCCCGCCGGAATTAGCGCCCGATGTTCCTGTATTTCCTGCGGCCGTATTTCCTACGCTGGCGGATGTATGGCCCGTCTCGGATGTGGTGCCTGTGATATTCGCGCTGATGGTGTACATACCGTCAGACGTCTTGATGACCTGGATGCCGTTGCCTGCCTTGATATTTGGCTGCGTCGCATTCTGCCGGGCGAAGACAACCTTCTTCAGCTGCGCCACGTTGACGGCATCGGTGTCCTGCGTGCCAGCTGCGACGCCCGTGATCTGACGGGTGATGCCTTTGGAAATATCGCCGACAGAAACGGCGCCTCTTGTCGATTTCCAGGCCGGGGACGTATTCAGGGAAAGAAGATTTGTCAGCGGATCATAGCCTGCATAACCAGCTGCCGTACCTGCCACAGAGCCCGAACCGAAGGCCGCGCCGCCAGAGGCTGTCGCATAGGAATTGTAACCGACAGCGACGATATCATCGCTTGTCATCTGCGTCGCATTGCTGTCTGCCGACCCGATGACGACGGAACGGTCAACGTTGGAAAGGTAACGGTTGTCGCCGATGACCTGCGCCATCTTCGAAACAAGAACAGTATTGGCTGAACCTATAGAAGTGACATTCTGCACATTGATGGCTGAATTACCATAACCGATTTGGATATCTTTTGCATTTTCTGCTGCACCATCCGTAGTGGACAAAACATTATTCACGCCGAACATCTGCGACAGGTTCGTATTCGTTGCACGGTTCCTATCGCCCAAAACCTGCGTCTTATCTGCATTCGTCACGCCATTGACAGCGCCGAGGGCAGAAACATGATTTACATTGGACGCCGTATTTCCTGAACCATCCAAAATATTAGCTGAGCTTACATTGTCTGCCGTACCAGTCAGTGTATTATTCGATCCGGTTACCGAAGAAAGAGCTGCATAGCTGACGGTGTTCGTATCGCCAAGAATCTGGGTTGTCGCGGTATTGTTGACGGTATTTCCAGATCCAATGGCAGAAACATGCTGCACGGCGGATGCCGTATTTCCCACGCCGGACAAGATATTGGATGCGCTTGGCGTCTTCTCTGTCCCGGTGATGGAATTCTTAGCGCCTGCTATCAGAGAGGAATTGACATAAGAAGCGCTGTTTGTATCACCGATCATGACGCTGCCTTTGGTGTTCTCCACATTGGCGTTGTCACCCATGACAATGGAGCTTGTTACATAGCTTCCCTTGCTGCCCGTTCCGATGACCGTCGTATTGTTTGCTCTCGTGAAACTATTGTTGTATCCGTCGATTATGACATACTTGTCGCTATCAAAGAGGCCGTTTTGGCCCTTAAGTTCATTCCCTGTACCAAGGACCTGGGCAAAGGATACGCTGTCGACCTTGTTCCCATTGCCGATGGCCATGACAGCGCCGCCTGGATTTTTTTTGGCTCCGTCAATGATTGCATCCTGCATGGCTTTTGGAGAATCAAGCGGCTGGCTCAGAATCATCGTTGCCGAAGTGACTCCCCATGTATTTTTCACCTCATTGCCCGTGCCGATGGCGATGGTTCCGCTGCTGTTATTGACACGGTTTCCCGTCCCGATGATGGAGTTTTCCGCGCCGGAATGAGGAAAGGCGGCAATCGATTCATTGGAGTTCAAGGAACCGACGACAGTGCCAAATGCATTCTTATATCCATCAAGAATGGTATCGACCACATGGAGTTCCTGATACTGGCTCGACTGCACATTGTAGCTGCCATAGGTCGTCGTGAACATGCCGTTTGCATACAAATTCGTGCCGACCGTCGTCGAGGCCACGCCTAGCTGCCTGCCGGCTGCAGGACTGAAGCCGTACGTGCTGAATTCCGATCCCTTCGTATCCCCGATCTCCACATCCGCTCCCAGATTATGCGCGCCGATTTCAATCGATCCTGCCCTTGCGAAAGAATTCGTGCCGATGGCAATTCCTTCCGGCAGATTTTCCTTCGCTTCCGTGTTGCCAGCTATGGTGTAACCAAATCTGTCATCATCTTTGCCTCTCTCCTTGCCATATCCGAAAGAAAGGAGTGCCTCCTCCGTTCGTGTGCCCAGATCGATCTTCGCATTATTTCCAATGGCGATACTCATGCCCTTCGGGCGGGTATTGACCGGATCCATGCCATATTAGATAAATGCCCCCTGGCCCTTTACGATATCATTGGAGGGTGCAGCCTGCGCAGGCAGCGCCGCACTCGTACAAAGCAAAAAGGCGCAGACAGAAGCAAGGAAAAGGCGTACCTTTTTCCCCTGACATCTGCTGCGTCTGGAAATACGTGCATTAAAACTACTCTTCGAAATCATAGTACATCCCCCCGGCGGTCCACAAACGATACCTTTCCAAATTAAGCAGCCGCCATGGACCCTTTCCCCCGAAAGAGTCCTTTCAAGGCGTACTGCCGGATCGGGGCGCCGCGTTTGCCAGTGACAAGCTCCATGAACCGCCTGAAATTCCCTGGTTCCAGGCCGGCGCATTCGTTGATAGAGAATCCCCCTCAAACGCGCGCTTTTAATCTCCCGTTCTCGTCTTAAATATATAGTAATTACGATATTAAGAGGAATACGAGTCAGAGATAAGAGGTTGACACTTTTGTTATAGGTATCAAGGAAATCAGGGTAAATTAAGTGTCCTATCCTATTCCGTTATATGCTTCCCATCGTTCCGCGATTGGATTCGGCACTTTTCGTAAAAAATAACTCGGTCTTATGAGAAACCCTCAAGAACGGACGCACTCTTCTTTTAGGAACATATAGAAAACTTCATGGACACATCCGCCCTGCTGTACGTGTATCTTATGTGATTCCTTGATAGAGTGATAAAGGAAATGAATAGGATACTAGAGGATATAAAGGAAATGGATGGGAAGATGATCTGACGAATGGTACACCGCGCATTTCCCAAGCGCCGCTAACCTCGCCTTCCCAGACGGGGAAAAAGGGCCGTAGGCCGGTCTTGACCTTGCCCTGGAAGGGAAGGTGTCGGCGGAGTCGACGGATGAGTTGCATTTCCTCGGACAGAGTCCGGTTGTATGGTTTTTAAAGGTGCAATTTCTAAAATCGGGGTGCAGTATTCATTGGTTTTCAAAATATGAAAAGGTTCCACGCGCAAAGCTGCGGTTGTATGGTCTTTCATGGTTTTTCATGTTTTTTCATGCTCCCCATCCCACGCAAAAAGGACTTCCTTGACGAGAGAAGTCCTTTTCACTCGAATAGGCCTGAATAGCAGGTTCTGCCTTTCGACTGTCCGTCATGCGGCCATCCGACTAGTATGGGAAGGGGGTCGGACCGGTCTTTAATTGGGAAGGTCATGACGAACTATATGGAATGCCCAATGAGAGGGGAAGGTTGGAGTTTGGAGATAGATGTGCCCCCTCATGCGATGCTGATTCCCGTATGGGATGAATGAAAAATTTCCTTAGAAAGTTCCCGGTACATGCCGGCAGCCGATCAGCCTGGGCTGGCGCTCTGCCGTAAAAAACAAAAATCGCAGTCAAACGCGGGGAAGAAGACGGACTTCCTTGCCTGGCGTTCGCTGCGAAAAAAGGTGCTTTGAAAACGTTTCAAAATCGTAAGAGCCCCCCTGGCGGCTTGCGAGTATATCGCCGCAGTGGTTACGGTGATTCCCTTTCCCCCGAAAGAAAATTCACGTCCGTCCCCCGGACCACTGCTTGATCGGGATGCTGATGCAGGATCTTCCGGCCGTTCCCTGGAAACTCCCCAGTCTCCTCGGATCTGCCTTGATGAAAGATCTCCGTTAATTATCAGCGTATTTAAATCTCCCGTTCTTTGACTTCAATATATAATAAAAGGGAAATTATAAGAAATACTAATAAGAGATAAGAAGTTTATACTTTTATTATAAGTCGATCGGTTTGTTCTAACTTCCTTTACTCCTATGCATTCCTGCGATAGGTTTCCTCTTTTCAGCTGCAAAAATACACTTGTTTTCCCTAAAATCAGATACTAATTCCCTATTTTCCCTAAAGGCGGACACTCGTTTTGCGATCTTCTTTCAGCAGATCATAGAAATATTTGTGAATGAGCCCGTCATTTCATACGCGCATCTTATAATCTTCCCTTACTCGCTTATAACAGATTCTGATTAGTAACGGTAATTTCATGGATATCAGAAGTATCAGAACTTCAACGAAAAAGGCCCTCAGGTAAGCTGAGGGACAGCGATATGACAAAATGTACAATCATTTCGCCACAGTCCTTTTTCTATTGGAATATTCTATTATCGGATTATCCAGCACTTATATGCGCCGGCTTTGTCTGAATACCAAAAAACCTCGCTTCGCTTGAGGAAATGAACCTCCTCAGGCGACTCTGTCGCCAGCTCCCCCTACGGGGCAAGCTCAAAAAAACCCTTAAACCGAACTTCGTTCGAGAAATGCTAAAGGCAGTATTTACCTAATTTTGTCACAGCTTTTTTTTGATGGCCATATTATGGAAAGCCCAAGAGAATGGAAATCTGGAAAAATCTTTTTCTCAGGCGTTTTCCCTTATTCCGTCACTCCGGTCTTTGCCATAAGTTTCCGGATCAGGATTTCCTGTCTGGCGAGTTTAATATCTGAAGCAGCATCCGTCTTTGAGTGTACGGAAATTTCCAAATCTTGCTGTCAGTATAAATGAAATCAGTCTTCAAGAGAAATCGTAATCACCAATAGGTTCTTTCCAGCCTGCTATAAGCGTTTGTGCCATCTTCAAGAAATCCCAGCAAAAAAGACTCCTAGTCGGAAACCAGAAGTCTTTTTCACCGCCGTCGTCCATGATGGAGAGTGGGACGATGGCACACCCGTCTGCAGCCGGGATTACGGGCTGCGCGGTATGGAGACGCAGCCGTCAAGGCGGAAGGTTCATCCAGGGAGGGAGCAGACGGGCAATATGGATGGTCCCGCAGCGGACCGGGGAGTGAAAACGTAAGTTTAACTGTCCGGCCGCGGGGCGGTCCTTCGGCAGGACGCCTGACCCGGGAAGGATTCGCTGATAGATGCACTTTGTTTGCATCTCCTGCCATCTATAGTATAAACCAATTTTTTATTTAGATAAAATCGCAGTATTTCATAAGGTCCCCTCTCTTCTTGAATAAGCGTTAAAACCTAACGATTTTCATTCTATTTCTCCTGCTAAAGGCCAGAAAAGAGTGTATAATAAAAGGGATAATTTCTTCAGAAAGAGGGCTCACCATGAAAATCGCAATTGCAGGCACAGGCTACGTCGGCCTCTCCAATGCCATCCTCCTCTCCCAGCACCACAAGGTTACTGCCGTGGACGTCATCCAGGAAAAAGTGGATATGGTCAACAGGAAGGAATCCCCGATTGTCGACGATTACATCGAAGACTACCTGGCGCACAAGGATCTCGACCTCACCGCCACCATGGATGGCGACAGCGCGTACAGGGACGCAGACCTGATCGTCATCGCCGCTCCGACGAACTATGACACAGAGACGAACCACTTCGACACATCGGCCGTCGAAGCCATCCTCTCCCAGATCCAGCGCGTCGGCTCCAAGGCCATCGTCGTCATCAAATCCACCATCCCGATCGGATACACCCAGGAAATTTCCGCCGTCTATCCTGACCTTTCCATTCTCTTCGCGCCGGAATTCCTCCGTGAAGGCAAAGCTCTCTACGACAACCTCTACCCGTCCCGCATCATCGTCGGGATCCCGAAAGGAAAAGAAGCCCTCCGCCCCGAAGCAGAGAAATTTGCAGCCCTGGAACAGGAAGGCGCTGTCCGCGAGAACATCCCGGTCCTTATCACAGGATCTTCTGAAGCAGAGTCCATCAAACTCTTCTCCAACACCTTCCTCGCCATCCGCGTTGCCTACTTCAATGAAATCGACACCTATGCCGAAGAAAAGGGCCTGAAGACCGCTGACATTATCAAAGGCATGGGCTACGACCCCAGAATCGGAGACTTCTACAACAATCCGTCCTTCGGCTACGGCGGATACTGCCTGCCGAAAGACACCCGCCAGCTCCTCTCGAACTTCGAAGGCATCCCGGAAACCATGATCCGCGCCGTCGTCGATTCCAACGAGACAAGGAAATCCTTCATCGCTGACCGCATTGCCGCCAGAAATCCGAAGAAAGCCGGCATCTACCGCCTCATCATGAAGAGCGGCAGCGACAACTTCCGCTCCTCCGCCATTCAGGGCGTCATCGAGCGTCTGAGGGACAAGGACATTCCCCTTCTCATCTACGAACCGTCTTACAAGGGAGACTCCTTCATGGGCATCCCCGTCACCAAAGACCTTCAGCAGCTCAAGGATGAATGCGACATCATCCTCACCAACCGCGAAGAAAAAGACCTCGAAGACGTCAAGGATAAAGTCTACACCAGAGACCTCTTTACCAGAGACTAAGGAACCCTATAGTAAAAGCAAAAAGAACTATTGTGAAATGAAAAATCACTTCGCAATAGTTCTTTTTATTGTCCAATCTTTATTTCTGCGTTTCTTCCTTTTTCAGCCTGTCATATTCCTTCTTCAAGGCCGCAAAGGTTTCATCGCTGATATCATGCTCGATCTTGCATGCATCGTCGAGGGCGTGCTTTTCGGAAACGCCCATGGATTCCAGAATGTAGGAAAGGACCTGATGCCTTTCATAGATCCGCTCGGCGATCGTCTGTCCTGCCTCCGTCAGATGGATGCAGTTGGATTCATCCACCGTAATCAAGCCTTCCTGGCGAAATTTCTTCATGGCAATGCTGATCGTGGGCTTGGAATACCCCATTTCATTGGCCACGTCGATGGATCTCACTGTTCCAAGGCGCTTCTTCAATACAAGGATCGTCTTCATATACATTTCCGTTGCTTCATGTACTTCCATGAGATCACCTGCTTTCGTCAAGAATCATTTTATCATCCATGCTGTATTTTACCATACAGTGTATCTATTATAACTTTTCGCCCCCTGTATAGCAAACCGATGGGCATGGGGCTTGGGCATGGAAAATCCCGGAAAATGCGCGTTCCCTAGTGCCGCTAATACTTGCCTTCCCAGACGGGGAAGGTGCCCGAAGGGCGGATAGGGTTGATTACCTCGCAGCGGAGCTGCGGTTTTGTGGTTCCCCTTCAGCTTATCATCTGCCTTCCAAGTTGATTAATTGGCTGAACGCTAGAATATATCCCATCAAAAAGGACCGCGGCAAAATGATGGCACATTTTGCCACAGCCCTAATTTTATGTTTCCAGGCGAACCGCCTGTCAGGAAACAGCACTATCCCTGTGCGGCGATTCTCCTGTGCTGGATTTCCGTTTCTTCTCCCATGAGATGGTTCACGCTTTCAAGGAGTGTCTGCGTCATATTGACCTGCCAGAACTGACCGGCTTCGGTCAGCTGGTACAGGTAGCCGTTATGCTTCCAAAGGCCGTAGTCTTCCCACAATGGTCCCAGGAATTCCATGCTGGCCAGTTTTTCTTCCCTCTGGATCAGTTTATCAAGGTCGAGCCTGCTCTGATTCATCTGCCCCTGGATATCTTCTTTTAGATGGGCATTGGGCGACTGGTTCATCAGGAACATCATCGGTTTTCTTCCTTCATCGATGGCCTTTTCATAGGCCGGAAGCCTGCGGTCGAGCATGGTGGAAAGACCGTCGACATGGCCGCCAGCCCCGCAGCCAAAGGGGAAGAGGTGCGTACCGAAGCGGGCCTGCGTATTGTAGAGGCTCCGCTCCCTGTTGTTCCTTGCCCAGTGGCAGAAACTGAGGCGCTTGTATCCCTGTGCGTCGAGGTAACTCTTGCCGAAGGAGAACATGGCAGACTGCACCTGCGTCGGTGCGGCCGGAGGGAGTTTCCCTCTCTGGATGGCCAGATTGAGGTCGCTGTGTTCAAAGACATTCAGCTGGTAGAGATCAGCACCGTCGATGCCCGATTCCACGAGCGTTTCCACGTCCTTGTGCCACACGTCCATCGTTTGGTACGGCAGCCCGTACATGAGGTCGATGACGACAGCGCACTGGCTGTAGGACAGAAGCTCCTGCAGGTGGGAGAATACCGTCTCTTCGTCGTCGATGCGGCCCACGGCCTGACGGACCTTCGTATCGAAGGACTGCACGCCGAGCGACATGCGGTTCACGCCGTTTCTGAACCATACGTCCATCTTCTCCGGGACGAGGTCATGCACACGGCCTTCGAAGGTGAGTTCGTAGTCATTGGCAAGTGGCAGACATCTCTGGATCGTGGAAAGAAGGCGGCCTGCATTTTCAGGAGAGAGGGAGGTCGGTGTGCCGCCTCCGATGAATACGGCCTGAATCGGCGCGCTGGAAAGTCGCGGGGAATCCGCACCCATCTCGATGTCCTTTACCAGATGGTCGATGTAGCGGTCTTCTTCGTCCTGGTTCGTCCCGTTCTGGAAGAAGGGCCAGTAGAGGCATTTCGTCTTGCAGAAGAGAATATGGATATAAGCCATCTGCGTCGGATGCCCTTCCACGGGCTTTGCCATGATATCCCGCCAGACCTTCTGCGCCATGGGAGGCGGCACCATGCTCCCTCCCATGGCGGCATGGACGACCCTCTTGCTGTCGAAAGCCAGACGGAGCGGCTCATCCGTCTTCCTTCCGAACTGCATCACCCTCTTCTCGGGCGTCAGCTGGTCAAAATAATTTCTTAAATCCATCGCACTCTCCTTACTTTTCAGCCTGGATGAAATTCATCACATTCCGGGCAAAAGCGGCTGCATTTTCAAGGTCTGCTGCATCCGGATGCGTGGAAGCTTCCTTGTGGCGCGCCTCGCTTTCCGGATTTCTTCCATGCGGATTGTCTGCCGGGAAACGCTTGTACATCGCTTCGATCAGCTGGGGATCGACTTTGCCCTGGCAGATAAATGTGCCTGCCGGTTTCTTTCCTTCCGGAAGAAGAGAGGCGCCGTTCTTGAGGCAGTCCTGTGCATGGCTGCTGGCCGGATTGACGCCGGCCGTCGCGAAGACAGCCACATGGCGGTTATGGAGATTTTCCAGAACCTTTCTGGATGCATCATCGGCCGTGCCCTTGTCGACCCAGAAGCCCATGAAGACGCAGTCATAATCAGAGAGAGACTTATTCATCTCGCGGATATTGCGGCAGGGCGTCCCCTCCGGCAGCGCAGAAGTGATCGCCTCTGCCACCATCTTCGTATTCCCGGTCCTTGTCGAATATAAGACGATACTTTTCATGAAGTCCTCCCTTAGAATTTAAATGTCACGCCGGTTCTCCAGGTGCGTCCGTAAATGGAGTAATCATCGTCATCGGAGAATGTCTTGTCGAAAATGTTGTCGACGCCGGCATAGATCTGTGTCGACTTGGAGATGTCCTTGGTAACGACGAAATTGATCGTGCTGTAGGTGTAGTTCTTTCCTTCGCCGTCGAGGTAATCCTTGTACCAGAGGTTGTAGAGAGATGCGGTCCACGGATTTTCCTTCGCATCGGTCCAGGAAATCTGCACGAGGCCGTTCATGCGCGCGTTTTCAGAAATGCGGGCATTCGTTTCCTTGTCTCTGGCATCCAGGTAGGTCAGGTTCACCTTGGCATCCCAGTGCTTGTTGAAGCGGTAGCTGTATTCCCCTTCGACGCCGTCCATGACCGCATTGTCGATATTGACGTACTGGTAGCGGACGATTCTTCCGAAGCGGCCGAGCAGCTGGGAATTGATCATGTTCTTGATCTTATTGTGGAAATAGGTCACCTTGCCGGCGCCGTTTCCTCTTTCAAATTCAAGGCCGATATCAAAGGTTCTGGACTTTTCTGCCTCGAGATCGCTGTTGCCCCAGACCTGGATGTGCTTACCATCCATGCCGACGGCACTAGTCCTTCCTTTATGCGGAGCCGGGATGCTTCGAAGAGCGACCTGCTGGTGGCGGTGACGGCCATGGATGAGGTCAATATTATCGCCTGCATGCTGGCGAAGAAGAACGGCATTCCCCATACCATCGCCCGCATCCGAGATCCGAAATTCCTCTCGGAGCCGGTGGACTACATCAAGGAGAATTTCGACATCGACCTGGTACTGAGTCCGGAGCTCATTACGGCCCGTGAAATCAGCCGGCTGGTGATGACGCCCTCCGCCATTAACGTGGAGGATTTTGCAAAAGGCCGGGTGCGTCTTCTGGAAATGAAACTCAGTCCCCGCTCTCCCTTTGCCCATAAGGAATTAAAGGACATCACCCTGCCGCCATCCGTTCTCATCGCCCTCATCCTCCGGGACCACCACATGATTATCCCCCACGGCAGTGACAGGCTGCTGCCGCTGGACAACGTGTATTTCCTTGGAAATCCGGAATCCCTTGCAGAAATTTCATCCCACGGCCATGCCAAGTACCAGCGCCGAACGAAGAAGGCCCTCATCATCGGCGCCGGCCGCACGGGGCAGGCCCTGGCTCCCATGCTGGAGAAGCAGGGGATTTCAGTGAAGGTCATCGACAATAATGAAGACCACTGCCAGCAGATGGTGGAAAGGCTGAAAAAGGGCATGGTCCTCTGCGGCGACGGCACGGACATGGACATGCTTACCCAGGAAGGGGTATCGGAGGCGGACACGGTGATCTGCACCACCAAGGACGAAAGGCTGAACCTCATGATGGCCCTTCTGGCAAAACATCTGGGCGCCGGACAGACCATGGTGCGGGTGACCCGCACGGAATACATCGCCCTCATGCAGCAGGTGGGCATCGACATCGTCCTGTCCACCCGCCTTCTCGCGGCCGGTGAGGTGCTTGCCTTTGTGCGGAGCGGAAGCGTGGTTTCTGTGTCCCTGCTGGAAGGGGCCAGGGCAGAGGCTTTGGAAATCGTCATTCCCGAAGGTTCCAAGGCCGCCGGAAAGCCCCTCATGAAGGCGAATCTCCCCAAGTCCTGCCTGGTAGGCGCCTATGTGCGGGATGGCAGGGTTTACATTCCTGACGGCCATTCCGTCCTTGCCGCCGGTGACAGCGTCATTCTCATTGCAGAGGCGGACAGGGCGCAGGACGTGATTTCCTATTTCAAAGGCAGGGACTAGTATGAACATCCGCATCATCCAATCCATGCTCTCCCGCATCCTTCTGGGCGCCGGCGCCGTGCTCCTTCTTTTCCTCCTTCTGTCCCTTTATTACGGAGGGCCGGTGCTTTCCTTCCTCATCCCTGCCCTGCTGTCCCTTCTTCTTTACCTTCTTCTCCGCAGAAGAAATCTATCTCCCAATGTGAGCCTCACGCCCCGGGAGGGCACCGCCATCACCGCCCTTTCCTGGATTGCCGTGTCCCTGCTCTATGCCATTCCCTATATCTGTTCCGGCACTCTCTCCCCGCTGGACGGACTGGTGGAAAGCGTGTCCGGCCTCACCGGCACCGGGGCCACCGTCATCAATGACCTTTTGCCCCTGCCGCCGTTCATTCTTTTCTTCCGCGCCATGACCCACTGGCTGGGAGGTCTGGGCATCATCGTCATCTTCGTGGCCCTCTTCCCCCAGGCCGGACGGGGCACCACGAAAATGGTGAATGCCGAAAGCACAGGACCCACCTCTTGCAAGCCCCTCCCCCGCATCAAAGAAACGGCACTGGCCCTTTTCTGCGTGTACTTTTGTTTCACCGCCGCTGCCACGGCGGCCGTAATGCTATGGGGCATGGGTTTCTGGGAAGCATTGGACCATGCCTTCTCCACCATTGCCACCGGCGGTTTTTCCACCAGAAATGAAAACATTGCCTACTATCACAGCTTTTCCCTGGAAATGATACTCACCTTTTTCATGGTTATTTCCAGCGCCAACTTCGGCCTCTACGTGGACGCCTGGAAACGGGGTCTCCATGTACTCCTGCAGGATACGGAATTCAAAGTCTACCTCCTCATGGTGGCAGCGGCGGTCCTTCTCATCACCGCCTCCCTGGCGCTTCAGGGCCATATGCCCCTTCCGGAATCCCTCCGGGAAGCCCTCTTCCAGTCCGCCTCCCTGTCCTCCACCACCGGCTACGTATCCGCCGACTTCGACCAATGGCCTTCCTTTGCTAAATTTATCCTTCTCCTCATCATCATAGCCGGAGGCTGCGGCGGCTCCACCGCCGGCGGGCTGAAGGTAATGCGCCTCATTCTTCTCTTCAAATGCTTCTCCGCCATTCTGAAGCTCCACATGCACCCAAGGGCGGTTTTCCACATGACCGTGGGAAAGGAAAAATTCTCCCGGAATACGGTACTCCAGGTGCTGGCCTTCTTCTTCATCTACATGGCCCTCTCCACCCTGTGGGCAGGGGCCATGATGTTTGACGGCCTTGCTTTCATGGACGCCCTGGGCGTGGCCTTCTCCACCATGAGCTACGACGGCCCCGCCTTCGGTGCATTCGGCGCCACCTGCACCTACGCAGCCCTGCCGGATTTCTCCAAGGTCATCGTCTGCCTGTCCATGCTCTTCGGAAGGCTGGAATCCGTAACCCTCCTCTCCATTTTCATCCCTTCCTTCTGGAAAAAGAGCGGATGGTGAGGATGAGATGATAGAAGATAGACGATAGATAATAGAAATTAGAAGATAGAAGGTAGACAGTCAGACTTCAGACGGTCAGACAATCAGACACCTGCGACCCCCTACTGTCATGTTGAGCGGGGCTGCACGGCGGTATTGGCGGTAAGTGTTTTATTTCCTATTGATACTCTGAGCCCAGAAATCTCCCGCCACAATGTTGCTTGTCCCGTTTCGGAGTGAGATTTCTCCACTCCACTTCTTTCCGGTCGAAATGACAGGGGCGGCGGGCTGTGTACAGGCGTTTGAGGAAGAAACAGAATGGCACAGGTGCTGCCCCACCTCTACTGTCATTTCGAGCGGGGCGGCATGTCGGTATGAGGGTAAAGGTTTTATCCTCTATTGATACTCTGAGTCGAGAAATCTCCCACCAATAGGGCTTGTACTATTTCGGAGTGAGATTTCTCCACTCTGTGGAGACTCTGCATAGAGTCTCCAAGTCAGCCGAAGTTGGCCTCCAGCCTGCCCAATAAGAGGCTTTCCTATTGGCGGCTGACCGGCTCCGGTCGAAATGACAGGGGCGGCGAGCTGTGTACAGGCATCTCTGAAAGAAGCAGAATGGCACAGGTGCAGCCCCCCCTCTACTGTCATTTAGCGGGGCTGCACGCCGGTATGAGGGTAAAGGTTTTATACTCTATTGATACTCTGAGTCGAGAAATCTCCCGCCGTCATGAGGCTTGTACCATTTCGGAGTGGAATTTCTCCACTTCGCTTCGCTCCGGTCGAAATGACAGGGGCGAAGCGAAGATAGAAGATAGAAGATAGAAGTTAGAAGTTAGACAGTCGGACCTCAGACGGTCAGACTTCGGACACGCTGCCCACTCTACTGTCATTTCGAGCGGGGCTGCATGTCGGTTTTGGCGGCAAATGGTCTGTGTCCTATTGATGCTCTGAGTCGAGAAATCTCCCGCCACAATGCAGCTTGTCCCATTTCGGAGTGAGATTTCTCCACTCCACTTCGTTCCGGTCGAAATGACAGAGACGGCAGGCTGCCGACGGTCATTCACTCCAAATACGGGCATTCAAAAAAGCGTGGAAACGAAGCTCCACGCTTTTTTGATGTCCCTATTTCTTCTCGCCGAAGAGGCGGAGGAGGTAAATGAAGATGTTAATGAAATCCAGGTACAGGGTGAGGGCGCCCATGATGGCTATCTTCTGTCCTTCGTCGGTGGCCCGGGAATGATAGGTGAGGGCCAGGCGTTTGATGGACTGGGTGTCATAAATGGTGAGGCCCGTGAAAATCAGGATGCCGGCGTAGGAAATAAGCATCTGCAGCAGGGTGCTGTCGAAGAAGAAACCCACGACCGTGGCCAGGATGATGCCGAAAAGTCCCATGAGGCACATATTTCCCAGCTTCGACAAATCCGCCTTCGTCACATAGCCGTACACCGACATGATGCCGAAGGTGCCGGCGGTCATGAAGAACACGCCGCCGATGGAAGAAAGTGTGTAGGTCAAAAATACCGCCGACAGGGTAATGCCGTTCAGCACCGAATACACCAGAAACATGACCGCCGCCGTTTTCAGAGACATTTTCCCCATGGCAGAGGACAGACGCCATACCAGGGCAAAGGTGGCCACGATGAGCACCAGGGTGCCGGTGCGGCTTCCCATGAAAAGCCCCCGGAGCAGGGCATTATCCGCCACGAACCATGCGCTGAATCCCGTCACCACCAGGGCGATGGCCATCCAGGCATACACATCCTTCATGAGACCGGGCATATTGATGGAAATACTTTTCTCCCGTTCCGCTGTCAATTCGTCATACATAGAAAGACTCCTTTCTGAATGAAATATCTTATATCGATTTATTTGAGAAAAGAAGCGGCCTTCGCAAAGAATGCCGCCCTTTTATGGCCTTTTATATTTATATTGTAACACAGCCTGTACAGTGTCACATCATCTGTACATCCTTATACAGGGGAGATTTCACCCACTGCCCGTGGATATCCACAAGCCCCCAGAGTCCGTGGGATTTCACCGGTGCCAGGCCATGTCGGAAAGGCCGCGCCGCCTCTCCTTCCGGAAGGGTGAACAGAATCTTTCCTTCCCGGTCCAGGGCATGGATTTTCTTTCCCTCTTCCAGCCAGGCCAGCCCCTCTTCCGAATAGGGCTGCATGACGGCGCCGGAGGGAAGCTCACGAATGACGCCGCTTTCTCCGGAAAGCACCGTCTTACCGCCCATTTCATAAAGCACGCGGTCTTTCCCGAGGAATGTAATCCGGTCATACAGGAAATCCATGACCTGCCTGCCGTCCTCCAGACGGAAGGCACCCATCTTTCCTTTTTCCTTATCCCTCAGAGTCACCAGCCCTTCCTCTTCATAGAGCATGCCGCCGGAAAGGTCATAGCGCTCCGGCGGGATGATGTACTCTCCCTTCCGGTTCACGAAGCCCAGAAGGCCGTGGTCCTTCACGAAGGTGCCCCATTCTGTCATGGGATATACCTCGTCGGAGCGGCTGTCCACCACGATACGTCCCTGCCGGTCCAGATAGCCCCGCTTCACGCCGTCATAGGAAAGAGGAAGCATTTCATCGCCTCCGCCGCTGCCGCCAAGGCCCCCAAGCACGGCCCCTGCCAGGGTGCCCCAGTTGAAACGGTTCACCTTCCGCCGGTACTCCGCCAAACCATCCTCATAGGGTCCCACGCTGTCAAATTCCGCGGTAAAAAGAAGTTTCCCCGACCCGTCGATGCCGCCCTTCCGTCCGTCGGAAAGCTGCACAAAAGCAATGCCCTCGCTGAAAGGCGCCAGCACCTCCCTATACAGCGGCGCCGTCACCCGATTTCCACGGTCATCAAGAATACCGTATTTCCCCTTTTCCCTGTAAAAAGAAGGGCCCTCTTCTCTATCCGGAAACGCCACGCGGCCATCTGCGGTGATATAGGAAATCTTCTTTCCCTTCTTCACCTGAAACAGCCCATTTCCTTCATAGGACATGGAATCCCAGAAAGCAGGAACGATTTCATGTCCCTCCCGGTTCAGGAGCCCCCAGCCCTTTTTATTCCGAAACGCAGCGGTGACACCATAGCCATAAACATCACTTTCCCCCCTGCGCCGGTGAACATCGCCGGGAAGGCCGTTCTTTGCCAGGTAGGGATACAGCAGGCCTCCCGCCGCCGGCGAAGAAGGCAGGTTCACCGATATATCGTAATGGGTGGTCTTTTTCGATGATTTTTCCCTCGTCTCCACCCTGCCTGTCTCCATAGTGGAAACAGAGCCCTCCCGATGGATATGGGTATAAGAAAAAGCCGGTTCCTCTCCCCGGGCAGGAGAAAATGCAGCCGGCAGAAGCAGGAGGGATGTGATAAGCAGAATCTTTCCGGTTCTGTAGTTCATAGAGCGTCCTTTTTATTTAGTGCATGCTGAATAACTATTTATGATAGAATATATTAGATAACTACTGAGATTTAACATGTAATATTGTATAATATATGCATAGTTAATTTTAGCATCCCCAGATTTTCTTTGCACATAGGAGCTCTATTTATGTATAAACTCACTCCCCAGTACCAGCAAATTTCTATTTTTGACTTCAATCAGCCGGGTGGGCTCCAGCTTTCCTCCGACAACAGATGGGTTCAGCTGGCGGACTCTCTTGAGTGGAGCAAGTACGAAGAGCTCTATGCTGAGCAGTTCCCTTCTAAAACAGGACGTCCGGGAATTCCTTTTCGTATTGCCTTTGGCGCATATATTATCCAGAAGGCAACCGGAGCTTCCGACAGGAAATTATGTGAGCTCATTGCAGAAAATTCATATTATCAGTATTTCCTTGGGCTCCCATCTTTTCAGCCTGAATGCCCGTTCACCTACTCTGCTATGGTGCATTTTAGAAAGAGATTCACGCCTGAGTTCCTTATGGAAGTCAATGAAATGATTCTGGCAGCGTCTGATGTAACGCCGGAACACAGGGAGGATAAGTTGGAGGTGCCTGATGGCACTGCTCTCCCCGACAATATGGGGACCTTGATTCTGAATGCGACCTGTTCTCCTTCGAATATCCGGTATCCTCAGGATTTCTCGCTTCTCAATGAAGCCAGGGAGCATCTGGAGGGGATAATTGACTATTTCAATGATACCTACCATCCCTGGGCTAAGCCAAGGACTTACCGGGAAATCGCAAGAAAGGACTATCTGAAGCTGGCAAAGTCCAAGAGAAGGTCTGCAAAAGCTGTCAGAATGCAGATTCGGCGGGAGTTATTCAATCTTGCCCGTGATATGCGCTATATCGAACAGTACCTTGCGGCAGGCTATGAGCTTCCGGAGAAGTATCGGCAGTTGTACCAGACCATTCAGAAGCTGTATGAGCAGCAGAAGTACATGTATGACCACAAGACACATCGAATCGAGCATAGGATTGTCAGCCTGCGTCAGCCCCATCTGAGGCCCATTGTACGCGGCAAGGTCAAGGCACCGGTAGAATTTGGCGCCAAGTACGATGTGAGCATTGATGAAAAGGGACACGCCCGGATGGAAAAGCTGTCATTCGACCCTTACAATGAAGGCGGCGTTCTGACTGATGCAGTGGAACGGTATAAAACCCGTACCGGCCATTATCCTACGAAGGTGCTGGTCGATCAGATTTATCGCACTCGCACAAACCGAGAGTTCTGCAAGCAGCGTGGAATTCGCATGTCCGGGCCTCGCTTAGGGCGTCCGCCAAAAGAGAAACAGAAGCCAACAAAGGAAGAATACCAGGACAATGTCGATATAATCGAGGTTGAGCGCTTCTTCAGCTTAGATAAGCACTGCTATGGTGCCGGTCTTATCATGACTAAACTGCCGGAGACGACGTTGTCTTCTATCGCCATGTCTGTTCTTGTGGGGAATCTGTTCAGAATCCCCACGGGGTCTCTTTTTTTGCTCTATTTTGTGGATTCAGGGGCAGAATCAGAGTCTCAGCACTATATGGAGTTAGCAGACTGAGGTTCCAAGGCATTCTCAAGGTCAAAAATGCCTTCTGAGGGGTGAATTTTCACATTTTGAGGGTGTTTTAGGTTATTTTTGCAAAGGGTGGTTTTTTAACAGCCACTAAGTATAGCACGGGTTGTTGTGCCCCCGCTTGCGGGGGAAAGGTGGTGGCGCCAGCCACCAAAGGAGGGCGCCGCCGTAAGGCGGCATTTATATTGGCGCCGCAAGGCGCCATACCTCCCCAATCGGTCAGCCGGCTAAAAGGAAGGCCTCTTATTGGGCAGGCTAGAGGCCAACTTCGGCTGACTTGCGTATCCCATGCGGGATACGCACAGAGCGATATTACATAACTCCCGAGGGCGGAGCCCGGAGAACCGGTCCGGAAGGCGGAGCCGATCCCGGACAGAACCCTTGGCGCCCAGGGCCGAAGGCCCGGCGGCGCCATCAACCCTCGCGGCGAAGCCGCGTCAACCTTCGGGAATACCGCCAAGCGCCGATTCCCCCTCAAAAGCCCATGGCATCAAGTATCGCACACAGCAAAAAGCACCGGTCTTCCGACTGGTGCTTTTTTATTATTCCTGTCCATGCAGGGCTTCATGGCCGCCATGGCCATGTACTCCGTGATGTTCGTCCTCCTCTCCCTCTGCAAATTTAAAGAACTGCACATAGGCCTCAATGTATTCCCGGCCCGCCTCAAGGTCATTCACGTCGAAATCCCTGAGGGCCATGACCCGCTGGAAACGGCGCTCCAGCTCCGGCTGCTTATCCTTATCCACCAGATGTTCCAGGGGCTTCAGATTTCCTTCTTCAATGCTCCTGTCCGCCGCCTTCACCCTCTCATCAATCGGCGTTCCATGGGGCTTCACCCCTTCAAAAGGCGCCCCCTCTCCGGCCCGGTGGTCCCGGAGGAGGATTTCAAAGAAATACTGCTCTGCCAGATTTCTGGTATCTGCATTGATATCCATCACCTTCATGCTCAGATTAAATGCCCGGGTCACTTCCCCCTCATACCGGGGCTGCACCCACTTCAGCGCATAATTCACATTATCCGTTTTCATGGCCTTCAGGGCATCCTTCACCGTCGGCCCGTCCATGGTATCGCAGTGGGCCTCCGCCGCCACCGGCGCCAGCAGCAGCATTCCCACCGCCAGCCCAAGGGCCGCTTTCCTCGCCAGACCTTTTATCGCTGTCATTTCCATAATTGTGTTAATCATAATTATCGTCCTTTCCTGTTTATACGAGCATTGATTGATGAAATTTGAAATTTATTTGTAGATTCTCACCATGGAGAACTTGAACTTCGTCACCGCCTGCAGATGGTGAAGGGTGCCTTCCTTCAGATAGAGGAAATCTCCCTTCTTCACGTTGAGGTCTTTTCCTCCCACATGAAGCACCGCTTCCCCTTCCAGGGCCTGGAAAATAAGGTCCGACGGCGCTTTATGGTCCGGAATCAGCACCCCCGCATCCACCGCCATAAGGAAAAGCTCTGCCTTGTCGTTGCGGAGGGCCGCCTGCGGATGGAAAGTGCCTTCTCTGTAATCCACCTTGTCTGCCAGATTGAAAATTTCGTTTTCCTGAATTGTGTCCATCATTGGAATCATCCTTTCCTGTTTCACTGGAGCTCTGTAAGCTCGGATTTCTTTATCTGTAAATAGTATAAAGAAACGGGGCATCTAAAACATTGATACATATCAAGAAATGTAAATATTTCTTTTTTTCATGTATAATAGAAGAAAAGAAATAAGAAAGGATATCCCATGAAAGAACATCACTGCACATCCATCGTCCCCCTTTTCAACCACCTTTCCGAAGAGGAACAGGACAAAATCGAAAGCCTCGTCATCCACTGCCACTTCAACAAAGGCGAAACCGTCTGGCAGCCGGGAGACGAACCCCTCCTCATCATCGTGGCATCGGGCTCCATGAAAGTCTACATGATTGCAGGAAACGGGAGGGAACAGCTCCTCCGCCTCCTCACCCCCGGCAGCTACGAAGGCGCCAACGCCCTCCTAGGCGCCAGAGCCCAGGACCTCTTCATCGACACTTTGGAAGCCACCGACGCCTGCCTCCTCCGGAAAAGCGACTTCACCGCCCTCCTTGAGAAAACCCCAAAGCTGGCCCTGAAACTTCTGGAAATCAACGCCCAGCGCATGGCGGACACAGAAAACCAGACCCGCTTCCTCATGATGGAAAGAGTAGAAACCAGACTTTCCGCCTACCTTCTGAGCCTCTACCTCCTAAGCGGCGGCGCGGCGGACCTGGAAATCCCCATGAAAATGAAAGACCTCTCCGCCTACCTGGGCACCACCCCCGAAACCCTCTCCCGTAAACTCCACCTGCTGGAAGAAACGAACCTCATCAGCCGGAAAGGGAAGAAAATCCATATTGCAGATAGGGACGGGCTGAAGCAGATGGCGGAGGGGTAAAGATCAGAGGGTGCAGAAAGTTCAAAGGGTTCAGAGGGGAAGGTATCGCCCTGCGGGCGATGAGTATGAAGTCAGCGTTACGGAATTGTCTTTTATGTCAACACTGCTGCATAACGGAGTTCTATAGCCTCCTTCCTTAGGAAGGAGGTGTCGCCGAAGGCGACGGAGGATAGGGGCGTCAGGTCTTTCGCTAAAAAGATTCGGTGTTCCTCAGGGCTTTGCCCAGCTCCATTCCGGTCGGGCAATTCATAGGAAGGCCCTTTTATGGGTAGGCTAAGGGCCAACTTTGCCCAACTTGGCAATCCTATGCAGGATTGCCACCTGCGGAAGGAGCCTGCGTCACGTGCCTTGCCATCTGGCCCTCATCGTCATTCTGAGCCGAAGGCGAAGAATCTCGGTACGCGAAGCATATGAGAGAAATGCTATTAAATACCAGTCGGCGGGAAGGAGCCGCTGGGGACAAAGGTGAAGGCAATCGGCTTCCAGCTTCCTGCTGCCGGCCGGTTCCGGCTGGATGCCTTTGGATTCATCAGCAGGAATAGCATGGCGATGATTAGCGGCCTTCGGCCGCTTTCCCCCTTTTGGCGCCGCCAGGCGCCCACCTCCCCAGCGGAGCGATACTATATAACTCCCTGGGCGGAGCCCTCAAACCGTCCGGAAGGCGGAGCCGATCCCGGACAGAACCCTTGGCTCCCAGGGCCGCAGGCCCGGCGGCGCCATCAACCCTCGAGCCCGCAAGGGCGAGTCAACCTTCGGGAATACAGCCAAGCGCCGATTCCCCCTCAAAAGCCCCTCGCCTCAAATATCGCACACAGCAAAAAAGCACTAATCTTTCGACTAGTGCTTCTTTCTTAATCAGCTCTGCTTGTTCCTCCCAGCCATTCCAGCCGAGATGACACAGCAGGTATCTGCACAAATAAAAATAGCACTTACAATTAAGTAAGTGCTATTTTCTAGTTAATCAGCAGCTTCCTATCCTCCCAGGCCGCTTCCAGCCAAGTACTTTCGGCGTTTGTGAGCTTAACTACCGTGTTCGGCATGGGTACGGGTGTATCCTCACAGCTATCGCCACTGAATCTGAGAGTCTGTTCTCTCAAAACTATACAGAAGAAGTTCCGAAGGCTCTTTCAAGCCGGTCGTGCTTTTGTGAAATTAAGTTAAGACCTCGACCTATTAGTACTGCGTCGCTCCAAGCCTCGCGGCTCTTCCACTCACAGCCTATCAACCTCATCGTCTTTAAGGGGTCTTACTCATTGCTGATGAGAAGTCTCATCTTGGGACGGGCTTCACGCTTAGATGCTTTCAGCGTTTATCCTTTCCGGATGCGGCTTTCCAGCCGTGCCACTGGCGTGACAACTGGTACACCGTTGATCCGTCCACTCCGGTCCTCTCGTACTAGGAGCAGCCTCCCTCAAACTTCTTGCGCCCGCGATGGATATGAACCAAACTGTCTCACGACGTTTTGAACCCAGCTCGCGTACCACTTTAATGGGCGAACAGCCCAACCCTTGGAACCTACTCCAGCTCCAGGATGTGATGAGCCGACATCGAGGTGCCAAACCTCCCCGTCGATATGAACTCTTGGGAGAGATTAGCCTGTTATCCCCAGGGTAGCTTTTATCCGTTGAGCGATGGCCTTTCCACGCAGTACCACCGGATCACTAAGCCCGACTTTCGTCTCTGCTCGACTTGTCTGTCTCGCAGTCAAGCTCCCTTCTGCCTTTGCACTCTTCGGCCGGTTTCTGTCCGGCCTGAGGGAACCTTTGGGCGCCTCCGTTACTCTTTCGGAGGCGACCGCCCCAGTCAAACCGCCTACCTGAGATGGTCCGCAAGGTTGTTAATCTTCGCGTTAGAATCCCAGCAACAGAAGGGTGGTATCCCAACGTCGGCTCCATAGCAACCAAAGTCACTATCTCAAAGCCTCCCACCTATCCTGTGCGTCTGCCACCGGGATTCAATCTCAAGCTGCAGTAAAGCTCCATGGGGTCTTTCTGTCCAGTCGCGGGTAACCTGCATCTTCACAGGTATTTCAATTTCACCGGGCCCCTCGTTGAGACAGCGCCCAAATCATTACGCCTTTCATGCGGGTCGGAACTTACCCGACAAGGAATTTCGCTACCTTAGGACCGTTATAGTTACGGCCGCCGTTCACTGGGGCTTCAGTTCAAAGCTTCGCTTGCGCTAACCTCTCTCCTTAACCTTCCAGCACCGGGCAGGCGTCAGCACCTATACTTCAGCTTTCGCTTTCGCAGGCACCTGTGTTTTTGGTAAACAGTTGCTTGGGCCTCTTTTCTGCCACCCTTTTCTGTTCCGTGCGTTTCTGCACTTCGCCTACTCAGGGCCATCCTTCTCCCGAAGTTACGGATGCAATTTGCCGAGTTCCTTAACGAGGGTTTTCCCGCGCACCTTAGGATTCTCTCCCCGCCTACCTGTGTCGGTTTACGGTACGGGCGGATTTCGTCTCGCTAGAAGTTTTTCTTGGCAGTGTGGGATCCATGAGTTCGTCATAATCGCTTATAACTCCCCATCATGTCTCTGCTTTCAGAATCGGGGATTTGCCTCCGATTCAACATACGCACTTGGACGCGCTCTTCCAGTCGCGCGATCATGTGCCCTCCTGCGTCACTCCATTGCTCAAATGACTCCATCCGGTACAGGAATTTCAACCTGTTGTCCATCGCCTATGCGTCTGTGCCTCGGCTTAGGTCCCGACTTACCCTGAGACGACGATCGTTGCTCAGGAACCCTCGGGCTTTCGGTGGAAAGGATTCTCACCTTTCTTTTCGATACTCATACCGGCATTCTCACTTCTTATGTGTCCACATCTCCTTACGGTAATGCTTCTTCCCCATAAGAACGCTCCCCTACCCATTGCTTACGCAATGCCATAGCTTCGGTTCCGTGCTTGAGCCCCGGACATTTTCGGCGCAGCGTCTCTCGACCAGTGAGCTATTACGCACTCTTTAAATGGTGGCTGCTTCTGAGCCAACATCC
>OJQV01000455.1_pt1 | contig 29392 bp, 29 predicted proteins | sample 1598821 | NCBI WGS metagenome assembly OJQV01 (sample SAMN03922509, study PRJEB24848) | human gut metagenome | isolation source: stool sample | host: Homo sapiens | place: Germany | collected 2011-11 | reverse complement strand
AAGCGGTCGGCGGGGCCATTGTGGCTCTTGACAGCGGATTGGGTCATATGAGCGAGAACGCACCGGTCAAGGCATGGCGTGACGCGTACCGGCTGTTCAAGACTAAAAAGGGCGCGCGCTGCTCGATCGAGAACTTGCTCAAGCGCGTGCTTAAGGGCAAGCCAGTGGGCCACATTACGCCCGCGGTGGACATCTACAACACGGTGTCGTTGACCTACGCGCTGCCCGTCGGAGGCGAGGACCTACATGCTATCGAGGGCGATTTGCGTCTGGCGGTCACTGATGGCGGGGATGCGTTCCTGCCGCTTGGCGAGGAAGTGGATGACCCGACGTTGCCCGGCGAGCTTGCCTACATCGATGATGCAGGCGCCGTATGCCGATGCTGGAACTGGCGCGACGGCGTTCGCACGGCGCTGTCCGACGATTCAGCCGATGCGTTCCTGGCGATTGAGTGCGTGGAGCCCGAGCGGATGGGGGATTGCCAGGCTGCCGTTGATCGTCTCGCCGAGTTGCTCGAGCGTTATCTGGGCGCTACGGTTGTCGTTAAGACGCTCGTGACCCGCGACAACCCGCGCGTGGAACTGTAGCTCGGCCCAAACCACCACAAAGGTGCCTGTCCCCTTTGTGGTGGTTTTTATGTTGATGGGTTAACAAATGGGGCGTGCAGAGCTGGCGGCCGTTTAGTACGGCTAAGATGTTTACCCGTTAGCATTATGCAAGCGAAAGGCGGTCGTCTCCCATGCAGCAGAGCGACGAGACACGTTTCGAGGACTTTGTCGGACTGATCAGCGGACTCTACAAGGAGATCCAGCGCATTAAGACGTCTGAGGGCGCAAGGCTGGGTCTCAAGGGCTCCGACGTTATGTGCCTGTACTATCTTGAGCGCAGCAAGGATGGCCTGACTGGCGCCGACCTGGCTCGCATGGCAGGCGTGACCCGCGCCGCCGTCTCGCGTACGCTCACGCATCTGGAGGAGGGTGGCTACGTCGAGGTCGATGATTCGGGCGATGCCGCCGTTAAGTATCGTGCTCCGGTGCGCCTGACCGCTCTGGGCGGCGAGAGCATGAGCGAGGCGGACCGCATCATTCGCGAGGTGCTCGATACCACCGGTAAGGCTATGGGTGTGGAGCAGCGCGAGCAGATGTATGCGTCGCTGCGCACGATTCTCAACACCCTGCGCGAGATCTAAGGCCGCCAAGGCATTTGCTTCCAATTAACAACTGCATAGTCCCGTTTGAGCGCGTATACCGTGCCGGGGCATTGCTGTCAAAATCCCCCGCGCGAGGTCCGCGCAAGAAAGGATTCGCTATGTCCATTCGTGTTATTACCGATTCCGCGAGCGATATGTCGCCGGCTGAGCACCCCGCTCTGCGTGTTCTGCCGCTGTCCGTCACCTTTGGCACCGATGTGTACATGGATGGCGTCGACATCGATCACCAGCGCTTTTACGAGATGCTCGTGGAGCGCGATGAGCTGCCCAAGACCGGCCAGGTCAACCCGTACGCGTTTTCGCAGGCGATTGCCGAGGCGCGTGAGGCCGGCGACGAGGCAGTGATTATTACCGTTGGCGCCAAGCTTTCGGGCACCAATCAGAGTGCCCGTACCGCACTTGCCGAGGCGCCGGGCGGCGACGTGTTCGTGGTAGATAGCAACAACGTCACCCTGGGCGAGCGCGTTCTGGTCGAGTATGCGCTGCGCTTGGTGGACGAGGGCCGTAGCGCGGCCCAGATCGCGGCGGCCGTCGAGGCCGTGCGCGACCGTGTGGTGGTTATCGGTCTGCTCGAGACGCTGGAGTACTTGGTGCGTGGCGGTCGCCTGTCTGCTGCTGCGGGCGCTGTGGGCACGCTGCTCAACGTTAAGCCCGTGGTGGCCGCCGAAGACGGTTTGATCGTGCAACTGGGTAAGGCGCGCGGTTCCAAGAACGGCCGCAACCTGCTGAACCAAAAGGTCGAAAAGGCGGGTGGCATCGACTTTTCCATGCCGCTGGCGCTCGGCTATACGGGTCTTTCGGATGCGGTGCTCAAGAAGTATATCGAGGACAGCGCGGCACTGTGGGCTGGTCATACCGAGGGCGAACTGCCCGTTCACACCATTGGCGCCACCATCGGCACCCACGTAGGCCCCGGCGCCGTAGCCGTAGCCTTCTTCCAGCCCGCTAACTAACCGACCTGCCATAAACCACCAAAAAGGGGACAGGCCCTTTGTGGTGGTTTATGCTTTTCCGGGTGGAAGGGAGCGAGCAATGGCGTCTGAGGGCTTTTTTGAACGGGTGTACGAGGTGGTCGAGCAGATCCCCGAGGGGATGGTCGCCACGTATGGTCAGGTGGCGCTGCTTGCCGGTCGTCCACGAAGTGCGCGGTACGTGGGGTATGCCCTGCATAGTAATCCGCGCCCCGGCCAGATTCCCTGCCATCGTGTGGTGTTTGCCGACGGTCGCATTTGCGAAGGCTTTGCTTTTGGCGGCCCTGATGCTCAACGTGAGCTTTTGCTAGGGGAGGGTGTGGCGTTTAAGGACGACATGCACGTCGATTTGGCCGCCTGTCGCTGGCCTGCCGGACTCTAGCGGCTCTGCCGTGGCCAAAACCACCACAAAGGTGCCTGTCCCCTTTGTGGTGGTTTTCCGTTGCAGGTTTACCGGAGCTAACTTATGGAGAAGGTGTGGCGGCGTACTTTGCCGTCAGAAAGTAAACCACGGCGAACTATATTGGTTTCAGCAACGGAGCAGGCAATAGGCGATGAAAAAGCCTGCCCTGTTGAGTTTGATTCGCATTCCTCCCCTCTGTGCGATTCAACGGTGTACTTCGGGAACAGGCCCGCTGGCAACTAACTGCCAGCGGGCCTGTTCCTGTTTCGGGGAGAAATCTAATCTTACCGTCTATGTTGTGCGAAAGCGCTTTGCCTAGTACACCATGCCCATGGCGTCCTGAACCTCGGCCAGAGTCTGCTCGGCGATCTCGTTGGCGCGACGATTGCCTTCGTGCAGCACGTCCTTCACGTAATCCAAGTCGTTCTCGTAGCGCTGACGGCGCTCGCGGATCGGGGCAAAGTACTCGTTGACAGCCTCGGTCACGTACTTCTTGAGCTGGCCGGAGCCGCCCATGCCAATCTCCTCGGCAATCTCGACCTCGGAACGACCAGTGCAGATGGCAGCCGTCGAAAGCAGGCCGGATACGCCGGGGCGGTTCTCGGGATCAAACGTGATCATGCGCTCGGAGTCGGTCTGGCTCTTCTTGATGCGCTTGGCCGTCTCCTCGGCGGTCATCGAAATATTGATGGCGTTGCCGTAGCTCTTGCTCATCTTGCGACCGTCAAGGCCGGGCAGCAGCGGGGTCTCGGACAGCAGCGCGTCGACCTCGGGGAACACCTTGCCGTAGCGGTTGTTAAAGCGGCGGGCGATGGTGCGGGTGAGCTCGATGTGCGGCAGCTGGTCGCGACCGACGGGCACCACGTTGCCCTTGCAGAACAGGATGTCGCAGGCCTGGTGCACCGGGTAGGTGAGCAGAAGGCCGGTGAGCTCGTGGCCCGAGGCCTCCATCTCGGCCTTGACCGTGGGGTTGCGCGCCAGCTCGGCCTCGGACACCAGCGACAGGAACGGCAGCATGAGCTGGTTTGCGGCGGGCACGGCGGAGTGCGCGTAGATCATGGTCTTGTCGGGATCGATACCGCAGGCAAGGTAGTCCATGACCATGTTGTACACGTTGTCCTGGATGTGTTCGGTCGTGTCGCGGTCAGTGATGACCTGGTAGTCGGCGATGAGCACATTGGTCTTGGCGCCCATGTTCTGCAGTTCAACACGGCCCTTGAGGGTACCGAAGTAGTGGCCCAGGTGCAGACGGCCGGTGGGGCGATCACCGGTGAGCATGGTGAACTTCTCGGGCGTATTGGCCAGGCCCTCGCGAATGGCGTTGCTCTTTTGCAACGCGACTTCGTAGCTGTTCTCGTTTGGCATGATTGCTCCTAACGTATGTTCATGGGTCAAGATGATAACGCGTTTATTGGAGGGGCGGGGCGTAAGGAGGCGAGGGGCGGGAGAGGGGTGGCTTGTGCGATGGGTGCGGGGCGGCCGCGCTTGACCAACGGTGCCTTGGCACATCCTTGGCAGCTTGCCCTAGAGCTTGTGGTGGCGCTCTTCTTTGCGCTCCTCGGCTGCCTGCTCCTCCTGCTTAAAAGCGGGGTCGTCGGGGGTGACCAGTTCGTCCTCGTGCGTGCGCTTGTTGTAATGGTGGCGTAGCACGGGTTCAAACAGGTGTAGGTGCTTGGCGAAGGCAGCCGAGCCAATGGCGAGCACGGTAAAAATGAGCACGCGCATGGGCACCTCGACCTGATTGATGGCGGCGGCGCCGGCCGAAAGCATAATGCACCAGGCATAGATGAGCAGCACAGCCTGTTTTTGGTTGTAGCCTTCTTGGATCAGGCGGTGGTGGATATGGCCCTTGTCGGCCTGCCCGATGCTAATGTGGGCGCGCTTGCGGCGCACGATGGCGCTAAACGTGTCGATGATGGGCACGCCGGCAACGATGAGCGGGATGATAAGCGAGGTGAGTGCGGCGGTGCGGCTCACGTTGAGCAGCGAGATGGAGCCCAGCGCAAAGCCCAGCAGCAGCGACCCCGAGTCGCCCAAAAAGATGCTTGCGGGGTTGAAGTTGTAGCGCAAAAAGGCCAGGCAGGCGCCAAAGAGCGCGATGGAGAGCGCGGCGGCATCGATGCGGCCCGAGAGAACGGCCATCGAAAACATGGTGAACGACGCGATGCCGCAGATGCCCGTGGCCAAGCCGTCGAGGCCGTCGATGAGGTTAATGATGTTGGTGAATGCCACCAGATAGATCACGGTAATGGGGTAGGCGAGCCATCCGAGCATGATCTCGCCGGGAGCAAACGGGTTGACGATGACGCCGATTTTTAGGCCACCCATGCAGGCGATAAGCGCGGCGAGGACTTGTCCGGCCAGCTTTTGCTTGGGCGTGAGCTGGAAGACGTCGTCGATAGCGCCGGTCGCAAAGATGACGGTAAAGGAGAGCGCCAGCATGGGATAGCTAATGTGAAGGCGCGGGTGCGGCACCAAAACGGGCGGCCAGCCTAGGTACCAGGTGCCTAGGATTTGCACAATGCAGGCAACGACCAGGCCCAAAAACACCGCCGTTCCGCCCAAACGCGGGATGGGCTTGGTGTTGATGCGGCGCTTAGAAGGATAGTCGACGGCATCGAGCTTAATTGCCAAGCGCTTGACCAGGGGCACCGCGAGGAAGGTCGTGATAAAGGCCGCCGCTGCCACGCATAGGTACGGTATGTAGCTCGGGGATGAAGCCATGAATCTAAAAACCGCCAAGCGTCGAAGAAAAAGGTCAGAAGAACGCCATGCGCAAAGGGCATAGCCGAACCATAATACTCGACCAAGGGGGGTGCATGGAATTGCACGCAGCGATAATCACGCGCTTACCAGATATTGGGATGTTGTCGATGGCTTGTCGGGATGCCGGCGGGGATCCATATGGACTGTAATGGTGATTTTCGGCAAAAGAAAACCACCCCCCACGTTACGAAAATGAACCCACCTAAAACAGGTGGGTGCCCTCATCGACTGTTCCAGCGTCCTTAACAACGAAGGATACCTGTACTAGGTACGACTGTGTGGGCTCCCTAAATAAACGCGACGGTTCACCCAGTTGCTCCGCGGGGGGCGGAATACCTACATCATAAAGCGGCACTTTATCGATTCCAGTCTTGACATTACAAAAATCGTGTCGGACGATTACGGCGCCTTGGGCTCGAGCCGTCTGTGGGGTTGATCCCTTTACGTTTGAGCTGCTGAATCGTTGTTTTGGAGCATGGTTTTATGCCGACGTCGTTGACCGAACTTTTTTCGCCCGCCTGCCATTTGTGTCCGCGCCGTTGCGGTGCGGCGCGCGATGAGGGCGCGCACGGCGTCTGCGGTGCTAACGACACGCTCAAGGTGGCCCGCGCCGCGCTTCATATGTGGGAGGAACCGCCTATCTCGGGCGAGGCCGGTTCGGGCACGATCTTCTTTAGCGGCTGTTCGCTCAAATGTATCTACTGTCAGAACCACGAGATCTCGACCGGCAATTTTGGCCTTGAGATTTCGCCTGAGCGCCTGGTCGAGATTATGCTGGAATTGCAGGACCAGGGTGCTAACAACATCAATTTGGTGACGGCGACGCACTATGCACACCTGTTGCCTGCCGCGATTGCCGCGGCACGGACGCGCGGGCTGGTCATCCCAATCGTCTACAACACGAGCGGTTACGAGCGCGCGAGTGCCGTGGCGGCGCTGGGCGACCTGGTCGATGTGTGGCTTACCGACTTTAAATATGCCGATGCCGGGCTTGCGCAGTCGCTTTCTCATATCAAGGACTACCCGCGCGTGGCCGTGTCGGGTCTGGCCCAGATGGCGCGCGAGATCGATCGCCGCGGGGGAGAGTTGGTGGATGACGGCGGGCTCATGAAGCGCGGCATCATCGTGCGCCACCTGGTGCTGCCGGGGCATGCGGATGACTCGTGCCGCGTGCTAGACCTGGTGTGGCAGACGGTGGGCGACGTGCCGATCTCGGTCATGAACCAGTACACGCCCAATGCGCTCATGCGCGAGCAGGGCGGCGAGTTGGCGCGCGCTGTGACGCGCGAGGAGTACGAGCAGGTGCTCGACCATGCCGACGACCTGGGCTTTACGACAATGTTCTGGCAAGAGGGCGGCGCGGTAGACGAGAGCTTCACCCCGGCCTTCGACACCACCGGTGTTCTTACCAGCGCAAAGTAGTGCGTTCGTCGATGATTTTTCTGGGACGGGGATTAAAAAATCATCGAGAGGATCGCCTGTTCGAAAAGTTGCCAAAATAGTCGCGCTCCAAAAAGACTGGTTATTGGGCGTTGACAGTTGGCGAGCCGTAGGTAAAATATCGACTTGTCCTGGGGACGTAGCTCAGTTGGGAGAGCGCTGCCGTCGCATGGCAGAGGCCGAGGGTTCGACTCCCTTCGTCTCCACCCTTGGATTTGATAAGCCGCTGACATTGTGTCGGCGGCTTTTTTTAAAAGAAAGGGCTGCACCATGGCCGAGCTTGAGTCCCAACCATTGTCCGACGAGGAGCGCGCTGAGTTGGAAGAGCTCCGCGCTGAGAAGGCCCGCCGCGAGGCTCGGGAAGAGGCCCGTCGCGAGCGTGAGGAGCTGGCTGCCCTGCGTGCCGAGCGTGCGAAGGCCGAGGAGGTTGCCTCGAACGCCGCATCCGAGCGCAAGCCCGCGCCCGCACCCAAGCCCGCTGCAGCGAAGCCTGCACCTGCCGCGCCCAAACCTCAGCCTAAAAAGGCCGCTCGTCCCAAGTCCGTCGAGCCCAAACCGAGCCGTGACGAGATGACCTTTGCCCAGCGCATGGTCACCTCCAAGGAGCCTACGGGCGAGAACGAGATCCCCGGCATGGCGCCGGCTCAAAAAATCATCATTGTCCTTGCCCTCATCGCGTTTGTCATCTTTATGGGCTACACGATCCTGACCAGCATGGGCCTGCTCTAACCTATTTGCATCGGGCGTTATGTCCGCATCCTCTGCTCTCGTCTAACCCTCAAATTCTGTACCACACATCCGAAAGGTCGCCCCATGGCTTTGACCGACATCTCGCATCCCACCGACATTGCAATGCTCACCGATCTGTACGAGCTCACTATGGCCCAGGGCCTGTGGGAGAGCGGCAAGGCCAATGAGCAGGGTTGTTTTACCGCGTTTTACCGCGACCATCCCTTTGGCAGCGCCTATGCCGTCATGTGCGGCACCGCCGAGCTGCCCGAGCTGGTCGAGAACCTGCGCTTTACGCCCGAGGATATCGACTACCTCGCATCGCTTGAGGCCCCGGCCGGCGGCGCGATGTTTAAGTCCGCATTCCTCGACTATCTGCGCGATTTTCGTGCGCATGTAAACATCGACGCCGTGCCCGAGGGCGAGCTCGTCTTTCCGCGCGAGCCCTTGGTGCGCGTCACCGGCCCCGCGCTGGAGTGCCAGCTGCTCGAGACGGCGCTGCTCAACATCGTCGGGTTCCAGACGCTTGTCGCCACCAAGACGGCGCGCGTGGTGCTCGCCGCTGACGGTCGCCCCGTGGCGGAGTTTGGCCTGCGCCGTGCCCAGGGCCCCGATGGCGGCCTAGCTGTTGCGCGCGCGAGCTACGTTGCCGGCTGCTCCTCTACGTCCAATGTGCTCGCCGGCCGCCGCTACGGTATTCCCGTCTTTGGCACGCATGCGCACAGCTGGGTGATGAGCTTCGATTCCGAGCTCGAGGCCTTCCGCGCCTTTGCCAAGTCGAGCCCCAAGAACTGCACGCTGCTCATCGACACCTATGACGTGCGCGAGGGCTGCGAGCATGCCATTACGGTTGCCAAGGAGATGGAGGCGGTGGGCGAGCGCCTGTCGGCTATTCGCATCGACTCCGGCGACCTTGCCAAGCTCTCCAAGTATGTTCGCGGCCGTTTTGATGCCGAGGGCCTGCCCTATGTGGGTATCTCGGTGTCCAACGACCTGGACGAGTACACGATTCAGTCGCTGCTCGACCAGGGCGCGCCCATCGATAGCTTTGGCGTGGGTACCAAGCTCGCGACCTGCTACGACCAGCCGGCGCTGGGCGGCGTGTACAAGCTTTCCGCCCGCCGTGCGAGCGAGGCCGACCCGTGGACGCCGGTGGTCAAGCTCTCCGAGCAGCCCTATAAGCGCACGATCCCGGGCGTACAGCGCGTGCGCCGTTATTACGACGGCTTTGGCGGCCCGGTCTGCGACATGATCTACGACGAGGACCATCTGGCGGGGGAGGGCGCCGCGCGCGGCAATACCCTCGTGGCCGTGAATGATGCCGCCCTGGTGACCGACGTGTCCGAACTTGAGTATCGTGAGCTGTTGGTGCCGATCGTGCGCGACGGCAGTGCGGTGGCTCCGCGTGAGAGCATCCAGGACGCGCGCGAGCGCTGTGTTTGGGCGCTCGATCATCTGGATGCGGCTTTCAAGCGCTTCCTGTATCCGCAGACCTACGTGGTGGGTATGGAACAGGGCCTGGCCCAGGTGCGCGACGAGCTCGTGCGCAAGAATATGGCCGCGGCCTCGGCTTTCCCCTGGGCAAAATGATTCCTTGGGCGGTAGGGGCGAGTCACGCTCCCTTGGCCGCCAGCTCGGCCGTTCGCTGAACAGTTGATTGGTTTGACGTATGACGACTTCTTATAAAACGATGGTGGTAAAGATCGGTTCGTCCACGGTGGTGGGCGCCGATGGCAAGGTCAACCGCGCCTTTATCGGCGGACTTGCCGATCAAGCCGCAGCGCTGCGCAAGCTCGGCTGGCGTCTGGTCGTGGTGAGCTCGGGCGCTATTGCCTGTGGCTATCCCGTGTTGGGCTTCGACCGCAAGCCGGTCGGCGACCTTCCGAGCCTGCAGGCCTGCGCCTCGGCTGGTCAGTGCATCATCTCGTCGGCCTACGACGAGGAGTTCCATGCGCGCGACCTGCTTACCTCGCTCGTGCTGCTCACGCGTCACGACACGGCGCGTCGCACGTCCTACCTGCACGCGCGCGACGCCCTGCTGCGTCTGGTGGAGCTGGGCGTGGTGCCGGTCGTCAACGAGAACGACACCGTTACCGTCGACGAGATCAAGTTTGGCGACAACGACACACTGGCGGCGCTCGTGAGCTGCCTGGTATCTGCCGATCTGTGCGTGACGCTCTCGGACATCGATGGTCTCTATACTGCCAATCCGCATGAGGACCCCACGGCCGAGTTTGTTCCTGTCGTGCATAAGATCGATGCCAAGATTATTGCCTCGGCGGGCGATTCTTCCACATCGGTGGGCACGGGCGGCATGATTACCAAGATCCGCGCGAGTCGCATCCTGATGACGGCGGGCATTCAGAGCGTGATTTGCTCGGGCGAGGAGCCCGATGCGCTCGTGCGCCTCGCCCGCGGCGAGAGCGTGGGCACACTGTTCGATCCGCCGGCGGAGCGTCTGGACATCGCGCCCCGCAAGCTGTGGATCGCGCTGGGCGACAAGGCACATGGGTCGGTGACGGTTGATGATGGTGCTGTGAAGGCGCTGGTTAGCCGTGGCTCTTCCTTGCTTGCGGTGGGTATTCGCGAGGTCGATGGCCAGTTTGCCGAGGGCGATGTGCTCGATGTGTGCGATCCGAGCGGTATGGTCGTCGCCCGCGGTATCGCCGAGGCCGATTCGGACGTGCTGGAACTTGCTGCCGGTCGCCGCCAAGACCAGATTGCCAGCAACCGCCTGCTCGCTAACCTGGCCGAGAAGCCGGCGATACACAGGGATAACTTGATCATATTTGCATAAAGAAAGACAGCGCTGCGGATCGTTTCCCGCAGCGCTGTCTTTCTCGTGCCGGCACTTGGGGACGTTTCTTTTGTGCCGGCAGGTGGGGGACACTCCTTTGCTAGAAGATTCGGCGCAGGTCTCCGCGGTTGAGGGCCTCGTCGAAGAGGTGCTTGAATACCACGCTGCCGTGCAGGCCGTCGTGCTCGAACTCGTTGGTCACCCAGGCATGCGATTTGCCCACGCGGCTGAGCGTATCAAGCTGCAGGCCCGAATCCACGTACATGTCGTCGAAATACACCGCGGCCTGCAGGGGCACCTCGTTGCACGCCAGTCGCTGCGGGTCGTAGATCTTGTCCCAGCTGGTGTCTTCCATCAGCAGGTCCATGGCGGGCTTAAACGGCTTAAGCTCGGGCATCTGCTCGAACATCCACGGGAACATGGCCTCGCCGGTAAACATGAGCGGGCGCGCGAGGGTGTCGAACTCGGCGCGGTGTGCCTTCTCTTCGGCCGCGGCCCAACCAATGGGCATAGTGTCGCCGTCGGCGTATATGAACTCCTGCAGCGTCCAGTACAGCGGATTCGTGCGCGTGTTGGTGCGCTCGAAGGCGCGCATCAAAAAGCTGTCAGATACCGAGGCGCCGCAGGTCAGCGTGCCGTCGCCGTCAACAAAAGCGTGATCGATAATCCAATGCATACGCTCAAAGCTCGGCTTCATGCCAAAGTCGCTGCCCATGAGCTGTAGGCGCTCGACCGTCATCGGCGAGCCGTCGGGCAGCACGGGCTTCTGTGCCTCGAGCGCATCGGCCAGGGCTGCCACGCGCTCGATGTCGGCGGGGTAGCGGTCGTAATACTGCTGCGTCTTGGCGGCCATGCGCGGGAAGGTGTGCGCGTAGACCTCGCTGGCGCTCGCCGGCACGTGGGGGATGCCGCCGCAGGTAAAGCTCGCCGCCACGCCCTCGGGGAAGAGCGACAGATAACTCAACGTCAAAAAGCCGCCGTAGCTCTGGCCGAGCGTGACCCAGGGCTTGCCGCCAAAGCCCACCAGACGCAGGTACTCAAAATCGCGCACGATGGAGCTGGCAAGGTGGCGCTTGAGGAAGTCAGCCTGCGAGCGTGCGGCATCGGAGTCGGCCGCCGTCGCGCGCTCGCCCAGTGCGGCAATCGTGCGCCCGTCTACACAGCTGCTGCGCCCGGTGCCGCGCTGGTCGGGCAGGACGACGCGGAAGTGCTTGACGGCCTCCTCGATCCAGCCGTCGCTTGTGGGCGACAGCGGACGCGAGCTCTCGCCGCCGGGGCCGCCCTGCAAAAACAGGAGCAGCGGCAGATCGTCGTTGATGCGGCCGGGCGCGCAAACCACGCGGTAGAAGAGCTTGATGCTCTCGGGCGCGCCGGCGATTGGTGCCGGCATAGCGCCGCGGCGCATGGTGCTGCCGACGGCCAGGAGCATCGGCTCCAGGCCGCGCCAGTCAAGGGGGACGTCGATGCTGTGGTCCTCGACATAAAGGCCGGGGACGTGGTACGAAGTGATGAGGGCCATGTGAGTCTTCCGTTCGTTGCGGTGTTTCGGGTTGACCAATTCTACCGCCGCGGGCGAGGCCATGCGCAAATCGGCTACCATGGTTGCAAACTTCTAGGAGAAAGGGCCGCCCATGTCGGTCGATATAGCCACGTATGTCCACGATCTTGCCGTTGCCGCCAAGGCAGCGTCGGCCTCGCTTGCCACGGCGAGCGATGAGCAGCGCCAGGAGGCCGTGCGCGCCATGGCCGCAGCACTGCGCAACGGTGTCGACTCCATCGTCGCCGCCAACGAGCTCGATATGTCCGCCGCGCGCGATGCGGGCACCTCGGCCGGACTGCTCGATCGCCTGCTGCTGACGCCCGAGCGCGTCGAGGGCATGGCCGCCGGTCTGGAAAAGCTCGCCGAGCTGCCCGATCCCGTGGGCCGCGTGCTCGACCACCGCGTGCTTGCAAGTGGCGTGGACCTGACCCGTGTGAGTGTGCCGCTGGGCCTGGTCGCTATGGTCTACGAGGCGCGTCCCAACGTGACGGCCGACGCCGCAGGCATCTGCATCCGTACCGGCAACGCCTGCATTCTGCGCGGCGGCTCGCTGGCCTATCGCTCGTGTGCCATGATCGCCGAGCTGCTGGCCGATGCGCTCGAGGCCAAGGGCTTCCCGCGCGAGGCCGTGTCGATGATCGAGTCCACCGACCGCGAGGCTACTGGCGAGCTCATGAAGCTCCGCGGTATTGTCGACGTGCTCATTCCGCGCGGCGGTGCAGGCCTGATCCAGCGCTGTGTGCGCGAGTCGCTCGTGCCGGTGATCGAGACGGGTACGGGCAACTGCCACATCTATGTGCATGAATCCGCCGACTTTGATAAGGCACTCAACATTATCGTTAATGCCAAGACCCAGCGCGTAGGCGTGTGCAATGCCGCCGAGTCGCTGCTGGTCGACCGTGCTGTGGCCGACGCGTTTTTGCCTGCGGTCGTTGCCGTGCTGCACGACCACGGCGTGCTCATTCACGGCGACGAGGCCACGTGCGCCGCGTGCGCCGACGCCGGCTTTGTGGAGGGCGATGACTACGTCGCCGCGACTGAGGAGGACTGGGGTCGCGAGTACCTGGCGCTCGAGATGAGCGTGAAGGTCGTGGCAAACGAGGACGAGGCCATCGCACACATCAACCGCTACGGCACGATGCACTCCGAGGCCATCGTTGCCGAGGACACGGATGCTTGCGAGCGCTTCCTGGATGCGGTCGATGCCTCGGCCGTGTACGCCAACGCCAGCACGCGCTTCACCGACGGCGGCGAGTTTGGCCTGGGCGCCGAGATCGGCATCTCGACCCAAAAACTCCACGCCCGTGGCCCCTTTGCCGCCGAGGCCCTCACCACCTACAAATACAAGCTCCGCGGCACCGGCCAGGTCCGCCCCTAAACCCCTCGTAAACGAAAACCACCACAAAGGTGCCTGTCCCCTTCGTGGTGGTTTTAGGTGGCGTGGGCGGTTAGGCCTGGAAGGTATCGCGGTCGGGGGCGAAGGACTGCATGGCCGCGATGGTGCGGTCAAAGAGCTCGGGGAGCTCCCAGCCCAACATCTCGGCGCCCTGCGAAATCACGTCGCGCGAGCAGCCGGCGGCAAAGCGCTTGTCCTTGAACTTCTTCTTGAGCGACTTGGTCGTAAAGTCCATAACGCTCTTGCTCGGGCGCATGATGACTGCAGCGCCGATCAGGCCGGTGAGCTCATCGCAGGCAAACAGGATCTTTTCCATCTGCAGCTCGGGTTTGGGCAGCGAGGTATTGAAGTCCGACGTGTGCGTCTGGATGGCGCGAATGAGCTCGGGAGACGCACCTTCGCCCTTAAGAATCTCGGCAGCATAGATGGTGTGGTTCATGGGGTCGTCCTCATGCTCCTCCCAATCCAGGTCGTGCAGCAGACCGACGATGCCCCAAAACTCCTCGTTCTCGGGGTCGAACTCGCGCGCAAAGTAGCGCATAGTGCCCTCGACCGTCTCGCCATGGGTGATGTGGAACGGGTCCTTGTTATGCTCGTTGAGCAGTTCGAACGCGCGGTCGCGGGTGATTCCGGCGGTAAGCGGCTCTGCCATAAGAGACTCCTTGTGCTCGTGGGTATCGATAAGAATGAATACTACTAGAACAAGAAAACCACCACAAAGGTGCCTGTTCCCTTTGTGGTGGTTTTTGGCGCGGATGGGTTAGTTGAGGGCGGCTTGGGCTAGGCGGGCTTCGGCGGCCTCCTCGGTGACGCCAAGGGCCACGGCGAACTCCTCGATGGAGCGGCGTTTGGCCTCCTTGAGTACGCGCATGTAGTAGGAGCTGGGTTTTTTATCAGCTTCCTCGGCCTGGCGAATGCGGTGCATCATGGTCTTTGCCACGCGGACCGTCTCGGGTGCGCCCAGCTTGAGCTGCTGCTTAAAGTGTGTCTCCTCAAGCGAGCTGTTGCGCTCGGTAAAGGTGTCGCACTCCAGCTCATCGTAGTGGCTCAGCAGGTGCTCGGCATCTTGCTGCGAGATGGCGGCGTGCAAACGGTCGGCCTGCGCCACGGGGTACATGAGGATCGTCTGCGCATGTCCCTGCTTGGTCTCGAGCAGCAGCATGGGCTGCGGTGTGTCGTCCCTAAAACCGACGACGGTGCAGACTCCCTGGCCCGGATGAATGACGTGTTGACCGATTGAGAACATGCTACCTCCAACTTATACGAATTTACGTATGTCTAGAATAACACGCTGACGTGCGCAAACCCTTACTTTATGCAGGAAAAGCACACAACTCTGATAGGTAAGAGTATTCGATAACAGACGCAGCTCATACACACCTTTATGCATTTTCAACGCCTGCATAATCTGCAGGCAGACTGGCATCTTTGAGTGACTCCATACAAGCTGTAGTCATTTTTGTGCATATGCAATATCTATTAGCTTTACCCTGCGACAGTGCCCGTCGCTTGTGATAGAGTGCTACAAACTCTGGCTTTTGCCCTACGAGTGACCAAGAGCTCGGGGGCTTTAACACAAGGAGGATCTATGCCCGAGAAGATTGAAGAGCTGGTACGCGCTGCGCTTGCTGCGGCCCAGGAGGCCGGCGACCTTTCCGCATTTGAACTTGACGATTGCGCTATCGAGCGACCGGCTGACACTTCTCATGGCGAGTGGACCTCTACCATGGCCCTGAAGTCCGCCAAGCTGGCCCACTGCGCCCCGCGCAAGATCGCCGAGGCCATCGTTGCCCATATGCCCGAGGACCCCGCGATCGAGAAAGTCGAGATCGCAGGCCCCGGCTTCATCAACTTCTACCTCTCCGTTGCCGTCAAGAATGCCATCTTTGGCGAGGCTCGCGAGAAGGGTATGGACTTCGCTAAGTCCAACGTCGGTGGTGGCCTGAAGACCCAGGTTGAGTTCGTTTCCGCCAACCCCGTCGGCCCCATGCACATCGGCCACGGCCGCTGGGCCGCGCTGGGCGACTCGCTCTGCCGTGTTATGGACCACGCCGGTTACGACATCAAGCGTGAGTTCTACATCAACGACCACGGCTCTCAGATGAACACCTTCGGCAACTCCATCAGCACGCGCTATATGCAGCTTGCCGACATCATCGCCAAGCAGGGCGTGGATATCGACGAGGCTCACAAGCTGCTGATCGCCGACCGCGATGCCTTTGTTGCCGACGAGAACGACGAGCATCCCGAGACCCATCCGTACCAGGATAACTTTGCCGAGACCCTGGGCAAGGACTCCTATGGCGGCGACTACATTATCGACGAGGCTGCCGAGTTCTGGCGCACCGACGGCGATAAGTGGGTCAACGCCGATCCGCAGAAGCGCATGGAGAGCTTCCGCGAGCGCGGCTATGTAAAGATGGTCGACAACATGCGCGACCTCTGCCACGCCGTCAATTGCGACTTCGATCGTTGGTTCTCCGAGCGCTCGCTGTATGTGAAGGACACCGAGGGCGAGACCGCCGGCACCTCCGCCGTCGACCGCGCTTTTGAGAAGCTCGACAAGATGGGCTACCTCTACACCAAGGACGGCGCCCTGTGGTTCCGCTCCACCGACCTGGGCGATGACAAGGACCGCGTCCTGATCAAGTCCGACGGCGAGTACACCTACTTCGCCTCCGACGTTGCCTATCACTGGGATAAGTTCCAGCGCGTCGACCACGTCATCGACATCTGGGGCGCCGACCATCACGGCTACATCGAGCGCGTCCGCTGCGTCTGCGACGCTCTCGGTTACCCCGGCAAGTTTGAGGTTCTGCTGGGCCAGCTCGTCAACCTGCTGCGTAACGGCAAGCCCGTCCGTATGTCCAAGCGCAAGGGCACCATGGTGACCCTGCAGGAGCTCGTCGACGAGGTCGGCTCCGATGCCGCTCGCTACACGCTCATCTCCAAGAGCTCCAACCAGATGGTCGACTTCGATATCGAGGCCGTCAAGAAGCGCGACAACTCCAACCCGGTGTACTACGTGCAGTACGCTCACGCCCGCGTGTGCTCCATCCTGCGCCGTGCCGCTGACGTTACGCCCGAGCAGGCTGACGAGATGGGCATGAAGGCCGTCGCCGCCAAGGCCATCGGTGAGAACGTCGATTACTCGCTGCTGACCGACCCGACCGAGCTCGCCCTTTCCCGCAAGCTCAACGAGCTCACCGACCTCATCGCCAGCTGCGCTCGCGACCGCGCCCCGTTCCGTCTGACGCACTTTGCTGAGGAACTCGCCGGCGACTTCCACAGCTTCTACGCTGCCTGTCAGGTGCTGCCGAGCGAGGGCCGTCCCGTCGACCCCGAGCTTTCGCGTGCCCGTCTGGCCGCTTGCGATGCCGTCCGTGTGACGCTCGCCCTGGTGCTCACCCTCGTTGGCGTCTCCGCGCCCGAGCAGATGTAAGCTACGGGTCATTTGACCGTACAGACTTGGTTTAACTAAGCCTTGAAAGCCCGATCTCCCACGGAGGTCGGGCTTTTTGCAAACGCCGACGTATTGACGAATTTGGAACTGCTGGAAATACGAAACTATGCCGGTTTACTACGATGAAATGAGAAATTCCAACTACGCCGGCTTTTCGCAAAAAAGTGCAAGGCATCTACCTGCGGTTTTAGTTCAACAAGTTTCGGAGTGATCGCGGTTGAGCGATTCATCGTAGTAAACCGCCACAGTTTTGGCGGAGGCAGTCAGATTTGTGGGTGTTATACCAGATCGCGTCGGAAATGTTGGTGTAAGCGCGCCGACGGCTGACCGCCAAACGCAAGCGGCCCCTGTCCTAGAATCTGGAATTGCTACATAACACAGGTTCTGGGAAAGGACAGGGACCGCTATGGAGATATTAGCAGACGCGATGCCGGATAAGGCCGCCATCCCGAGGTCGACCGACGGGATGGTCGACATCCAGTCGCTGCTCAGGCTGCTCGCCGAGCAGGTGGTCAACGCCATCATGGACGAGGAGGCCGACCAGCTCTGCGGCGATGGGGCCAACAGCAGGAACGGCTACCGCAACCGCACGCTCGAGACGTGCGTGGGCACGCTCAACCTGAGAATCCCCAAGCTCAGGACGGGCAGCTTCTTCCCCGAGGACGTCCTCGAGCGCTACCAGCGCGTCGACCGCGCGCTCGTCGCGGCGGTGGCCGAGATGTACGCCACCGGCACCAGCACCAGGAAGGTGCAGAGGATAGCCGAGAAGATGGGCATCGAGAGGCTCGGCAGGGACCGAGTGTGCGCGATCGCCGCGACCCTCGACGCCGAGATAGCCGACCTCGCGGAGGGGCCGCTCGATGCGCGCGCGATACCCTACATCTGGCTCGACGCGACCTACGTCAAGTGCCGCCGCGGGGGCCGCGTGGCTTCGACCGCGGTGGTCACGGCGATAGGCTGCGACGAGTCCGGCTGGAGGCGGGTGCTGGGGGTGTCCGTGGTGGACACGGAGTCCTACGAATCGTGGCTCGGTTTCCTGCGGAAGCTGCGCGACCGCGGCGCGACCGGCACCGAGCTCGTCGTATCCGATGCCCACGGGGGCCTGGTCAGGGCCGTAGGCGAGGTCTTCCAGGGGGCGGCCTGGCAGCGATGCGCCGTGCACCTGATGCGCGACTGCATGCGCGAGGCCGGCTCCTGGCAGCTGAGGCGCCGCGTGGGGCGCATCGTCTCCTCGGTCTTCCGCGCCAGGGACGCCGCCACCGCCGTGGCCATGTACCACGCGGCGTGCGAGATGCTGGAGGGGTGCTGCCCGAGGGCGGCGAGGGTGCTCGAGGAGGCGGAGCCCGACGCGCTCGCGTACCTGGACTTCCTGTGTTTCGTCAAGAGGATTTGAGCAAAAAGAGCATCGGAAATTGAGCAGCCTGAGCATCGGAAGCGCGCACGCTTTTTGAGCGGCTAGCCCTCCTGCATGAGGGCATGGCGGACGCGGTAGGACTCGCCGCGGAACTGGACGAGCCTCCCGTGGTGGACGATGCGGTCGATCACGGCGGCGGCCATCTGGTCGTCCCCGAACACCGACCCCCACCTGCTGAACTCCAGATTCGTGGTGATCACCACCGACTGTCTCTCGTATGCGTCGGCGAAGACCTGGAAGAGCAGCCTCGCCCCGTCCGCGTCGAGCGGGAGGAACCCGAGCTCGTCGATGACGAGCAGGCGGGCCTTGCCGATAAGCGCGGCCTCCCGGTCGAGCCTCCCGTCGTCGCGGGCGCGCCTCAGGCGCATCACGAGCGAGGACGCCGTGAAGAAGCGCGCCTCGAGCCTCCTCTCGCACGCCAGCGCGCAGAGGGCCGACGCCATGTGCGTCTTGCCGGTGCCGACGTCGCCCATGAGCACGAGGTCCTCCCTGCGCCCGACGAAGTCGAGCGCGAGCAGCGACTCGCGCCCCATGCCCTCCGGCCACGACACGGCCGACCAGTCGTAGCCGTCGAAGGTCTTGGGCGCCGGCAGCGCGCAGCGCCTGAGCAGCGTCGCGCGCTTCGAGGCCTCGCGGCTGGACCTCTCCGCCTCGAGGTAGCCCGCCAGGTACTCCACCTGTTTCGGGGTGCCGAGCCTCGACCACTCCTCCAGGACGGCGGTGGTGAGCGAGCACGACCGCCCGGCCTCCACGACCCTGCGGGCCAGCTCCTCGCTAGCTGCCATCGGCGACCGCCCCCTTCAGGAACCCGTCGTAGACCGACAGGTCGGCCCCGCCGGCCCCGCCGCCGCCTCCCGCGATGCGTCTCGCCAGCACGTCGACCGTGGCGTCGTCGGGGACGCGGCCGCCCTCGACGACCCTGAGCGCCGCCTCGCATGCCGCCTCGAAACCCGAGGACTCGCTCGCCCGGCCGATCGACCTGAGCGTGCGCCTCCTGCCGGCGGAGTCCATCCGGTCGATCCCCTCGACGAGCCCCGGCGGCATGTCGCGCCTGATCGTCGACTCCCCGAAGGCCCTCGGCCTGGCGATGATGGCGGGCACGAGCGAGAGGGGGTTCCGGACCGCGGGGCCCTCCCCGAAGGCCCTGGGGAGGACGGCGACCCGGCGGCCGCGGTCGGCGAGGATCTCCACCGTCGACGCGCGCATGCCGACGAGCAGGCTCCGCCCGTGCCAGGCGGGCCCGGCGACGTACTCGCGCCCGTCGGCCTCGACGTAGCCGCGCTTGTCGGCGCGGGCGGTGACCCACCTCACCGCGTCGAACTCCACGCCGGGAAGGGCGCGCATGGCGGCGAGGTCCTCCCGGTAGGCCTCCCCGTGCGGCCTGCCGTCGCGGCAGCGCGCCGCCGCGTTGACCCTCGCGCACCCCTCGGCGAGGAACGCGTTGAGCTCGGGGAGCGCGCCGAACGCAGGCACGGGGACGAGGAGGTTGCGCCGGAGGAACCCCACGGCGTTCTCGACGGAGCCCTTCTCGTTTCCCGAATAGGGGTTGCAGTACCGGCTCTCGAAGCGGTAGTGGGCTCTGAACTGCGAGAACAGCCTCGATTCCGTGACCTCGCCGCGTACCATCCTGCCCGCCTCGGTGGCGTTGTCGAGCACCATCGCCGCCGGGGCGCGGCCCCAGCGGCGGAAGATCTCGAGCAGCCCGGCGCACAGGCACTCCGACCTCTGCGACATGAGGGCGACGCACTGCCGGTCGTTCGAGTGCGGAAGCGTCGCGACCAGCAGCTTGAGGTCGAGGGTCCTCCCGCCGACCGCGGCGCGGAAGTTCCCGAAATCGACCTGGCAGGTGCCGGGCGCCCACTCGAGCTCGAGGTACCCCTCTCCGCCCGCCCGCCGCCCGGGCGAGCCTGAGCTCGCGGACGAACCTCTGCACGGTGGAGTAAGAGCCGCCGTAGCCGCGCTCGGCGACGAGCCTGTCGTAGATCCGCCTGGCTGTGTGGCGCTGCTTCCTCGGGGCCCCGAGGTCGGCCTCGAGAACGCCCGCGACCCATTCCTCGTTGCCCTCGAGCGCGGGCCTGCCCCTCCTCCGGGGCATCGGCGCGGCGGGCGACATGTCCTCCATGTCGGCGTACTTCGCCACGGTGTTCCGGCTCACGTGGAGCATTCGGGCGATCTCGGACCTCGAGCGCCCGGCGGCATCCATCGACCGTATATCATTCACTGTGTCCAGGGGCACGGTCATCTCCTCCATCCTTCCCGGGCGGGCTCGCCAAAGTAACCGCCCGGGGAAACCATACGGCGAGGGCCGCGCCCCCGGTCCCCGGGGCGCGGCCCTCTTGCTTAAACTGCTCAATTTTTCGTGCTCACGGTGCTTATTTCCCAGTGATCACTCGGACCACTTCTTAGTGAACATCAACACCTCGAGCCGGCATCAGCTAGCCGGTCTCAAAACGTATGCCGTCCGGTACGACCAACAGCCGAGTCTTGCGCCCAGTTCGAGCAGCGCCAGAACCCCGTGCCGGAACCCACGCAGCCGATGGCAGGGGAATTCAGCCGCGGCCATCGAGGAGCCGACCCAGGGACGGCGCCCCCAGTCCTCGAAAGATTTCCACCGCCCCCTACAGGCCTGGATTGATTTAACAGTTGATTTAATCCGGCTGAACAAGCCGAGCATGGGCCGGTTGACAAAATGTAAGGTAAAAAAGCAGATACGACCGTACGCCGGTGCGGGGTTCGGGTGATGTGATAGAAAGTAATACACGTATTACATCTAACCGGGAGGTGCATCATGGCAACCGCCACCGCAGCCCTGAGAACCCCCGAGGACCTCGCGAACAGGTACGACCGCCTGGCGAAGTCGACGGGCCGCACGAAAACCTTCTACATGACGGAGGCGCTTGCCGCAGAGATAGGCAGGCTCGAATACGAGTACGGCCTCATGAATTATCCGGGAAGCGTTTGGTTGCGAGGTATGCCAGTGTGAGGGCCTGATTCGTCAGGCCCCGCACAGGGGGACCGCGATGGTGGCCACCGCGCCGCCCGAGGGGCTGTTGGCGAGCGAGACGGAGCCCCCGTGGGCGCTCGCGGCCTCGGAGGCGACGTGGAGGCCGAGCCCGTAATGGCGGCCTCCGTCGCGCGAGGAGCGAGAGGAGTCGTCTGTGAAGAGGCGCTCGCAGCCGCGTTCGAGGGCGGCGGGAGAAAAGCCCGGTCCGTCATCGGCGACCTCGATGACGAGGTATCCACCAGCGACGTCGCAGGAGACCACCACGCGCGAGCGCGCGTGCTCGGCGGCGTTGGCCACGAGGTTCGCGGCGGCTCGCGCCAGGGCGGTTCGGTCGAGTGGGGCCTCGGGCGCGCCCGCGACAGCGGGGCCCGTGGCCGCGTCGAGCGTCACGCCTCGCGCCCGGGCGATCTGGGCGGCCTCGGCGAGGACCTGTTCGCATAGCTCGGCCGGCCGCATGGGGGCCCTCTCCGCCCCGCCGGACCCGCGCGACGCCTCGATGAGCAGGCGCACGTAGCCGTCGAGCCTTTCGGCACTGCCGGCTATGTCGCGCGCGGCGGCCGCGAGGTCGGCGTCTTTCTCGTCTTCCAGCTCCTCCGCCACGAAGTCGGCGTTGGCGCGAAGCACGGTGAGCGGCGTCTTGAGGTCGTGGGCGAGCGACGCCACCTGCTCGCGCTGCCCCCGCTCCGCGGCCCAGCGGGCCTCGAGCGACTCGGCGAGGGAGGCCCGCATGGCGTCCATCGCGGCGAGGACGTCGTTCACCTCGCGCACGTTGGTGCTGCCGACCGCGAAGTCGAGATCCCCCGCGCCGACGCGCCCCGCCGCCTCCGCGAGCGGCGCCATCTTGCGCGAGATCACGCGGCTCGCGCGGCGCGCCACGAGCGCGAGCGCGAGCGCGCTTCCCGCAGCGGCGCCGACGAGCATGAGGTTCTGCGGGTTGGGAAGCAGGCCGGCGAGGTCGCGCGAGACCCACTGCGGCAGGTACTCGCTGACGAGTGCGCAGGCCCCGCCGCCCTTGAGCGGGAACGCGGCGTAGGTGAGGCCCGAGCCCCCGCCCTCGATCTCCACTGTGCCCGGATCCGCGGCGAGTGCCGCACGGGCCATTTCCGTCGCGTCCTCGAGCCGCGTGCCCTCGAGGTCTGTCATCAGCACGTGTCCGTCCTTGTTCAGGATGAGGTAGCGGTACGCCGTCGGCACGTCCTGCTGCCCGCAGACGCCGTCGCGTGCCAGGCCCTCCGCGACCTCGCGCGCATTGGCCGGCCCCCAGCTTGCCTCGTAGACGAAGCCCGCGTTGATCGCCGCGGAGAGCGCCATGAACGCGGCGAGCCACGCCGTGGCGACCGCCGCGAACGCGTAGGCGAAGTAGCGCGCGATGACGAAGGAGAGCGGCATGCCCCCGCGACCTCGCGCCCCGGTCCTCAGAGCTGCCACTTGTACCCCATCCCCCAGACGGTCGCGATCGGATCGGCGCCGGCCTCGGAGAGTTTCCTCCGGGCGCGGCTGACCTGCATGGATATGGCCGCGTCGTCGGCGTCGCTCTCCCAGCCGAGCACCGCCTCGCGGATCTGCGCGCGGCTCATGACCTGCCCGGGGTGGCGGGCGAGGTACTCGCAGATGGCGTACTCGGTGGGCGTGAGCGGCACGGCCTCGCCGCCCACGGCGAGGCCGCGCGCCCCGAGGTCGATCCGCACCTCCCCGAAGGAGAGGGCGTGCGAGCGCGGCCGGCGCTCACGGCGTAGATGGGCCGCGACCTTGGCGCGCAGCTCCGCGGCCCCGAAGGGCTTGCGGACGTAGTCGTCGGCGCCCAGGCCGTAGCCGGCCACGGCGTCCTCCTCGGCCACGCGCGCGGTCAGGAAGATGATGGGCCCGTCGAAGTCCGGGCGGATCTGCCGCACGAGCTCGAAGCCGTCGAGCCCCGGCATCATGACGTCGCAGAGCACGAGGTCGAAGCGCGAGAGGTCCGTCCCCGGGACCGCCGTCGGGTCCGCCGCCTTGACGACCTCATGGCCGTCGCGGCCGAGGACGCGCGCGAGCGCGTCGAGGATCGCCCGTTCATCATCCACTGCCAGTATCCTCGCCATGTTAGACCTCCTGAAACTCCCGTCGGCATTGTACTTGCGCCGCGCTCAGCGGTCCAGAGCCCCGCGCGCAGCCGCGGGCGCGGGCGCCCACATGGCGATCTCAGGGTTGGGCAGCACGCGGTCGGCGATCGAGCGCGGCGCCGACCCCCAGCCGGCGTCGAGCAGGGCATTCCCGCCCAGGACGAGCGCTGCGGAGAGGAGGGCGAGCACGGCGGCGAGCGGCTTCCTACGCATCTGCCCTCCCGTCCTCGAAGCGGCAGAACCAGGCGAGAAGGACGGCGGCGGCTGCCAGGGTGAGCACGAGGCTGGCGAGCGCAGTCGTGAGGAGAGGGCCCGCCGCGCGTGCGGCGTCGATGAAGGCCTCTACCCCGAGCGACCCCAGGCGCGCGGGCCAGGCGAGCGGCACCCAGCTCAGGGGCGTCGCCAGGGCACCGGTGAGCTCGCCGGTCATGAGGCCGTGCGCAAGTCCGCCCACCGAGAAGAACGCGAGGAGCATCCCCGCCGCGCCGGCGCCGATGGCGGCGTTGCGGCCGAGGCGCAGGGCCACGCCGAGCCCCAGCGCGTAGAGGGGCAGGCTGCCCAGCACGATGCCCGCCCAGGCGGCCGCAAGCGGAGCGGGCCCGAGCGGCAGGCGCCCGGCGACGGCGAGCACGGCCCCGAACACGCCGAGCGCCACGGCCAGCGCGCCTGCGCCGAGCGCCGCAAGGGCGAGCAGCTTCGCCGCGACGGCGCGCCCGCGCGAGGGGACCGCCGTGAGGTTGGCGAGGCGCCCGGCAGCGCGCTCCTCGTCCACGGCGAGCCCGCAGACGATGGCGGACATGAGCGGCATGAGGGCGCCGAGGAACTGTGCGTAGGCGTCCGCGCCCAGCGCCGGGTCCCATCGGGCTACGGAGAAGTACTCGCCGCAGGCAAGACCGGCTGCCAGGCCGCAGACGAGGTGCACCACTGCGAGCGGGGAGCGCGCCAGGCGCAGGGCCTCGGAGAGCAGGGCCCGCGGGAGGGTCATGCGCGGCGTCGGGTCGGGGAGTCGCGTCATGGCCATCACCTCTCCTCGGAGCGCGCGAGCCAGGCCGCGCCCGCCGCCGTGAGCGCGGCGAACGCGAGCGCGCAGACTGCAAGGCCCGCCAGTGTGAGCATGCCGTCCGCCGCGAGCGCCCCGCCGAGCGCCATGTCCGCCGCGAGTGGCTCGCCGCTCGGCAGCACGGGGATGAAGCTCGTGGGGATGACCATGCTCGCCGACGGCGGAAAGAGCTGCGGCAGCGGCACCAGCGACCAGGCGAACCCGCCCACGAGCTGCGCGGCGAGCGGGCAGAAGATGCCCGCGAGCATGCCGAGCCGCGCCGTGAGGAAGAGCCCTGCGGGAATCATCCACGCCACGGTCACCGTGTTGGCGAGCGCGCAGAGGAGCATCGTGAGCGTGCCCGCGGCCGTGAGGCCCTGCGAGGTGAACGCCGATCCCGCGAGGTAGATGCCGAAGACCACGAGGTTCGAGAGCGTGCAGAGCGCGAGGCACCAGAGCGCCTTGGCCCACCAGGCGCGCCCGAGCGGGAAGCCCAGGCCCAGAAGCCCCCGCATCCGCGTGCGAGCGTCCGCCCGCGCGACGCACGCCACCACGAGCGAGAGGGACACGGGCAGGAAGAGCGCGTACCAGTAGTTCCACGCGCTGAAGATCTGCACGCCCCGGTAGGGCATCGCGCCGAGCAGCGGCATCGGCAGCGCCATGAGCACGGCCAGGCGAACCGGTGCCGCGTGGCGCGACTTCAGGGCCTCGGCGCGCAGGCCCGCGAGCAGGCCGCCTTTCTCGCCCGTCATGCCGCCACCTCCCCGCGCGCTCGTCGCCCCTCCCGGCAGACGCTCATGAAGAGTCCCTCGAGGTCCTGCCCGGGCCGAAGCGCATCCTCGTAGGCGAGGCGCCCCCCGCAGATGATGCCGATGGTGTCCGCCATCTGCTGCACCTCGGAGAGGATGTGGCTCGAGACGATCACCGTCGTGCCCGCCGCCGCGAAGCCGCGGATCTGGTCGCGCAGCTCCTCGATGCCGATGGGGTCGAGGCCGTTGGTGGGCTCGTCGAGCACGAGCAGGCGCGGCCGGGCGATCAGCGCCAGCGCGAGCCCCAGGCGCTGCCGCATGCCCATCGAGAAGCGCCCGGCGCGCTTCTTCCCGGTGTCCGCGAGGTCCACGGCGGCGAGCACCTCATCTACGCGGCTCTCGGGAAGGCCCAGCAGCGTGGTGCGCACGCGCAGGTTCTCGCGCGCGGTGAGGTTGGGGTAGAGCGGCGCCTCCTCGATGAGGCTGCCGATTGCGTAGAGGTCCTCGCGGCGCCAGGCGTGCCCGGCAAAGAGGATCTCCCCGGCCGTCGGCCGCAGCATCCCGCAGATCATCTTGAGCGTTGTCGACTTGCCGGCGCCGTTGGGACCGAGCAGCCCGTACACCTCGCCCTCGCGGATATGAAGGCTCACGTCGGCCACGGCGTCCTGCGCCTGGTCGCCGCGGCCGAAGCGCTTGGTGAGCCCGCGCGTCTCGAGCATGTAACCCATGGGCTTATCCTTTCTCTTCCGGGCGCGCGGGCCGAGTCGCCGTGCCCGCGCACCTTACCTTTCGGGTTCACCATCCATGGTGGGGCGCGTTTCTAACGAAGCCGTAACGGCCGTTGGGCTCTTTTGGCGCCAGCCCTTCTCGACCCGCACGCATTTGCTTAAAGCAACAACTTTCCCGATCGATGTAATCACCGAATCAAAACGTGTACACCAGCCACCAAAGATGCCGAAAAATGTCGCTTTTGGAGGCTGATGTACACAAATGCAGAATCCAGCGCAGCCCAGAGGCGCCCTCCACATGTCTGGACTCTCTATGGCTGCGCTGGATAGACATCGCCGGAACGGGTATAGTATCGAAAGTTTTGTCGTTAACCAGCGGGGGAGTCCTGTGGGCATCAAAAAGAAGATCAAAAAGGAGCTTATCGGCACTTCCGATTACCCGTCGAATAAGATCTTTACGATCTCCAATTTCATCACCTTTACGCGCCTGATCCTCACCCTGGTATTTCTGTACCTGTTTGTGACGGATAACAACCGCGTCATCGCCATCGCAATCTACGCCGTTGCCGCCTCCACCGACTGGATGGACGGCCAGATCGCCCGCATGACTAAGACGGTCTCGTGGCTCGGCAAGGTCATGGATCCCATTTGCGACCGTGCGCTGCTGTTCACCGGCGTACTTGGACTGGTGGTTCGCGGAGAGCTGCCCATCTGGGTCTGCGTGCTCATTATTGGCCGCGACATCTATCTGGGCGTCGGCACGCTTATCGTTCGTCATTATCACCGTCGACCCATCGATGTCGTCTTTCCCGGAAAGATTGCCACTGCGCTGCTCATGACCGGCTTCTCGCTCATGCTGCTCGGTTTCCCCGTTATTGACGGCCTGCATCTTTTACCTTCAACCCTTACGGCCTTCCCGGGCCTCAACGGAAGCTCGGTGCCCCTCGGCATCTTCTTTGTGTACGGCGGCGTGATCTTCTCCATGCTCACGGCTGTCATCTACTCCATTAAGGGCGGAGTGGCCATTAAACAGGCTCTCGCGCATCCCGAGGACGAGGACATCGACTTTCTGAACCCCGAAATCGAAGACTAATTCGTTGGGGTATGATTACGTACGGTTCATTATTTGCGGCACGTCCGCGATAAGTTAGGGGTTGTCATGGACAACATGGTTAACAATATGCCTCAGAATGATAAGACTGCTGACGCTACCTGCGTATTCCGCGTGCCTTCAAGCGACGTCACCGTTCCCGACCTCATGGCCAACGTGCGCATCACCGCCCCCGTTCTGTCCATCGTCAAGGGTCCGCAGACTGGTGCCGCCTTTGAGCTCGAGGACGACGTGACCACCATCGGCCGCGATCCTGCGAACGGCATCTTCCTCAACGACATGACTGTTTCGCGCAGCCACGCGCGCATTATTCGCGAGGGCCTCGGCGCTCGCATCGAGGACCTGGGCTCGCTCAATGGCACCTGGGTTGACGGTGCCATCGTCAATGCAGCCCCGCTGCACGACGGTTCTTCCGTTCAGATCGGTACGTTTACGCTCATCTACCACGAGAGCACGCCGGAGCGCATCGAAACCGGTGAGTAGGGCATGGCCGAACGCAACTATCTGAGTATCGGCCAAGTCGTCAACCTACTTCGAGGCGCATACCCCGATCTTTCGAACTCAAAAATTAGATTTCTAGAGGATGAGGGGCTCATTACCCCTCATCGTACGCCTAAGGGATACCGTCAGTACTCCAAGGAGGACGTTGATCGCCTAGAGGTCATTCTGCACTTGCAGAAGACTCGCTACATGCCGCTCAACGTAATTAAGCAGCGCTTGGAAAACGCCACGGACCTGTCAACGCTCGCCTACGAGGTGGGCTTGCTGTCCGATGTTCCACTCAAGACGGAACCCAAGGAGACTAAGCAAAAGCTACATCCCATCGAGACCATTCCCGATATGCTGGGCGTCGAGATTTCGTTTATCCGCTCGCTCGCCGAGAACGACCTCATTCGCATCATCAAGAGTCCGCAGAATCGTGAGCTCGTCGATGGCCGCGATTTTCCGATCATCCGCTACTGCTCCGAGCTGTCGCGCTTCCATATCGAGCCCCGCAACCTGCGTCAGTACGTGTCTTCCGCCAACCGCGAGTCCTCGATGTTTGAGCAGGTGCTCGTGAGCATGCTCGGCATGGACACCTCCGATGACGAGCGCGACGCCAAGCTCGAGCGTGCGTTTAAGAAGCTTCACGACCTGACGGAGGGCGTGCACACCGCGCTGCTCAAGAACCGCGTTTTTGAGTCGCTCAACGCCGTGGTCGAAGACGCCGACATCGATGCACTCGATGAGGAAATCACTCGTTCCGAGTCCACCAAGGCCAAAAACGAAGAGACAGCCGCGCCGGCTTCGCACGAGGATTCTCTCGTAAAGCCGCTCAAGGTCGTCGCCCCTTCGCAATCCGGCACCGTCACCGCGGGCAAGTAACAGCTGCCGCTTATCCGGCAACCCATTGAAAGGTCATGCAATGTACGACTTCGAATCTCAAATCGTCGACATCCCCGACTATCCCGAGCCCGGAGTCATCTTTAAAGACATCACGCCGCTCTTCGGCAATCCCGAGGCGCTCAAAGCCATGACCGATGCCCTCGCCGAGCACTTTGCCGGCATGGGAATCACCAAGGTCGTGGGCCCAGAGGCTCGAGGCTTTATGGTTGGCGTACCGGTGGCTGTAGCCCTTGGCGCCGGCTTTGTTCCCGCACGTAAACCGGGTAAACTGCCGCGCGAGACCGTGAGCCAGAGCTACGAGCTCGAGTACGGCACCGATTCAATTGAGATCCATGCCGACGCTATCAGCTCTAAAGATACCGTGTTGATTCTGGACGACTTGGTCGCGACGGGCGGAACCGTCGAGGCAACAGGTAAACTGGTGCGAGATATGGGCGCAAAGCTTGTCGGTTACGGTTGTATCCTTGAGCTTGCGTTTCTCAACCCGCGCGAGAAGCTCACGCCGTCTGATGACGATGTGGAGCTCTTTAGCCTGGTGACGGTAGACTAGCCGTTACCCTTAGTTACTGGAAAGGAAGCTACATGCGCACAGCAAACACGCATAAAAACATGGCACGCTGCGCTGCTACGGCAACCCTCGCTTGTGTTTTGGGCTTGGGCCTCGCGGCTCCTGCCTACGCCGATACCGCATCCGACCTTGCCGCTGCTCGTACGAAGCTCGAGCAGATCGGTACCCAAACCCAGCAGATTTACGATGAGCTCGCCACGCAGACGCAGGCGCTCGATCAGACTGCCGGCGAGATCACGCAAAAGCAGCAGGAGATCGCCGATGGTCAGGCCAAGCTCTCGACCTATGTCGCCGGCGAGTACAAAACCGGCGGTCTGAGCCTGCTTCAGGTTTTGACGGGTGTCGATGATCTGAGCGATATGCTCAACCGTTTGTTCTACTACGGCAAAGTTTCCGATAAGCAGGCTCAGACCATTCAAGAGGTCAAGGAGCTTAAGCAGCAGCTCACCGATAAGCAGGCCGAGCAGGAGAAGAACGTCGCCACCACGCAAAAGAAGGTCGACGAGCTTAACGCCCAGGTTCTCAGCGATTTCGGGCGGCAGGAACGGGTCGTAAGCGATGACGTTCATGTCAAAGCCC
>OJQV01000445.1_pt1 | contig 29828 bp, 27 predicted proteins | sample 1598821 | NCBI WGS metagenome assembly OJQV01 (sample SAMN03922509, study PRJEB24848) | human gut metagenome | isolation source: stool sample | host: Homo sapiens | place: Germany | collected 2011-11 | reverse complement strand
GACCTTATCAAACTCCTTCCATACAATTACCAAAGCTAAAGCCGACCTGTGTTCATAAAAATCAAGTCGGCTTTTTTCGGACGGATACATAAATGGAAGAGGTTGCCCAAGATATATTTGAGCAACCTCTTATCTGTGTCAGCTATCGTAATTGTCGTTAGCGGAGTCTGAGGAATGAGTATCCGAAGCGCTCTGCAGCAGCGCGTTCAAGCTCTTCGCGGAACTCAGGCGCAGCAAGTCCTATCATCAGTTTGGCACGCTCAGGCAGCGATTTGCCGCGTAGATTGGCTATGCCGTGTTCGGTTACAACATAGTTGGTCTGGAAACGTGTTGTAACTACGCCTGCACCTTCGGTTAGCACCGGTTTAATCTTGTTCAGACCCTTGTTGGTGGTGCTGAGCATGGCCAGGAAGCTCAATCCGCCTTCGCTGCGGCTTGAGCCGTAGACGAAGTCATGCTGGCCGCCTATGCCCGAGAAGATGCGTGTGCCGATGCTGTCGGCGCAGACCTGACCCGTAAGGTCAATCTCCAGACATGAGTTGATGCTCATCACTTTTGGATTCTGAGCTATGATGAACGGGTTGTTGGTCCAGGCTACGTCCTTGATGATGATGTCGCGGTTGTAGTTCATGAAGTCGTACAGACGGCGCGAACCAAGAGCCAAAGATGCCACCGATACGCCGGGCATTACCTTCTTCTGCGAGTTGTCGATAATGCCTTTCTCAAGCAACGGCAACACGCCGTCGGTCATTGCTTCGGTGTGTAGGCCAAGGTGCTTGTGATTGCCAAGAGCACGTATCACAGCGTTGGGGATACCGCCCACACCTATCTGCAGCGTGGCGCCGTCGGGGATATGCTCGGCTATAAAGTTGCCTATGCGTATCTCTTTCTCAGTTGGTACGGCCGTGGGTACCTCCACAAGAGGTTCGTCGGCACGCACAGCGGCTGCTAATTGCGACACATGAATCCGGGCGTCGCCATAGCTGTAAGGCATATATTTGTTTATCTGGGCAATGACGCGGTCGGCACATTCCACAGCACTTGTGGCCAGGTCAGCCGAGATGCCGAAGGATACATACCCTTCCTCGTCAGGCTCAGAGCAGTTTATCAGCGCCACATCCACGCGGCAAGTGCCGTCGCGGAACAGTTCCGGCACTTCGCCAAGGAAGCGCGGGGTGGTAACGCCATAACCTTCGGCAATCCATTTGCGCACCGAATTGCTTACGAAGAAGCTGTTTACCAGGAAGGTGTCTTTGAATTCCGGTTTGCAGTAGGGTGCGGGGCCTTTTGCCACGGCAAATGCCGAATAGAGCGTTACATCCTTCAGCTCATTGCCGCGTCGGGCCAAGGCTTCGCAAAGCACTTCGGGAATCGACGTTGAACCCTGAATGTAAACATGATCGCCACTCTCTATGAGCCGTACGGCCTCATCGGGACTAACAAAATTAATCTTTTGAGTGCTCATCGTTGAAAGCTTTGAGGCGTTTCTCCAGGTCCTGGAATGTCTTGTCGCTGTCGAGCATCGACACGCAAACGCGTATGCCGTGCTGTTTGGAGCCTGTGCCGGGCAGTGAGATAGCGCTCACACCATGACGCAGCAGCTCGCGCTGGATTGTCTCGGAGTCCATGCCGGGATATCCCACGGTGAAGAAGAAACCGTCGCCGATGGGCTCTTCCCCGTCAAGGGCATAGATGATTTCAAAACCATTGTCGGTGAAGATCTTCTTGGCACGTTCGCCGCGACGTCCGTATTCACGGCTGTCGTCCACAAAGTTCAGCTTGCCGTCGGCTGCGGCGTCAAGCATGGCGGCTAACGCACACTGAGCCGAGTGGCTGGTGCCTGACGAGGCTGCATAGAGCACACCGAAGATATAGGCGTTGATGAAAGTGGGCATGTGGTAGAAATCCACCAGCGCCGGGAACGACCGGTTGGCCACCTTCGGACTCATGCATACCATGGCTATACGCTGGCCTGCATAGCTGAAAATCTTGCTGCCCGAAAGCAACAGTATATAATTATCTGTGTAGCGGGCTACCGTGGGCACATACGGCGCCTCAAAAGGATGCGAGTAGTCATGGCGGAAGTCCATGCCCATATAAGCTAAGTCTTCCATTATGATTACATCATGGCGGTCGCAAACGCGGGCTATGATTTGCAGCTCCTCGTCGGTGAGATTGGTCCATGCCGGGTTATTGGGGCTGGAGTAAATCATGGCCGTGATATTGTCGTTGGCCATCATCTCTTCCAGTTTTGCCTCAAGCTTGGCACCGCGATAGTTGTAGATATCGAACGAAGCCTGCTTCAGACCCAGGATATGAGCCTGCGTAGGCTGTGCCGGGAAACCGGGGTTGAGGAAGAGCATGGTGTCGCGTTTCGGGTCGCGCTGGCCCAACAGCAGCATCAGCGTGAAGCTGCCCTGCATGGAGCCTACTGTAGGTATGATGCCCTCTTTGGGCACGTCTATGCCAAGGAAAGCCTTGATGAAACGTTCGCCTGCACTCTTCAGCTCAGGTATGCCGCCTATGTTGGGATATTGGTTGGCTACGCCGGCGTCCAATGCCTTTTTCTCGGCCTCCACGCCGATATGAGAGGCGGGCAAGCCGGGATTTCCAATCTCCAGATGCACCATACGTTCACCGGCACTCTCTTCTGCTTGTGCGGCTACAGAACACATCTGGCGTATGGTGGCTTCTGTAAGCATACCTACTCCGCAGGCGCGGATGGCCTCGTCAAGTTGCTGAGTTGTTATGGGAAACATTCTGTTGCGTCTTTTTGGGGTTATCGTTTGCTGAGCAGCTCGCGCGTGAGCTTCAGACCGGCGCGGAATGCGGTTATGTTCATATCCACTATCTTGTCGCCTTTGGCGCTGAAGACGCTGCGGATGCCCTCTTCAATCTTCTCGGCCTCGAGCTCTATGAAGGGAGCGGCGGCGCCAAGAAGCACCATGTTCGAGCAACGTGCTGTGGCCACCTCTTTGGCTACCTCGTCCATGTCGAAGGCCACCAGGTTCGGATGACGCTCCAGCTCGGCCGTTACCTCGCCCATTTCCGGGTAGTTGGGTATGTTGACAAACGGAAGGGTAGAGGTTACTATCCAGCCGTTCTTGCTCAGCCACGGCATATAGCGCAGAGCCTCCATGGGCTCCAGGCTTACTATCAGGTCGGCGCTGCCTAACGGAATCAGGTCGCTGGCTATGGGTTTGGAGCTCAGACGCAGGTTCGACTGAACGTCGCCGCCGCGCTGGCTCATGCCGTGAACCTCGGCTTGCTTGATGTAGAGATTTTCGCGCAACGCTGCTGCGCCAAGTATGGTGGCTATGGAAAGAATGCCCTGGCCGCCTACACCCGCCAGTACTATATCTGTTTTCATCTTTAGTATCTTTTATTGTGGTTTTGCGGTTGGGGTTACTGTTTCTTGGCTGCTGCTTTAGCTTTTGCTGCGGCATGACGGCGAGCCGTCTGTATGCACTCGCGGCGCGAAATAATCACCGAACAGCCGTGATGGTCTATCTCCTCTTTAAACAGAGCCATCATCTCGTTGTAGTTCTTGGGCAGCGAGTCGATGGTGCGCATGTGTTTGGGGTCACAGCCCAGACCGAGACAGATGTCTTCGAGCTTGCCTGTGCCTTGCGAATCCTGACCGCCTGTCATACCCGTTGTGAGGTTATCGCTGATGATAATCACCACATCGCTGTCTTCGTTGATGGCGTCGAGCAATCCCGTCATGCCCGAGTGGGTGAAGGTGGAGTCGCCAATGATGGCTACCGAGGGGTGCTGGCCGGCATCGGCGGCGCCTTTGGCCATTGTTATGGAGGCACCCATGTCGAGACACGTGTCTATGGCGTTGAAGGGTGAAAGCCAACCCAGAGTGTAGCAGCCTATGTCGCCGAACACCTTCGGGCTCTCGTAGCCCTTGAGCGTGTCGATGAGAGCATGATATACATCACGGTGGCCGCAGCCCTGGCAGAGTGCCGGCGGACGCGGAGCCACAATCTGAGGCACAACGGCAGGCTCTTCTCGGTGCAGCAGAGTCATGTTGGGACGCAGCTTGAGCAGACCTTTGCGAACATCGTCAGGCGTCAGCTCACCCGTACGCGGCAGAATGCCGTCGAGCTTGCCGTAAACGTCGCGGCGAAGATCGAGGGCGCCGCGCACCATCTCCTCAATCACCGGCATGCCTTCTTCTATTATCAGAAGCTCCTTGCACTCGTCGCTCAGGCGGCGCACCAGATTTACCGGCAGCGGATACTGCGAGATTTTCAGCGTCGGGAAGGGGATGCCCTCGGGGAATACCTCTTTAAAATAGTTATATGCCAGACCTGATACTATTACGCCGAGGCTGTGGTCCGGAGCGTCGGTATAGCTGTTGAACGGCGATTTCTCGGCAGCCTCTTCCAGGCGTGCATATATCTTTATCAGCTCTTTATAGCGCTTGCGGCTGTTTACGGGCATCAGCACCCACTGGTTGGCGTCGCCCGGATAATGCAGCTTGTTTTCGGGTTGCGGTTCGGTGGCTACTTCCACCACGCCGCGCGAGTGGCTCAGGCGTGTTACCAGGCGGAAAAGCACCGGCACACCGAATTCTTCGCTGAGGCGGAAACCATATCCTGCCATATCGTAAGCTTCCTGCTGATCGCTGGGTTCCAGACAGGGCAGCAGGGCAAACTTGGCGTAGAAGCGCGAATCCTGTTCATTCTGCGATGAGTGCATCGAGGGGTCGTCGGCGCCTACCACCAGCAGACCGCCGTTGGCGCCCGTCATGGCTGAGTTGACGAAGGGGTCGGCGGCCACGTTCAGACCAACGTGTTTCATGCTCACAGTGGCGCGTTTGCCGCAGAACGACATGCCCATGGCTTCTTCCATGGCCGTTTTTTCGTTCGACGACCAGTGAGAGTGGAGTTTGCGTTCGCGTGCTATGGGCGATTGCTGCACATATTCCAGAATTTCGGTGGAAGGGGTGCCGGGATAGGCGTATGCGCCTGAAAGACCCGCATCAATGGCCCCCTGGGCAAAGGCTTCATCGCCTAACAAAAGGCGTTTGGTTGTCATTTCCTATATTAGATTTTAAAGGTTAGTTATCTGTGGTTTGTTTCTTGCTGCAAATTTACGAAATTTATGGCATACGTGCAATAGCTTATGCTCTATAGCATGGCCGAAACAAAAAAATTACAGAAAAAATGCGAAATATTTGGTGGATTCAAAAAAAGGTATTAACTTTGCCCCCGTTTTATGGCTCCTCTTAAAAAAGCGAGGGAAGTGATGCGCCCTGGCGATATGAGAAACGGGATGGCTGCCATAGAGCTGAAAATGTAAACAGAGTAGTACAACACAAACGCCATGTCAAAAATTTGTCAATTGACCGGTAGGAAGGCTACAGTGGGCAACAACGTTTCCCACTCAAAGCGTCGCACCAAGCGCAAATTCAAAGTAAATATTCACACCAAGAAATTCTACTGGCCCGAGCAGAATATGTGGATAGAGCTGCGTGTAAGCGCCGCCGCCCTCCGCACAATCAACAAGATTGGTCTTAACGCCGCCCTGAAAAAAGCCGAGAAAGAAGGAAACCTCGACTACAAGGACGTAAAGATAATCTCCTTATAAATTCACCCGCAAAATCCTGAAAAGAAATGGCAAAGAAAGCTAAAGGCAACCGGGTGCAGGTTATCCTCGAATGTACCGAGCAGAAAGGTAGCGGCGTTCCCGGTATGAGCCGTTACATCACAACTAAAAACCGCAAAAACACCACAGAGCGTCTGGAGCTGAAGAAGTACAACCCCTACCTCAAGCGCTACACCGTTCACAAGGAAATTAAATAAGCACCCTAAGAAATGGCAAAAAAAACCGTCGCGTCTCTTCAGAAAGGTGAAGGCCGCACTTTCAGCAAAGTTATCAAGATGGAACGTTCGCCCAAAACAGGTGCTTACGTTTTCAAAGAGGAAATGGTGCCCAACGACGCTGTTAAAGAAGCGCTCAAATAAGCATTTTTTACAATCACATACAGGCGAGGTTGATAAGCCTTAAAGGGCTTATCAACCTCGTGTTTTTATACCTCTGCCCCAAACCGGCGCAAAATATATAGCCCCTGTTGGCCGTTATTCATAATGTATAACCATATATCCGCTTCAGGGGAATTCTCCTTTGGCGCATTACGTTGCGTAATGAACAAGCCGAATGCCTTTGTTGAGTAAAAACACTAACACTAATCATAACACCCTAAATAAGACCTCAGATAAGACTATGACAGCCTTAATATCGCGTCGCATAAGGTCAGCATTGATTCTCATGCTGATGTTTCTGCCTCTGTTGGGCAGTGCGGCTCCCGTGCAGTGGTCGGTGAAAGTTACAGGTCAGAACACCGAGAATCCGGCCGTTGTCATCACAGCCCAGGTTGCGTCGGGCTATCACCTCTATGCACCCTCAAACCCTCAGCCCGGTGGCGTGCCCATTACCTTCAGGTTCGACAACCTGAAAGGAGCCAAACTGGTCGGTGCCCCGGTGGCTAATAAAAAGTACACAAAAGCCTACAACGACATATTCGAGCAGGACGAACACTATTTCTCCGGCTCGGTGAGCTTTACCCAGAAGCTGAAACCTACGGCCGAAAAAATTTCAGTCGACGTTGAGGTCAACGGGCAGGTTTGCAACGATGGCGGCTGCTTCCCTGTGCATCATGCGGCCAAACTGACGGCCACTGCCAAGATGGCTGCCAAGGATGATGCTAAAGAGGCTGCTGAAGAGGAAAAGACCGAGGCTCTGACAGATATGGTCGATTCGCTTCATGCCGATGAGACGTTGCTGCCTGAGGCTGACAATTCAAATGTGTCGGCTATGCAGACCTCATACTGGCAGAATGTGGAGAGTGAGTTCAAGCAGTTCGGCGAAGACGGCGCCACTCAGGGCCGCAGTTTGCTCTACATCTTCATTGCCGGCTTCCTCGGCGGACTGGTGGCACTCGTTACGCCATGTGTCTGGCCCATGATTCCCATGACTGTCAGCTTCTTCCTGAAAAAGAAAAACGGTGGCAAGAAACGCGCTGTCGGTCAGGCCGCTCTCTATGGCACCGGCATCGTGGTGATTTATGTGGGGCTCGGACTGATTATCACTGCTATTTTCGGGGCCTCGGCTCTGAACAATCTGGCCACGAGTGCCATCTTCAACATCATCTTCTTCGCTCTGTTGGTGCTGTTTGCCATCTCCTTTATGGGCGGCTTCGAGCTGACATTGCCGGCCTCCTGGACTAACAAGATGGATGCAAAGGTTGATTCCACCACCGGCTATCTGTCGCTCTTCTTCATGGCCTTTACCCTGGTGTTGGTATCGTTCAGCTGCACAGGTCCCATCATCGGCACGCTGCTTGTGGAGGCTGCCGCAACAAGCAACTTCCTCTCGCCGGCAGTGGGCATGTTTGGCTTCTCGCTGGCGTTGGCATTACCCTTCACCCTGTTTGCCCTCTTCCCCTCGGTTCTGAAGTCGATGCCCAAGAGCGGCGGTTGGCTCAATACCGTCAAAGTCGTTCTCGGCTTCCTTGAGCTGGCTCTGGCCCTTAAGTTCCTGTCGGTTGCCGATTTGGCATACGGATGGCGAATCCTTGACCGCGAGGTGTTCCTGGCCCTCTGGATTGTTATTTTCGGTCTGCTTGGTGTCTATCTGCTTGGAAAGCTCACCTTCCCGCACGACAGCAAAGTGGAACGCATCGGCATTCCCCGATTCATGCTTGCCTGCATCTCCCTGGCTTTTGCCGTTTACATGATTCCCGGTCTATGGGGCGCTCCTCTCAAGAGCATAAGTGCCTTCGCTCCGCCGGCTCATACGCAGGATTTCTCGCTCTACGAAGGCGATGTCCATGCCAAAACTGATAATTTCGACGAGGCTCTGACAATGGCGCGTGAGCAGAACAAACCGGTGCTGATTGACTTTTCCGGACACGGTTGTGTAAACTGCCGCAAAATGGAGGCGTCTGTATGGACTGACCCGTGCGTGAAATCGGTTATTGACCAAGACTTCATTCTCGTTACCCTGATGGTGGATGAAAAACAGGCTCTGCCGGAGCCGATGACGGTTACTGAGTCAGATGGTCAGAAACGCACCCTCCGCACCGTAGGCGACAAATGGAGTTACCTGCAGCGCACAAAATTCGGTGCCAACGCTCAGCCTTATTATGTGATACTCGATCCTCAGGGTCATCCCCTTGAGGCTCCCTACGGATTCAATGAGTCGGCCTCCGACTTCCTCGACTTCCTGCAGCGTGGCCTCGACAACTTCGACAAGGTTAAGAAATAACTGCTGCCATCGGCATCTAATTGCCGCATAGATAAGTAGTTGCATAATCAAGAAACACCTGCGGAAATGCCCTTCCGCAGGTGTTTCTTCTCTAATTGACCCTATGTTATTACCTCTTTGGCGCCGCTTTTGTCCCTTTTTGCGCAAAGAGCGATTTCTGCGGTACTCAAATTTTATAAATATTTTTTCGTCATCCCCAACCCCCTATCAATAAAAGTCTTCGGTGATTTATCTACATCCGTAAGTGCCTAAAATGGGCCTCGGGCATTTTGATGAACCGCCTTTTTTGACTACCTTTGCATTCACCAAGCCAAAGAAAGTGGAAGATATAATACTTCATATCCGTTATTTACTGCGTCAGCACTCGTGCGTGATAATGCCCCGGTTGGGAGCCCTTATCGCCACTGAGCGCCATGCGTGCATAAACGAAGAATGGGGTAGGATAGAGGCTCCCACACGCGAGGTCTGCTTCAATGGCGCCATAGTAAACAACGACGGTCTGCTGGCCACCAGCATAGCACGCCGCCTGCGTATCAGCTATGAAGAAGCCTGCGCCCTGATGGACAAGGGCATTGACCGCATGAAACAACACCTTGAGGCTGATGGCGAGGTATCGCTCGGGCGTATAGGCACGTTACGGCGCAGCGACGACGGTCGGTTAATCTTCGACCCGGCACTCACTGCCCAGCAACAGAGCGACGCCATGGGCTTACGTACGGTTGCAATACCGGGTCATGAGAGTGATAAGGCAGAAGCCCAAGCGGCACCTGTGGCAGATAAACGCTATTATCATCTGCGCATAAGCAAATATGCCACGCGCGTAGCCGCCGGCATCATCTTGCCTTTGGTAACGGCCTTCGGCATATTGATATGGACCCTGTCGCTGAACGGTAACGGCACCATGACCACCGGCATAGACTACGCGTCTGTGCTTCCCATGCCTTCCGCCAAGGCTCCTGCTGCCAAAGAGGCGACAGCGACCAAGGCTGTGAGCAATGCTCAGGAAGGCGTACTCGTTGTAGCAGTGTTTAATGTTGAGAGCCAGGCACAGATGTTCCTGAACCAGCATGCCGACTCTCAGTATAGACTCAGCATCTCACCTTACGGCAAAACCTATCGTGTAACCACACAACCCACGGGCCGTGAGAATTTGCTGAAACTGCTTCACACCACCGATTTCATTGTGGAGTATCCCGGAGCATGGATCTGGATGCTCAATAAATGATAAATGCTAATAAGCTGATACTCAGCGAGTTAGCGGTTGAGATAAAAATTTTTAAAAAATTTTTGGTCAAAACACTTGCGGGAATAAAAAATTAGTTGTAACTTTGCACTCGCAAACGAGAAAGAACAATGACATTCTGAATCGCGAAAGCGAAAATGCGAAAATAGCTCAGTTGGTAGAGCACGACCTTGCCATGGTCGGGGTCGCGGGTTCGAGTCCCGTTTTTCGCTCTTTTTTTGTCCAGGTGGCGGAATGGTAGACGCGCTACTTTGAGGGGGTAGTGGGATGATATCCCGTGTGAGTTCGACTCTCATTCTGGACACTCAATTTACCCGGTCAGGGTCTCCTGATCGGGTTTTTTGTTTTTATCAGGTCTCATAGACTTGAAACTGTGATAAGTAACTGTTGGTTCCGGTCAATGTGTCGGTCAAGGTGCCGGATGATGTGTCTGTAAACGGCATCGATAGGGAGCAGTAAAGCTTGAACTATAATCTTTGAGCCTATTGGCGTTATCATTAGCTCATTCTTGCCTGTAAGCTCTTTCCCGACGGAGTAAAAAGTCTCACAGCAACCGGTTCAAGATTTCCTTGCAGTTACTTCAGATATTTGTTCTACAACCTCTTCTTCACAAACAACAACATCATCATGAAACATTTACAAGCAAAAAGCATCCTTATTGCGTTAATATGCATCTTGGGTGTAGGCTCGGCGGTTTCTGCAGCCCGTCCGGCCAAGAAAAGAGCTAAAGCCAAAGCCACCTCTACGGTGTCCGTCCCTTATTTCATTTCTGAGATTGGCGGCGTAAAGGGATATTATCTGGCTGCATACGGCAGAAGCTTCGACAATTTGAAATACGGCATTCTCGACAGCTTGGGTAATTTAATCACACCCAAGTTCAGCGAATCTCTCACCCTCGGCAAATCCACCAAGGGTTACTTCCTCATTGTGCCTCAGCAGCAAAGCAGCAAATGGGTGAACTTCGACGGTTCCCTGATTCGCAACTTCCCCAACACGCAGACAACTCCCATTGGCGAGGACCTGATTTTCTTCCAGGTAGGAACAGAATATTCCAAAAGCGGCCTTATGGACGTCAACGGCAAGGTGCTTATTCCCAATACTGAGGGAATCTCGTTCAACCAGGCTGCCGGCGAGAATGTGATTGCTTACAAAAACGGCACAATGTGCGGCATTGTCAACCGCAAGGGCGAGACAGTTGTGGACTTCATCTATGACTGCATCGGAACTCCGACCAATGGCTGGATAGCAGCCGTGAAAAACGGCAAAGCCGGATATATCGACATGAAAGGCAAAGTCATGGTACCCTTCATCTACGATTATGACGAATATTGGGGCGAAGATGGTGCAGACCCGTTGCCTATGTATGCTGTTAACGGCGTTGGCATAGTCTGCAAGGATGGTAAATGGGGCGCTGTGGATGCAAACGGCAAAACGGTGATTCCTTTTGCATATAGCAATGCCGCCATTGGCAGCAAGGGTACAATTGCAATGTACGACGGCATAAATGACATGAGGGAGTATTACTTCGACAGCACCGGCCGACTCAAGGGCAAACTTCAGCAGAAAGGCTATACTTACGGCGATGTCGACGACTTGCATCCCTACATGAGCCCGACGACTGATAAATGTGGTTACGTCAATAGTGAAGGTCGTTTGGTGATTCCCGCCATCTACACCAGAGTCTCGGAGTTTAACGGACCGACAGCGCTTGTTAAAAAGGGCGGTGTGTGGATGTTAATCAACCGTCAGGGACAGGTGGTGAAACGCAATGTGGCCCGCTACAATATCACAGAACTGGTAGGCTGAGAAGTTATCAACTGAAATGAATAAAGACGGCTCCGCAATGAGGTTAGTGACTTATTTGCAGAGCCGAAATTTTTTTGAAGCACCATGAAAATCAGATTAGCCACACCTGATGACCTGCAATTTACCGATGAGGTATTTGCAGCGGCTCGTGAGCGGATGCGAGCCGAGGGAAATACGCAGCAGTGGGTCAACGGTTATCCGTCCCATGAGGTAATACTGCGCGATATCAGTCGTGGCGAAGGGTACATAATTGAGGCTCAGGGATGCGTTTCAGGCTATTTCTGTCTGCAACATGGCCTGGAGCCCACTTACGCTCAGATACGCGGAGAATGGCCCTCTGAAGGCCCTTATCTCACCATTCACCGCGCTGCCGCTCGCATTGCCGGCTTACATATCTTTCCTGCAATTATCAGCTTCGCTTCCCGCTATGGACTTACGCTAAGGGCCGATACGCACGCGCAAAACAAGACAATGCAAAGGCTGCTGCTCAGGCATGGTTTTAGATATTGCGGCGAGATAACCCTAAGCGACGGCTCGCCGCGACTGGCTTATCAGCTTGATGAATGAGGTGGAATATTAGTCCGGCAACTGTCTGAGACGTGGCGAAAAATTTGTACCTTTGCAGAAAGTTTCTTCTATCATGAATACTCCGTTTGATTTTGATGAGATAGTGAACCGGCGCGGCACCGGTAGCGTGAAATGGGACCGTTGTGATGATGCTTCCATGCTGCCTATGTGGGTGGCTGATATGGATTTCAAAACAGCTCCCGCCATTATTGAGGCTGTGAAAAGGCGTGCCGCCGAGGGCGTCTATGGCTATGTGCATGTTCCCGACAGTTATTATGAGGCCGTGATAAACTGGTTTGAAAAGCGCCACGGATGGTCTATTGCCTCCCCCGAAGATATAACATATATTCCCGGCATCGTGCCGGCTCTGGGCATTTTGGTAAATGCTCTCACCAACCCCGGCGATGGCGTTATCTTTCAAACTCCGGCTTACAACTGTTTCTTCTCAATGGTAGAGAACAACGGCCGCAAAATGGCTCTCAACCCGCTTTTGCGCCGTGAAACGGAGACAGGTTATTATTTTGAAATTGACTTTGACGGCCTGGAGAGATTGGCCGCAAAGCCCGAGAACCGTGTTTTGCTGCTTTGTAATCCTCATAATCCAACGGGCAGGGTATGGACCCGTGAGGAGTTGCAGCGGGTCAGCGAGATAAGCAAACGCCACGGCGTTATTGTGGTCAGTGATGAGATTCACTGCGAAATAGTTCATCCGGGCTTCTCCTATACGCCTTTTGCCACCGTTGACGCCGACTGTGTTACATGCTGCTCACCCACTAAAGGGTTCAACATAGCCGGACTGTTAGTGTCGAACATCATCACTCACCGGGCTGACCTGCGGAGCAAGATACAACAACGCATACAGACCATGGAGGCCAACCTGATGAATCCTTTCGGCATAGTGGCTTTGCAGGCTGCATACAACGAGGGAGGCGAGTGGTTAGACGCCTTAAATGAGTATCTTTACAACAATTACCTCACCCTGCGCAGAGAGCTTGGCACCCGCCTGCCGCAACTGAATCTTTCCAACAGCCAGTCAACCTATCTGGCCTGGGCAGATATCTCATCACTGGATCTTACAGCCGATGAAGTAGAGCAGCGCTGCAAAGAACGCGGCCATGTATGGATCAATTCCGGCCGCATGTACGGCGACCCCTCCTTCATCCGCATCAACTACGCCTGTCCCCTCTCCCTCCTCCTCGACGGCCTTTCCCGCATCTTCCGCTCTCTATCATAGACACTTTTCTATACTGAGAGGGAGGACTTTTCTATCTCTTAGGAGCGCTGTAGAGCGTCTGCGGAGACTGTTATCCGGTATGTTTAGCAGCGAATCTTGAAGCAGATTTGACATTAGCTTTACAAATAAAGAAAGGGAGGCCGCATCTGAGTGGAGATGCGGCCTCTGTATGCTCAATAGAGTGATGTTGCGCTATAAGAGAATGAAACTCAGGCGTTCTTGACTTTGTCGACAATGGCTTTGAAAGCCTCGGGGTTGTTCATTGCCAGGTCGGCGAGAACCTTGCGGTTGATTTCCACACCTGCTTTGTGGATGAGACCCATGAGCTTTGAGTAGCTGAGGTCTTCCAGGCGTGCTGCAGCGTTGATACGCTGAATCCAGAGGGCGCGGAAGTTGCGTTTTTTGGCTTTACGGTCGCGGTAGGCGTAGGTCAGACCTTTTTCCCAAGTGTTTTTGGCAACGGTCCAGACGTTGCGGCGGCTGCCGTAGTAACCACGGGTGAGTTTCAGTATCTTTTTTCTCTTGGCGCGCGAAGCGACATGATTTACTGATCTTGGCATCGTTGAAATGAATTGTGGGCGAAGGCGTCAGCCGGCTGTGGGCCAACTGTTCTTTGGTGCCTGTGCCCGGTTTGTATTAAAAGTTGTTGAGTGTTGGGAAGATTGGCGGGTTAGATGCCCAGGAGGCGTTTTACCTGCTTTACGTTGGTGGCGTCTACCAGACCGGTGTGGTCGAGGTTGCGTTTACGCTTCTTCGTTTTCTTGGTGAGAATGTGGCTGTGGTAGGCGTGTTTACGCTTGATCTTCCCTGTGCCGGTGAGCGCAAAGCGCTTTTTGCTGGCACAGTTGGTTTTCATTTTGGGCATGATTGCTTGATGTTTTTAGTTGTTGTTGTTACCTCGGCCATGAGGGGCCTACGGTCTCTAATTTTATTTGTTCACTCTGCTGAGCTTTCTTCTTTGTTTTCTTCCGAGGGTGTTTCCTCTGCGGGTTTGGCCACACGGCTCTCGGGTGCTTTCTCTTTCTTGGCCGGCTGTTTGAGTGGTGTCAGCATTATGGTCATGCGTTTGCCCTCGAGCACAGGCATCTGTTCCACTTTGCCCAAGTTTTCCAAATCAGATGCGAAACGCAGCAGAAGCACTTCTCCCTGTTCTTTAAAGAGGATGGAGCGGCCGCGGAAGAAGACGTATGCCTTCACCTTGCTGCCTTCCTGCAGGAAGCCCTGAGCGTGTTTGAGCTTGAAGTTGTAGTCGTGGTCATCCGTCTGCGGACCGAAACGAATCTCCTTTACTGTAACCTTTGAGGCTTTTGCCTTCTGCTCTTTAGCACGTTTTTTCTGCTGATAGAGGAACTTGGAGTAGTCGAGAATCTTGCATACGGGCGGGTCGGCCGTGGGCGAAATCTCAATCAGGTCCAGCTCCAGCGAGCGTGCGATTTTGAGAGCTTTCTCTATGGGATAGATGCCCTGCTCTACATTGTCGCCTACCAGACGCACCTGTCGGGCGCGTATCTGTTCGTTTGTGGCGTACGGGTCTTGACGCTGGCCGCGTCGCATGGGGCGCTGACCCGGACGAGGACGGGGGGTCGACGGACGGCGTGGACCAAAAAATTGAGGTTTTTTCTCCATTCAGGATTCTGGGGGTTGGTGTTGGTTGTTATTGGTTGTTTATTTTTTTACTTTTTGATTGGTTAAGGCATTGACAACGGAGTTTACCATATCGGCAAATTCCTGTATGCTCATGGTGCCCTTGTCTCCTTCGCCCTGACGGCGTACGCTTACGGTGCCATCGGCTTCCTCTTTCTCGCCGACAATGAGCAGATAGGGAGTCTTGCGCAATTCGTTGTCGCGTATTTTGCGACCGATTTTCTCATTGCGGTCATCCACGAAAGTGCGTATGCCCTGTTCGTCGAGCTCGGCCGATACTTTCTGTGCGTATGCGTTGAACTTCTCGGAGATGGGCAGTATGGCAGCCTGTTCGGGAATGAGCCAGAGCGGCAGTTTGCCGGCGGTGTGTTCGAGCAACACGGCCACAAAACGCTCCATGGAGCCGAACGGTGCGCGGTGAATCATCACCGGGCGGTGTTTCTGGTTGTCGGCGCCGGTGTATTCAAGTTGGAAGCGTTCGGGCAGATTGTAGTCTACCTGTATGGTGCCCAACTGCCAGCGGCGACCTATGGCATCCTTCACCATGAAGTCGAGCTTGGGACCGTAGAAGGCTGCCTCGCCCTCTACCTGCTTGGCGTTGAGACCCTTTTCGCGGCAGGCTTCTATGATGGCATTTTCTGCAAGATGCCAGTTTTCGTCGCTGCCTATGTATTTGGTTTTGTTCTTCGGGTCGCGCAGAGAAATCTGAGCTTCGAAGTTCTGGAAATCGAGCGCTTTGAAGATGTAGAGGATAATATCCATCACCTTTAGGAACTCATCCTTAATCTGCTCGGGGGCACAGAAGATATGAGCGTCGTCTTGCGTAAATCCGCGTACACGAGTGAGTCCGTGGAGCTCGCCGCTCTGTTCGTAGCGGTAAACGGTGCCGAACTCGGCCAGACGCAGAGGCAGGTCGCGGTAGCTGCGCGGAGCCGCCTTGTAAATCTCGCAGTGATGGGGGCAGTTCATGGGTTTGAGCATGTATTCCTCGCCCTCTTCCGGAGTGTGGATGGGCTGGAAGGAGTCCTTGCCGTATTTTGCCCAGTGGCCCGACGTTACGTAGAGCTGCTTGTTGCCGATATGCGGAGTTATTACCTGCAGATAGCCGTATTGTTTCTGAATCTTGCGCAGGAACTGTTCCAGACGGTCGCGTAGAGCGGCGCCTTTGGGGAGCCACAGCGGCAGACCCTGGCCAACGGTGGGGGAGAAGTGGAAAAGTTCCATCTCGCGGCCCAACTTGCGATGGTCGCGTTTCTTGGCCTCTTCAAGCAGCGCCAGATACTCGTCGAGCATCTTCTTCTTGGGGAAGGTGATGCCGTAAACGCGCACCAACTGCTGACGTTTCTCGTCGCCGCGCCAGTAAGCACCGGCAAGGCTCATCACCTTGGCGGCTTTGATAGGAGCTGTGGTGGGAAGGTGCGGACCGCGGCAGAGGTCGGTGAAATTACCCTGAGTGTAAGTGGTAATGGTGCCGTCTTCCAGCTCGCTGATAAGCTCGCATTTATACGTCTCGCCCCGATTGCCGAAAGCCTCCAGCGCATCGGCTTTGCTGACTTCGCGACGCACGATGTTCTCTTTGTGCCGTGCCAGTTCCAGCATCTTGTCTTCAATGCGTTTGAAGTCCTCGTCGGTGATTTTGTTGTCGCCCGGGTCGATGTCGTAGTAGAAACCATTTTCAATGGCCGGACCGATGCCGAATTTCACGCCCGGGAAGAGTTCCTGAAGCGCTTCGGCGAGCAAATGGGCCGAAGAATGCCAGAAGGCGTGTTTGCCCTCTTCATCCTCCCATTTGAAAAACTGTATAGAGGCGTCCTTCTCCACCGGTCGCGTCAGGTCATAGTCATTGCCGTCGAGCTTGACAGCGAGAACGTCTTGAGCAAGACGCGGGCTGATGCTCTGCGCTATTTCCAGCGGGGTGGTACCCTCGTTGTATTCGCGGCTGCTGCCGTCGGGAAATTTTATGTTGATCATCTGTCGTTTCAATAATTTTGCAAAGTTAGTAATATTTGGTGTGTTTTCCAAATTTACCACCTTAAATCATTTCAAATTCAGATATTTTATGCTTTAGTGGCCTCGCTAATACGCTTATTGGCGAGAATATGACCATGTTACCCTTGCCTGCCCACGGAAATTGGGGATGGGAGGAGCCAACTTGCACACTGACACTCGCACCCCTTCCAGGTGAGGCCAGCGATGCAATACAGCCTCGCCAATGCGACGTGCCACATACTCCAAAGTGGCTGACGGCGTCTGCATCTCGACTTTCACCACTTCGTAAAGCTCGGCATAACACAGAGAGTCCTCCAGGGAATCGTTGTCGGCCGAGGTGCCCGGTTTGCCATCCTCTTTAACCTCTTTCGGCGGAGTGGTTGAGTAACAGGCTTTTACGTCTACTTCAAACTCGTTGCCAACCTTCTTTTCCTGCGGCAGCATGCCGTGGAAGGCATGGAAGCGCACCTCTTCCAGGCACACCTCCATGGTGGCGTTCCCGCGTGGCATCATCAGCAATTGCAGCCGCTTACCGGAATCTTGTCGATGCGGCGCTGATGGCGGCCACCCTCGAACTTGGCGTCGAGATAAGCCGATACAATTTCGCAGGCCAGATCGTAAGAGATGAAGCGCGCCGGCATTACCAGGAAGTTGGCGTTGTTGTGCTGTTTGGCCAGAGCTGCCAGTTCGGGGAGCCAGCAGAGAGCCGCGCGGATGCCCTGATGCTTGTTGAGAGTCATCTGCATGCCGTTGCCGCTGCCGCACATGCCTATGCCGAAGGCACATTCACCTTTCTCCACGGCTTGGGCGGCCGGATGAGCGAAGTCGGGGTAATCGCACGATTCCGAGCTGTAAGTGCCGAAATCCTCTACATCGTAACCCAGAGAGCGCACATACTCAATTATTTTCAGTTTAAGGTCGTAGCCGGCGTGGTCGCTGGCAAATGCTATTTTAGTCATGATTAGCTGGTGTGTTTGTTCATCGCAACGGCGAGGCGCGGCGCATGGTTCAGGCCCCTCCGCTTTCCGACCACAAAATTAAGCAAAATTTGGAATTACCGCCCTCTCTTTCAAAAATTTTTTGTATCTTTGTACTCGGATTTCGGCGGAGCCGTTTCCGGTGCCTCTCTCTTCAATAACAAAAAAGAATCCAAGATTCCAATGCAAGAAGACGAAGAAAAGATTTTCGGCGACATGGACGGTGAGGACCGTACAGTCACCGTCAATATCGACACCGAGATGAAGCAGAGTTACATTGACTATTCAATGTCGGTGATAGTGTCGCGTGCCTTACCTGATGTGCGCGACGGCTTCAAACCGGTTCACCGGCGCGTTCTGTACGGCATGAACCAGCTGGGTAACAACTATAACGGCGATACGAAGAAATCGGCGCGTGTAGTAGGTGAGGTAATGGGTAAGTATCACCCCCACGGCGACTCTTCCATTTATAACACCATGGTGCGTATGGCTCAAGACTGGAGTCTGCGTTATCCGCTAATCTACGGTCAGGGCAACTTCGGCTCCATCGACAATGACTCTGCAGCCGCCATGCGTTATACGGAGGTGAAGCTCGAGCGTATGGGCGAGGAGATGCTGCGAGACCTCGATGCCGACACCGTGGACTTTGTGCCTAACTTCGACAACACCACCCGCGAACCGAGCGTGCTACCTACGCGTATACCTAACCTGCTGGTAAACGGCTCTGCCGGCATCGCAGTGGGTATGGCTACCAATATGCCGCCTCATAACCTCACCGAGTGTCTGAACGCTTCGATAGCGTTGATTGACAACCCGGAAATGACGGTTGATGACCTTATGCAGCACATTAAGGCTCCCGATTTCCCCACAGGCGGCGAGATTTTCGGCATGCAGGGTGTGCGCGACGCCTATACCACAGGTCGCGGCCGCGTGATGCTGAGAGCCAAGGCTGAAGTGGTGCCCGGCGACAGGCATGACACCATAGAGATTACGGAAATCCCCTACGGGGTGGTGAAAAAGGACCTTGTAAAGGGCATAGCCGACCTGGTAGAGGAGAAAAAGGTGGATGGCATAAGCGACATCCGCGACATCTCGGCCCGCGGCAAGATTCACATTATCATTGATGTGAAACGCGAGGCCAACGCCAGTGTGCTGCTCAACAAGCTCTTTAAGCTCACTCAGCTGCAGACGTCTTTCAGTGTTAATAATGTGGCTCTGGTCAACGGCCGTCCGCGAACACTGAATCTCAAAGAGCTGCTCGAGAACTTTGTGGAGCACCGCCATGAAGTGGTGATTCGCCGCACACGTTTCGAGCTGAACAAAGCTCAGGCTCGCGTGCATATTCTCGAAGGACTCATCATAGCTGTCGACAACATCGACGAGGTGATACACATCATCCGTTCGAGCAAAACCACCGAAGAAGCCCGTCAGCGTCTGAGCGAACGCTTCGGTCTCGACGACATACAGACTCAGGCTATCGTGGAGATGCGCCTGCGTCAGCTCACCGGTCTGGAGATAGACAAGTTGCGCGCTGAGATGGCCGAGCTGTTGAAGCTGATTGAATATCTGCGCGACATTCTGGATAATGATGCTTCGTGCCGCCGTGTGATGAAGGATGAGCTGATTGAGATACGTGACAAATACGGCGACGAACGCCGCACGCGCATCAACCTCTTCTCCGGCGATTTCAATGCCGAGGATTTCTATCCCGACGATGAGATGATTATCACCATCTCGCATCTCGGATACATCAAACGTACCCCGTTGGCCGAGTTCCGCGCACAGCATCGCGGCGGAGTAGGCTCGCGCGGCTCTTCGAGTCGTGAGGCCGATTTCATAGAGCATATCTATCCGGCAAGCAATCACAACCACATACTCTTCTTTACCCGCAAGGGTCGTTGCTATTGGCTTAAGGTCTATGAAATTCCCGAAGGCGCCAAGAACAGCAAGGGCAGGGCAATACAGAATCTGCTGAACCTTGACGGCGATGACCAGGTGAATGCCTTTATCCGCGTCAAGAACCTTCAGGACCACGACTTCTGCACATCGCATAACCTGATATTCTGCACACGTCAGGGTATCATAAAGAAGACCAGTCTGGAGGCTTATTCGCGTCCCCGCACCAATGGCGTCAATGCCATCATCATCCGCGAGGGTGACCAGGTGATTCAGGTACGCCTTACCGACGGCAATGCCGACATCATGCTGGCCAACCGCAAAGGTCGCGCCGTACGCTTCCACGAGAGCAGAGTACGCGAAATGGGCCGTATGTCGACCGGTGTTCGCGGCATGACGCTCGATGGTGAGGATGACGAAGTGATAGGCATGATAACCCTGCGCGGCGGCGAAGAGGAAACCGTAATGGTGGTTAGCGAAAACGGCTTCGGCAAACGCTCAATACCTGCCGAATACCGTATCACCAACCGCGGCGGCAAGGGCGTGGTGACCATGAACGTTACTGAAAAGACCGGCATGGTGGTTGCTATCAAGAACGTTACGGATGCCAACGACCTGATGATTATCAATCAGAGCGGGGTAACGTTGCGTCTGCCGGTTGATACTATTCGCGTTACCGGACGTGCCACTCAGGGCGTCAAGCTCATCGACCTGCGCAAACGCGGCGATGTCATTGCCAGTGTCTGCAAGGTGGAGAGTGACCCCGAAACCGTTACCGACGAGGGCGAAGAGCAGTTGAAGCGCGAAGAGCTGGAACACAAGGTTGACCTCGCCGAGAAACGTGTGGAACATGAGGCTGAAGCGGTAATTGAAGAGGCTGACCTGGAGGCCGAGGCAGCTCAGAGTGACGAGTCTGATTCTACCGTTGAATAAGGCTCGGATAAACAAATACAAAAAACAGAGTTTTGAATCTCAAGTAAAACAAGAAAATAAAAATCGGCATCTTGAAACAACCTCTATATCATAAATAAGCCGGAAGAGCGTTTTATATATAGGTAGAATCAGACCGAGCCTGCGGAAGCGGCTGAAAAGCCTGAAAAAGCCTGTAAAAAACGCTCAGAGTCCGGCGGAATTTGAAATGCAGGATGGTTTGAGTGCCGACGGCAAGAGCTAAAAACCTTTGCTTGAAACCCTTACAGAAACTAAAACACTTAAAATATTCAAACATGAAAAAGACATTCGTAGCTGCGTTGTGTCTGCTTACAGTAGGAAGCATGTTCGGCCAGAAAAAGGCTGTTGACAATGCTGCCAAGCTGGCTGGCAAGCCCAACAAAATCGAAGAAGCCCGCCAACTGGTGCAGAGCGCCATGGAAAATCCAGAGACCTCGAACGACGCCCGCACCTATAATGTTGCCGGCCAGATTGAGTGGAAAAATTACGATAATCTCAAAGGCATGAATGCCTTGAAGGGTATCAACAACATAGACGCCGACATGGCTCAGATGTTGCTCAACGGTCTGAACTACTACACAAAGGCTCTTGAGCTTGACAAACTCCCCGATGCCAAAGGCCATCGCTATCGTTTCACAAAAGACATCATGAGCCAGCTCGCCGGCCATGACTGGGACTTCTATTCAGCCGGTGTCAACTTCTACAACTCCAAGGAGTTCAACAAAGCATACGAAATGCTGAATACCTCAGCTGATCTGCCTTCAATGCAGGGTATCCCCGCATCTTCTACTCTGATTCCCGACTCAACACGCGGCCAGATTTATTACCTGGCAGGCATCTCGGCTTACTCCTCCAAACCGCCGATGCTGAACAAAGCATACGACGCTTTCGGCAAAGCTGTGAAGATGAAATATGACGAGCCCAACCTCTATCTGTTCCAGATAGCCTGCCTCGACGCTCTTGCAGAAGGCGACTCGGCAAAAGTGGCTCAGAACTATCCGCAGAAGATGCAGCTGGCCCGCGCCGGCTTCGAGACCTTCGGCAACCGTCAGCCCAACTACCTGAGCTACATCGTTGACGACTTCATCAACGTGCAGAGCAAACCTCAGGAGGCTCTGAACTTCCTCAACGACGCCATCGCCAAGACACCCGATGTAGCCAAGCTCTATTCAATCCGCGGTTACATAAAAGGCCGTATGAAAGACGACAAAGGTTATCTGGAAGATAATCTGAAAGCAGCTCAGATGGCCGACGCAGACGCAGAAGTCCTTTATGACGCAGCCCGCGCAAGCTACCGTTATGGCCAGGCCATGATTGGCACCCTGGGTATCACACAGGCCGATGCTGAGAAGCGCAAAGAGTACATCAAGACCTATCTGGATCCCGCCACTGAGCTGGCACTGAAGGCCAAAGCCAAAGACACCAACGGCGTCTACACCGCCAAGATTCAGAAGCTCATCGACGACATCGACTATCTGGAGACCGGCAATTAATTTGCCCTTCCACCCAATACAGAATACCCTTTAACCCAATACAGAAAAGTGAGGCTGACGGACAGCCTCACTTTTTTCTTAGCACTGAACGGCAAACCGGCCAATTCAATTGTTTGGGAAAAATTCAATATAATAATTTTTGCAAGTGGAAAATATTTATTACCTTTGCATACTAACTAACATCAAAACAAAAATCACTGAGCCCTCGAGGAAATAACGTTGTTGCTATTACAATATTTTTCTTACGACACTCTCCCTGTGGTGTAATAAGAAGCCTCCCGGCTCTAAAATACATAAAAGATATGGAGATTACAGCTATTGAGAATTATATTGTCGATACAAACAACCTTACTATCCCTAACAAAGGGCTGGGGAATTATAAATGTGGATTCACGGAAGAGCGAAAACCTTTCAATTTGCAAAACATTTGGTTAAATCTTCTGCCGTTTTTTTGGTCAAATTTTGTTTATAGCGCATTTACTGCGCCATTGGTGGGTGCGGACTCATCCGTGTAGAATCTTACTTTATCAGAATGGATTCATCAAGCAAAGCCTGGACTCTCATGGAAACGTAAAGAAAGAAAATGTCTTTAATTTCTCCACAATCAAGGGGATTTTGAATGATAGAGTCCGCCAATTCCAAAGTATATACGGGATAAGAAGATATAATTGCACAACTGTAAAGATGTGGGTGTTGGACGCCAATAACACTAAAGTCCATGTTCTTGGCGGTGCTTACCGGAACAAAGAAGAGATTGAGGGGAATTATAATTTCATCGGTTATGCATGTAACGCAATCAGCGATGCGTGGAACGAAATAGCCCTCAACAATTTCAACCGGGAACTTTTGGCAAAGGGCTATGCAACTTTCTACACACCGAAGAAAGAAATCCTTGTAGGGAGGAACTTTATAAAGTCAGGTGATATGGAGATACGCCCCGGTTTCTCATATAGGTTCGATAATGGATATTTGTATCTCTATCCTGACGAAGGGAACAAATCTTTTTGGAAGGGCAAGAAGTCTTTGTCGATTAACGTAGCCTCAATGTACAACAAAGAGATATTCTTAGCGGCAATAAGCCAATTTCACGGCATTCAATAACATCTGCCAACGTTTTCCGCCAAGAGTTAACTTGTCAGCAGAACACCCGATTTCGTCAATGCGTGCACCAAAAATATCCTAAGAAAAGAGGCTGAACGCGCTGATCAAGCATTCTTTTCAAAGCGATAATTCATATTTTGATGAGAAGGATGATTATTTCGTCTGCCCGATGGTACAGCACAAGAGGCGCATTGGTATATGCCATACCAAACCGCCGGCGATAATGTCAGCGAAAATTATAAAGTCCGGGTCGACTTAAGAGAGGGAAGGGAGTGGTTATTGAGGTAAGTCGGCGGGGCGTACGCTTGAGGGAATATTGACAACACGATCTGCAAACCAGATTGTGTTTTCCAGACCGTCGGTCTCGCAGCTGTCGAACATGGGCAGGCGGTTCATCAGCTCCCAGATAGGACGCGTCATTACTCCATTGTCGTTGGTTTGCTGAAGGAAGTCGAGCTGAGCCTGCTTGTCGGTCATCACCACCGCCGAGAGCCAATAGTTGGAGAATGTGTCTTCCGGCTCTGTGAAGAACTCTATTCCATCAACGTTCCTGAAGAAGTTGATATACTCAGATGCCACCTTGCGTTTGCTGGCCACATATTCGTCGATATGCTCGAGCTGAGCGCAGCCGAGAGCGGCATTAATATTCGGCATTCGGTAGTTATAGCCGATGTGGTCATGGCGGAACTCCCAGCGATGAGGGATTTTGGCCTGAGTGGTGAGATGCTTGGCATAAGCTGCCAACTCTTCGTCGTTAAAGAGCAACATGCCGCCACCGCCGGTGGTGATTGTCTTGTTGCCGTTGAACGATATAGCACCGATTTTGCCGAAAGTCCCGGTGTGCTGTCCTTTGTACCTTGAACCTATTGACTCAGCGGCATCTTCAACTAACTCAATATGCCATTCGGCACACAAATCAGCAATTTCCTGAATACGCACCGGGTGCCCGAAAGTGTGCATCGGTACGCAGGCTTTTACCCGAGCGCCCGTATGCTTGTTATAGCATTGCTTATTGCGTATCTCTGCGTTCTTTGCGAGCCATTGGCGCATGGCATCGGGCGACAGTCCCATGGTGCTTTTATCCACATCAATAAATACCGGGCGGGCACCTATATAAGAAAGGGCATTACAAGTGGCTATAAACGTCAAAGCCTGCGTAAGCACCTCATCGCCCCGTTCCACGCCGGCAAGGAGCAGCGCCATGTGAAGGGCGTTAGTGCCGCTTACACACACCACAGCACGTTTGGCGCCGGTGTATCGGGCCATATCTTCCTCAAAACGGTCGACGAATTTGCCAACTGAAGAGACAAAGGTGGTGTCGATACATTCGTTGAGGTATTTTTTCTCATTGCCAACAAATACGGGTACTGCAAGAGGGGTGAATTCCTGGTTGCCGTAAAGGTCTTTGATAAAGCTGATGACTTTGGAGTAATTTGACATGGGGTGTGGGGTTGGGAGAGGTGGGAATTTGGGGAATTATGGGAATTTTGGGAAAGATGGGTGAGGGGGGAAGAGGGGAGCTGAAGAATGCACGAACCATAAGCGTAAGAGCCATCGGTTCGTGCGGTGGCTTATGGGGGTTAAGACCCCATTCCACAAAAAATGTTAACGCCGGGGTCGCAGGGCTGAGGTGATTTTTGCAAGTTGAGGAGGGCGCATAGCGAGCTATGTAACCGACGAAACTTGGCAAAAAGCGCCCAACCCTGCGAGACCAGAGTAACTTCAGTCTTGTGTTTTGGTGCCATAATTAAAATTTATTTTGAGGTCTGGTTAAGCTCTCTTTTGATGGAATTGTTAAAAATTCTGTTCTTTGCAGAGCCTTACGCATATTAGTTTTCATTTCTACGGTTGACTTCCGGCGCTTTCAGCCAAGTTTCATTGGTCATGATGCCCGCATCACTCCCGCTTCAACTCGCTGAAATCGCTCGAAATTCAACCGCCCCGGCATTAACATTTTTTGTTGAATGGGGTCTAAGAGCAGAGGGGGAGTGCTGTAAGCACAATCCCCGTCTGCATAAGATTGGTCAAAACCGAGTCGGTCAGGCCTCTTTGCTCTCATCTGAGGCCGGCACTTCGGCAACTGTGGGCACCGAAGAAATAGGTACTTCAGCACGGTATTTGGCCTCCCAGCCGAGCGCAGAGGCGCCGAGCACAGCGGCGTCGCTTTCCTTCAGCTCGCTGAGGATGATTTTTGTCTTGCCGCGGAAGACGGGCATGAGCGCTTTCTCAAACTCTTCGCGAAGGGGTTTGAGCAGCATTTCGCCGCTGCGAGCCAGACCGCCGAAGAGCACTATTGCCTGAGGTGAGGAGAAAGCTACGAAGTCGGCAAAAGCGTCGCCCAGCATCTTGCCGGTGTATTCGAAAATCTCTTTGGCCATTTTGTCGCCCGTGGCAGCTGCCTCATACACATCTTTTGAGGTGATGTTTTCTATTTCGAGCTGACGGAGCGAAGAGGGGTCAGTGCGTGTTTCCAGGAACTCGCGAGCTGTGCGAGCCACGCCGGTGGCAGAGCAGTAAGCCTCCAGGCAGCCTGTGCGACCGCAACCGCAGATGCGGCCGTTGTTGGGCTTGCGGATGACGTGTCCCAGCTCGCCGGCAAAACCATCGTGGCCGTAAACTAACTGCCCGTTGATGACGATGCCGGAGCCTACGCCGGTGCCGAGCGTTATCATGATGAAGTCGCGCATGCCGCGGGCGGCGCCGTAGGTCATTTCACCTAAGGCCGCAGCGTTGGCGTCGTTGGTAACAGCCACCGGAATGCCCTTGAAAGCGGCGCTTACCTTAGATGCTATGGACAGCGTGCCTGACCACGGCAGGTTGGGCGCGTCAACTATCTCGCCGGTGTAATAGTTTGCATTGGGAGCGCCAATGCCTATGCCCTGAATCTTGTCGACTGCTTCGTTGGCTTCCAGAAGCTTCATGATTTCTGCATGCAGCTCGGCAATGTAGTCATCGAAGTTATGATGTTTTGCCGTTTTGATGCTGCTTGAGGCCAGTACGTGGCCGCGGGCATCGACAATGCCGAATACAGTGTTGGTACCGCCTATATCTATGCCCAATACATAAGGTTTGCTCATGGCTCTATTTTATTATTGTGTTTATCCGAATTTGGAAATTTTGCGTAACTGAGGTTCATTGATTATTTTTATGCGCCGCCCGTCGACCACCAACAGCTTTTCGTTGACGAAATTGCTGAGAGTGCGTATGGCATTGCTTGTTGTCATATTCGACAGGTTGGCAAGGTCTTCGCGACTCATGTAAATCTTCAGGGTAGCCCCGTCATCTTCCAGACCATAGTTCTCGGCCAAAAGGAGAAGAGCCTCTGCCAGGCGCCCGCGGATGTGCTTTTGCGTCAGGTTTACTATCTTGGTGTCGGCCCCGCCCAGATTGCGGCTGAGCTCGTGGATGAAGAACATGGCAACATCAATGTTTGAGCGAATCAGCTGTTCAACCACTTTCAAAGGTACTGCGCCGATTACCGACGACTCAATGGCAGCGGCCGACGACACATAGCTTTCGCGGGCGAAATAGGCTCTGTAACCGAAAAATTGCACCGGTCGGTGCAGCCTTAAAATCTGAATACGGTCGCAGATGCCGTTCTTATACTTTTTTACCTTTCCTTTGAGTAAGCACCAGAGATGTTCGGGTTCGTCGCCTTCGGCGTATATGATTTGGTTTTTTTTGTAATTATGGATCTGGAAGCCGGCAGCAAGCACCCGCTTCTCTTGTCTGGAAAGCACACTCCATATCTCGCCCAGGTCTTGGGCGATGAGGTGCTGCAACATACTTTTAACTATCACTATCTGACAATTATGTTTTAGAACACAAATTTAAAACATTTTTTTGAGACAGAGACCAAAAAAGAGGGTAAAAAAACTCAAGCCGCCGAAAAAAGAGGCGGCGGCGGCAGTCAGGCTCAAAAAAAGCTGAAAAAGATTGTAGGTGTGGCAGATTCTTTATATCTTTGCGCCAAATATCATAGTTGATTTCATAATGAAACCGACGAGTGATATAGAGAACGCCAATTAACCTAAAGCAATACGCAATAAAGAATCAAAACATGAAAAAGCACAATTTTTATGCAGGGCCGAGCATCCTGTCGCCCTTCACAATCAAGAAGACGGCTGAGGCCGTAATCGACTTTGCGGGCACTGGCTTGAGCATACTTGAAGTAAGCCACCGCAGCAAGGAGTTTCAGGCAGTAGTAGACGAAGCTACCGAGCTGGTAAAGGAACTTCTTCAGCTTCCGGAAGGCTATCACGTGCTGTTCCTGGGCGGCGGTGCCAGCACTCAGTTCGCCATGGTTCCCTACAACATGCTGCAGACAAAAGCTGCATACCTCGACACCGGCACATGGGCTAACAAAGCCATCAAAGAGGCCAAACTCTTCGGCGAGGTTGACGTAGTGGCATCTTCAAAAGCATCTAACTACAACTACATACCGAAGGATTTCGTTATCCCCACGGATGCCGATTACTTCCACTATACATCGAACAACACCATCTACGGCACCGAACTCCGCAAGACTCCGGAATGCCCCATACCGATGGTTTGCGACATGAGCTCCGACATCTTCAGCCGCGTGTTCGACGCATCGAAATACAGCCTCATCTACGGCGGCGCACAGAAGAACCTGGCTCCCGCCGGCGTAACCTTCGTCATCGTTAAGGAAGACGCTCTGGGCAAGGTAACCCGCGCTATCCCCACAATGCTCAACTATGAGACGCACATCAAGAAGGGTTCCATGTTCAACACTCCTCCGGTGCTTCCCATCTACTCGGCTCTGATGACTCTGCGTTATTACAAAGAGCAGGGTGGCGTTGCCGCTCTCGAGAAATTCGACCTCGAAAAGGCTGCCAAGCTGTATGAGGAAATCGACCGCAACAAACTCTTCATGGGCACAGTGGCTGAGGAAGACCGCTCAATCATGAACGTTTGCTTCGTAATGAAACCCGACTATGCCGAACTGGAGCAGGACTTCTTCAACTTCGCTACCGAAAGAGGTATGGTAGGTATCAAGGGCCACCGCAGCGTAGGCGGCTTCCGCGCATCGCTTTACAATGCACTTCCCATGGAGAGCGTTGAGGCTCTGGTTAACTGCATGAAGGAATACGAAGCCAAGCACTAATTCATCACCAATAAAATCAGAAAGCAATGAAGATACTCGTTTTCACCGAGAAACCGTTTGCTCCGGCCGCTGTAAAAGCTATTGCCAACACCGTTGACACAGCAGGCGCAGACCTGGAAGTGGTAGAACAGGGCACACGTCAGGATCTTCTGAAAGCTGTGGCTGAGGCTGAGGGTCTGATAGTTCGTTCCGACAAAATCGACGCCGAAGTTATGGCAGCCGCTCCCAAGCTGAAAGTTATTGTTCGTGCCGGCGCAGGCTACGACAATATCGACCTTGCCGCCGCCACCGAACGCGGCATCGTAGTGATGAACACTCCGGGTCAGAACTCCAACGCTGTTGCCGAGCTGGTATTCGGCATGTTGGTGTTCATGGCACGCAACCGCTACAACGGCAAGAGCGGTTCAGAGCTGAAGGGCAAGACCTTAGGCATCTACGCTTTCGGTCAGGTGGGCCGCAACGTGGCTCGCATAGCCAAGGGCTTCGGCATGCAGGTAACTGCACTCGACCTCTTCGTACCCGACGACAAGATTGAGTGTGAGGGCGTTAAGCCGCTGCATTCTCCCGAAGAGCTCTTCTCGCAGAATCAGTATGTATCGCTGCATATCCCCGCAACTCCCAAGACCCGTAATTCCATCGGCTATGACCTGTGCATGCTGATGCCGAAGAATGGCGTACTCATCAACACTGCCCGCAAGGAAGTGATTGACGAAGAGGGACTGCTGAAAGCACTCGAAGAACGCAGCGACCTGCGTTACATCTCCGACATCAAACCCGACCGTGCCGAAGAGTTCGAGAAACGTTTTGCCGACCGTGTATTCTTCACTCCCAAGAAGATGGGTGCCCAGACCGCCGAGGCAAACTTCAACGCCGGTGTTGCCGCTGCTGAGCAGGTAATTGCTTATCTGCGCGACGGCTGGAACAAATTCCAGGTCAACAAATAGTCTGCCTATAGGTACATATAAGATTAAAGTTAGATTAAAAGAAAATTAGCGGGCGTTCTGGACAAAGCCGGGTGCGTCCGCTAATTCGTTATTTATCAACGATATACGATAAAGATAAAAGCAGGCAAGCGGATGAGAGGATATTATTGGGTTATGGAGTAGAGTAGATGTAAGGGGCTTTTGCGGAAAGACTAAAGAGGAGGTAATCGATGCAACCAATGAGCTGGACCAAGTGTTAATCTTTAATAAGATTGTGGCACAAAAGAGCCACGTTTGATTAACTATGAGAAACCTGTCATGAACAATATTGTTGTTAGCGGGAGCATGTGCGCTGACCCTTGCGGCCGAATCCCCGCATACTAAGTCGAGTGAGAGACTTGCCATGGCCGATACCTTGATGAGTCTGCCTGAGATGGCAGATACCCTCAAGGCCGATACCATAAGTCAGATTTTACCCCAAGAGCAAACCCTGGAAAGCTGGAAATATGAGGCACCTGCAGAGATGCCCGACCCCTCGGTGGTATCCGTCCGAAAAAAGCCGACTTGATTTTTTTGAACACAGGTCGGCTTTAGCT
>OJQV01000432.1_pt1 | contig 30598 bp, 28 predicted proteins | sample 1598821 | NCBI WGS metagenome assembly OJQV01 (sample SAMN03922509, study PRJEB24848) | human gut metagenome | isolation source: stool sample | host: Homo sapiens | place: Germany | collected 2011-11 | reverse complement strand
GGATGATGCGGGTCAGGTGGCGGGTGTCGATGCCCTCGATGCCGATGGTATTGTTCTTTTTCAAAAAGCTGTCCAGCGTCTCCTCACAGCGCCAGTTGGAGGGGGTGGTACAGGCTTCGCGCACGATGTAGCCCTTTGCCCAGATGCGGTCGGACTCCATATCATCGTGGTTCATGCCGTAGTTGCCGATGAGGGGATAGGTCTGGGTGATGATCTGGCCGTAATAGCTGGGGTCGGTCAGGGTCTCCTGAAAGCCCACCATGCCGGTGGCGAACACCACCTCGCCCACGGTCACGCCCTGCGCGCCCACGGACTGTCCGGCAAAGACCATGCCGTTTGCCAAAAGAAGATATGCGTTCATAGTTTTCCTCGTTTCAACAAAAGCTTTCAGTTTACAGGGTCTGCTTTGCTTCCTGCTTCATCTTGCGGCTGCCCAGATGCACCAGCGGCAGCTTGCCCTCCTTGCAGATGGGGCACTCCTCCGGGGTATAGTTGGGCAGGTCCAGCTTCAGGGCGCTGGCCAGAATGGGGATGGGAGACGGAGCCTCGGGCTTGGTGCGGTCCACCACACAGGTGATGCCAAGGCAGATGCCGCCGGCCTCTTCGATGACGCGCTTGGTCTCCAGAGAGGAGATGCCGGTGGTCACCACGTCCTCGGCGATGATGCACTTTTCACCCGGGTGGATGGCAAAGCGCTTCAGGCACATCACGTTGTCCACGCGCTCGGTAAAGATGGCGCGCTTGCCGGTCTGGCGGGCCAGCTCGTAGGCGTACACGATGCCGCCCATGGCAGGGCCGACGATGACGTCCACGTCCATCTCCTTGACCTTGTCGGCCACAGCCTTCATCACCTCGGCGCAGCGGTCCGGGTACTGCTGCAGATAAGCCATCTGGCAGTATGCGCCGGAGTGCCGGCCGGAGGACAGCAGGAAGTGACCCTCCAGAAATGCGTCACAGCTCTTCAGAATTTCAAGTGCTTCACTCATTGTACTTCTCCCTCTCTTTTCAGTGGTGTATATTCCTTTGGGTGGTATTGTACCACGCTTTTACACTATTTGCAAATTTATGCGTTAAGTTTTATTTTATGCGCATAATTGTAGATATTTTATGGATATATCAGTTTTTATTCTGCATGACGGGCGCAGCCGCGGATCTCGTCCAGCGTTTTCACACCGTTCTTGTCCATCCATGCTGCCATCTCGTTGGCAATGGTCTCCATCGCGCGGGGGTTTGCAAAGTTTGCGGCACCCACCTGCACTGCCGTGGCACCTGCCATGATGAATTCCAGTGCGTCACGGCCGGTGGCAATGCCGCCCAGACCCACCACCGGGATGTTCACGGCACCCACGGCCTGCCATACCATGCGCAGGGCGATGGGGCGCACCGCCGGGCCGGACAGACCTGCAAAAATGTTGTTGAACACCGGGCGGCGCTTTTCCAGATCAATGGCACAGGCCTGGAAGGTGTTGGTCAGGCTGATGGCGTCCGCACCGGCGGCCTCCACAGCCTTGCACATCTCGGGGATGTTCTCAGCCTGCGGGCTCAGCTTGACCATCAGGGGCTTTTTGCAGGCAGCGCGCACCATGCGCACCACCTCGCCGGCAGCTTCGGCCTTTACGCCGTAGGCCATGCCGCCCACCTTGACGTTGGGGCAGGAGATGTTCAGCTCCACGATATCCACTGCGCTCTCGCTCAGCATCGCAGCGCCTTCCACATACTCTTCCTCGCTGTGGCCGCCAAGGTTTGCAATGGCCACCGTGCCGTACTTCTGCTTCAGTTCCAGCATCTCGGGCAGCTCCACGTCAATAAAGTGCTGCACGCCGGGGTTCTGCAGGCCGATGCTGTTGATGAGGCCGGAGGGGGTCTCCCACAGGCGCTCGCCCTTGTTGCCGTACTGGCCGTGCAGGGTAAGCCCCTTGCCGGAGATGCCGCCGATTTTAGCAAAATCGGCCAGTTCCTCGTACTCCACACCGTAGCCCACAGTGCCGGATGCGCCGATGACCGGGCTGTTCATCACAAAGCCCAGCAGGTTGGTTTTCAGGTCTGCCATCAGAAGAACACCTCCGTTGCGTCAAATACAGGGCCGTTCTTGCACACGCTTTTGCCCTCGCCGCCCTTGGTCTCGCAGGTGCAGCCAAGGCAGGCACCAATGCCGCAGGCCATCTTCTTTTCCATGCTCACAAAGCAGGGGGTGCCTTTTTCCGCACACAGGCGGGCGGCGTTCTTCATCATCACGGTGGGGCCGCACACCAGCACCACGTCGTAATCGGCGGGGTCGTACAGCTGGGTGACAAAGCCATGGAAGCCCACCGCACCGGTGTCGGTGGATACTTTTACAAGGTTTGCGATGCTGCGGTACTCCTCCATGCAGTAGGGGGTGTCGCGGAAGCCAAAGAACACATCCGGCTTTGCCCCGGCAGCGGCCAGCTCGCGGGTAAGCTGGAACATGGGCGCGGTGCCGATGCCGCCGCCCACCACGGCGATCTTTTTATACTTGCTCAGGATGTCCGGCACATCAAAGCCGTTGCCCATGGGGCCGGTAAGCTGGAAGGTATCCTGCTGCTTGAGCTGTGCCAGCTTTTCGGTGCCCTCGCCCACCACCTGATACAAAAACTCGATGGTGCTGCTGTCCGGGTTCCAGCGGTGCACGCTGATGGGACGGGACAGGAAGGGGGCCTCGTCTGCGCCCCAGGAGCGCAGGGTGAAGAACTGGCCTGCGTGGGGGGCGTGGTCACGGTCCGGCCACACCACGGTCAGCAGGCGGATGTCCGGGGCAATGACCTCATTGCGCAGGACGGTGGCTTCACAGCAGGCTGCACGCATGAGCAATGGCCTCCTTCATGTTCACACACTCGTTGTAAGCGGCCTCGTCAAAGGCAGTGCCCGGCTGCTTTTTGTAAGCCAGCAGGATGCCGCGGCTGGAGTTGACCACGCCTCCGTTGCCCTTGGTCAGGTACTGGGCAATATCCTCGGCCTTGCCGCCCTGTGCGCCGTAGCCGGGGATCAGGAAGAAGCTGTCCTGATACTTTGCACGGATCTCGGTGGCTTCCTCGATGTGGGTACCGCCGATGACCAGACCGATGGAGGAGTAGCCGTGCTCGCCCATGTAGTCCTTGCCCAGCGCGTTCAGCTTGTCGCCCACCAGATCGTAGACGTGGCGGCCGTCAGCCAGCTTCTCGTACTCAAAGTCCTTGGCACCGCCGTTGGAGGTGCGGCAAAGCACGAACATACCCTTGCCCTGCTTTTCAGCATAGGGCAGATAGGGGCTGATGGAGTCCAGACCCATGTAGGGTGCCAGCGTAACGAAATCGCTCTCAAAATCGCCGGTGAAGTGACCCATGGCGTACATCTCGGCGGTCTTGGCGATATCGCCGCGCTTGATGTCCGCGATCACCGGCACACCGGCCTCGCGCACAGCCTTCAGGGTGTCGGCGTAGGCCTTCATGCCCTCCATGCCCAGCGACTCATAGTAAGCGATCTGCACCTTGTAGCAGCCGGCCACAGCCTTGGTGGCATCAATGAGCTTCTTGTTGAAGCGCACGATGTTCTCGCCCTTGGTCAGGGTGCTGTCCACAAAATCGGCAGGCAGGTAGCTGAAATCGGTGTCCAGACCCACGCACACCGGGCCGCGGGCTTCCACAGCTTCGTACAGTTTGTCCATGTTCGTCATTTGGGTGTCCTCCTGTAAGTCGTATTGTAGAATCCTCTCAGGCGCTTGCGCGCCAGCTCCCCCGAGGGGGGAGCTTTTTCTCTTGAGGGCAACTGTTTCTTTTCGTGATATGCAAACTGCTTTCCGTACTCTCTGAAGCTCCCCCCTCGGGGAACTTCAGAGAGGGTTTCGTTTTTTACTCCTCAGCCTGATAGGTGATCTTACCGGCCTTGATGGTGGCAAACACCTTGCCGTAGAGCTGTGCACCGTCAAAGGGGGTGTTGTGGCTCTTGGAGTGCAGCTTTTCCTTTTCCACCGTATAGGGGGTGTCCAGATCCACCAGCACAAAGTCGGCATCGAAGCCCGGCTCCAGCTGACCCTTGGCAAGACCCAGGATCTCGGCGGGGCGGGTGCTCATCAGGTGCACCAGCAGCTCCAGCGGCAGACCCTCCTGCTTGCACAGCTTAGTGTAGCACACGCCGAAGGCGGTCTCGCTGCCCACCATACCGGCCATGCCCTTCAGCTTATCTTCCTCAGAGTGAGGTGCGTGGTCGGTGGCAATGGCGTCCACGATGCCGGTACGGATGCCCTCCACCAGCGCCTCCACATCGTCGGCGGTGCGGATGGGCGGGTTGACCCGGTAGTCGCAGGTGTCGTTGGTGAACCACAGGTGGTGGGGGGTCACCTCACAGGTGACGGGTGCGCCCCGCAGCTTTGCCATGCGGATGGCGTCCAGCGCACCCCGGGTGGACACATGGCACATGTGCAGCCGGGTCTGGTAGTACTCGCTCAGCCAGCAGTTGCGCACCGTCTCGATATCCTCGGCCAGACGGTAGTCCCACGGGCTGATCTCCATATCCTCAGCGTGGCTCATGACCGTGATGTCCTTCTGGGTGCAGATGGCAAAAGCCCGTGCCATGGTGGCGTTGTCCTGCACGCCGTGGCCGTCCTCAGTAATGAACTTCACGCTGGCGGGCAGGGTCTTGAGGTGGTCGATGCTCACGCCATCAAAGTTCTCGGTGATGGAGACGGTCTGGTTTGCATCGCACAGCCCCACCTCGGCAGCTTTCTGCTCCACCATCATGGCCTGTGCGGCAGAGGAGCAGACGGGCTTGGTGTTGGGCATCAGGTTTACAAAGGTGTAGCCGCCGGCGGCAGCGGCGCGGCTGCCGGTCTCGATGTCCTCCTTGTACTCAAAGCCCGGGGTGCGCCAGTGGCAGTGCAGATCCACAAATGCGGGCAGCACAGTCAGCCCACCGGCATCCACCACCGTCTCGTTCTCGGCGGCAAGGGCGGAAAGATCCTGCCCTACGGCAGCGATTTTGCCATCCTTTACATAGATCTCGAGCGGCCGTCCCTCGGTGTTCACAGCGTTTGTCAGCAGCATCGCGGTTCCCTCCTGTAATGATATTTTTGTGTGTCAGGCGCCCGAAAACGGGCAAAAAAAAACTTTTCCCCGCAAAGGGAAAAGCTCATTGCGCAAAAAAAGGAAACAACGAAGCCACGGCAAAACCGGACGCGAACTGCTTGTTCAGTTTCGGGTTCTGGGCGCTGCACAGCATGGTGTTTCTCCTTTTCTTGATGGTTGCGTTTTCATTCGTATTATTTTATCATAGAACCGCAAAATGTGTCAATGGCTGTGCGCAAAAACAGGTGCTAAAAGGTTTCTGGTATCTCTCGCCGAATTTTGGACACTCTACCCAAAACCCGAGTCACGCGGCAAAATAACTGCCATTTTGTTCCACAATCCCTAGTGCAGCACTGTACTTTCGTCTCCTGCTGTGCTATTATAATACGGTAAAAGGGAGAGCCCCGCCGCGTGGGCGGGTGTTTATGGGAAAGAGAGGTTTTCCGCATGGGTTTACTTGAGGACGCGCGGAACATCCAGCGCAAGGACCCCGCCGCACGCAGCGTGCTGGAGGTAATGCTGCTGTACCCGGGATTCCACATTCTGGTGTACCACCGCATTGCGCACTGGCTGTACCAGCACAAGCACTTTTTTCTGGCACGATGGGTCAGCCAGCATGGCCGCCACCGCACCGGCATCGAGATCCACCCGGGTGCCACCATCGGCAAGTGTCTGTTTATCGACCACGGCATGGGCATCGTGTTCGGCGAGACCTGCGAGATCGGGGATAACTGCACCATCTACCACGGGGTAACGCTGGGCGGTACCGGCAAGGATACCGGCAAACGCCACCCCACCTTGGGCAACAACGTGCTTATCGGCGCGGGCACCAAGGTGCTGGGCCCGGTGTTCATCGGGGATAACGCCCGCATCGGTGCGGGCAGCGTGGTGCTGCGCAACCTGCCCGCTAACTGCACCGCCGTGGGCGTACCCGCCGAGGTAGTGCGTATCAACAACAAGGCGGTGAACCCCGCCGACGATCTGGACCAGCAGGATCTGCCGGACATCGTCTCGCAGCGGCTCACCGATCTGGACCGCCGCCTGAGCCAGCTGGAAAAGGCCGCGCAGGGCGATATCCCGCCCACTGCCGCACAGATCGCCGCCCGGCAGCGGAAATAAAAGATTTCTTTGAAAAAAAGAGGAGACAGGCTTCCCGGAAAGGTCGTCTGTCTCTTTTTTTGTTGTCAGCTGCGGTTATAACACCGGCTCACCGTTTTCTTTATTGCAATACATCCGGGCATCGGCCTGCCGGATGGCCTCGGTCAAGGGCTGCACATTGCACACGCCGCCAATGCTTACCGAAAGCCGGAGCTCCGGGTGGCTGGGCACCCGCGCTGCCTGCACAGCGTTCTGCACTCGTCGGATGACGCTTTCTACGCCGTCAGGGCAGTTCTGGGGCATCAGCAGCAGAAATTCATCGCCGCCATAGCGGATCAGGATATCAGTCTGGCGCAGGCAGCTCTGCATGGCTGCGGCCACGGTCTGCAATGCTTCGTCTCCCACCAGATGTCCAAAGCTGTCGTTGACCGACTTGAACTGGTTCACATCGATCATCGCCACACCGCCGTGCATCTCGCCCCCGGCAAGGAACTTATCAAAATAGCGGCGGGTGTAGGCTCCGGTCAGGGGGTCTACGAAGGCGCTGCGCTCCATGCCGTTGCAGCGGTCCAGCAGCAGCCGGTGGCCGCCCATATCCAGCCAGCGGCCATCCGTCAGCCGGGTGACCAGTTCCAGCATACAGCCCCTGCCGCCTACCTCGATATACTTGGAAATGACAAAATAGGCTTCCTCGTCCTTGAACTCGATCTTATTCAGGATGGTCTTGCGGGCATAGGCCTTGGCGGAAATGCAGTTTTCGCACCGGGTATCCTTGTTCCATACCATGTGGCAATTGCCGGGCTTTTCGGTCAGGATGCCGTCACTGTCCAGCGCAAGCACCTTGCGGTGCTCCGGGTCTACCAGACGCACCACATCAAAGATGCCCTGCAACCGCCGTAGGAACCGGGCGGAATCTTCCTCCGGGTCGATGGCGGTCAGCAGCTCTGCCTGATGCTCCACGCGGTGCTGCTCATCGGTGAGCTGCCCCAGCACGTTCACGCAGCGGCGCACCCCGGCACCGCTCCAGATGGTATGCAGCGCCATCCGGTGCAGGTGCGGCTTCCCATCTCGCTGCACCATGACCGGCAGCACCACGTCCGGCGCTTCCGGCGTGGCGCGGCTGATGGCCTTGGAAAGCTTGCGCCGATCCTGCTCGTTCAAAAAGCCAAGTCCCTTGCCCTGCGCAAAATCGGTCACCGTTTTTTGCTGCAAGGGCTCGGCATGGTAGTCATACACGGTCACGCTGCCGGCCAGCAGGTCGTAGTCGAACCGGATGCCGCCGCACTGGGCGGCGTAGAAATCCGTGCGTTCCTTTTCCTGTTCCAGCAGCAGCTGGGAGTGGTTCTCCCGGGGCAGCGCCTCCCGGTGCAAAATCTCCTCGGAAAGGCGGTGGGTCTCCTGCCGGAAGCCCCGGTCCCACTCCGAGCGGGTCAGCTCGGTGCGCAGCTGCTCCGAGGACTCTCGCAGGCAGTCCAGCAGCAGCGGGTTGAAGGCGCCGCACTCGCCGTTCAGGATCATGCGCAGCGCGGTGTCGTGGTCGTAGGCGTGCTTATAGCAGCGCTCGCTGGTCAAAGCGTCGTATACGTCTGCCAGTGCCACCACCTGCGCCGCAATGGGAATCTCATCCCCTTTCAGCCGGTCGGGGTAGCCATTGCCGTCCCAGCGCTCGTGGTGCCAGCGACAGATGGCGTGCGCCACCTGCAAAAGCGGCTCGTCCCGCGCAATCGCCTGTCCCAGATCCTGCAACATCTGTGCGCCCGCCACAGTATGGTTCTTGATAATGGCAAACTCCTCGGCAGTCAGGCGGCCGGGCTTGTTCAGGATCTCCTCCGGGATGACGATCTTGCCGATATCGTGCAGCGCCGAGGCGGTGCTGATGAGGGCGATATCGCTTTCGTCCAGCTGATAACGGTCGGTCTTTTGCACCAGCTGATGCAAAAGCAGGTCGGTCAGGGTGCGGATGTGCAGGACATGCAGCCCGCTTTCGCTGTTGCGGAACTCCACCACATGGCTCAGGATGCTGATCATCAGCACGCTGTTGTGCTCTTTTTCGTACACCTGATCGGTAACAAGGCGGGTGAGCCGCTTTTGCTTGGCGTACAGCATGAGGATATTCTTCACCCGGCGCAGGATCATAATCCGCTCGAAGGGGCGGCGGATATAGTCTGCCACACCCAGATCATAGGCACGCTCAATGTTGGCGGTATCCTCTGCCGCCGAAATGACGATGACCGGGATCTCGTCCAGCCATGCGTGATACTTCATCACCCGCAGCACGTCAAAGCCATCCATGCCCGGCATCATCAGGTCCAGCAGCAGCAGGGAGATATCCGTGCGCTGCCGCATCAGTTCCACTGCCGCTGCGCCATCCTCCGCCTCCAGATAGTCATAGCCATCGCCCAGTATCTCCTTGAGCAGGGCACGGTTGATCTCGGAATCATCCGCGATCAGAATCTTCGGTTTCTCGTTCATGGCCATGTTTCTCCTTTTGCGGCGCATCCTTCTGCCCCGGCTTTGTTCCGGGCACACCGTCCGCACTGACTGGATGTAATAGGTTTTCCCTGGCATCCGCTTTATAGCATTCATTTATACTTTACTGGATTTTACAGCAAAATGCAAGGCTGCGTGCAACATTTCTGCCATTTTCCGGTATTTTCCGCAAACGTTTTCATTCCCGGTTGTATAAATGCAATCCAATTTTTACAGTACCCTTTGCAAACGTTGTTCGAAAGCAAGCCGTTTGTCGTTACAGCCCTTCCTGTGAAAATGCGGTTGCCGCGCTCCGCAGAGCGCGGCAACCGCGAAATATAAACCTTATTTCCGCTGATGATGCGCAGAGCAAAGCGGAGCGCATTTTAAATCGTTCCACGCAGAAAGAAAAAGGACTGCTGCGCAAAACACGCAGCAGTCCTTTTAAGATTCATTCTTGGGGCATCATGGCATCAAACCATCCCATCAGCTCCGCAGCCATCTGTTCCAGCCGGGTCTCCGGCTGCCATGCAGGCTGTGCAGGCTCCGGGGGCAGTGCCTGTTCCGGGGCGCAGAGGCTTTCTTCCGTTTCCGGTGCAGGCTGTTCCGGTGCAGCCTCGCACTGCGGCACAGCCTCGGGGGCTGTATCCGGCTGCGCAGGTGTTTCCGGGGCGGTCTGCTGCATGGCGGCAAGAGCAGCCTCGGCTCTGCGGCAGGCGGCTTCGGCCTTTTCTGCCCGGGCATTGGCCTGTTCCAGCTGCTCCCACGCCTGCTCACAGGCGGCTTCCAGCTCTGCATTATCGTGCTTGAGGGCAAGCAGCGTGCGCTCAAAGGCGAACATCCGGGTCTGATACCGGCGCACCTCGGCGCGTGCCGCAGCCAGCTTGCGGCTCAGCTGCTCTGCCTGTGCCCGGGCGCTTTCCGCCTGTGCTGCGGCAGATGCCTGTACAGCGGCCTGCCGGGCAAATTGTCCGCGCAGGGCACCGGTCTCCCGCTCTGTCTGCACCATGATGCCCTCCCATGCACACCTTGCACGGGGCTTTCGCTGACCGCATGGGCGCAGCTGCCAGCCCCATTGTAGCCTGTAATTACTTCCGCTTGTTCAGGATGGCCAGCAGCTCGTCGTAGTAACGATTGTCGCTGCTTTCCTCTTCCACGGCCTTCTTTTCAGCCGGAGCAGCAGCCGGGGCGGCATTGGATGCCGGGGCTGCGCTTGCGCCGGTATCGCTGCTGAACACCGCAGACGGCACAGACTGTGCACCGCCCATGGCGTTGTTAATGCTGTTGCGCAGGTCGCTGGCGCTCTTGTTGTCGAAGCCGGTGGCCACAACGGTCACGCGCATCTCGTCGGACAGGTTCTCATCAAAGGCAGTACCCCAGATGATGTTTGCATCGGGATGTGCGCTCTGGGTGATGAGGCCTGCGGCGGTCTCCACATCCTCCAGACCGATGTCCGGGCTGGAAGTGATGTTGATGATAACGCCGTGTGCACCGGCGATGCTGGTCTCCAGCAGCGGGCTGGAGATAGCAGCCTTGGCGGCGTTCTCAGCCTTGCCTGCACCCTTGGCGCTGCCCACGCCCATGTGGGCGTAGCCGGCATCCTTCATGATGGAGCGCACGTCGGCGAAGTCCAAGTTGATGAAGGCGGGCACGTTGATCAGGGCAGAGATGGACTCAACGCCCTGACGCAGCACGTTGTCGGCAGCCTGGAAGGCATTCATCAGGGTGATCTTTTCCTGACTGATCATCTTCAGGCGCTCGTTGGGGATGACGATCAGGCTGTCAACGTGCATCAGCAGGTTGGCAATGCCCTGCTCGGCCAGACCCATCTTGCGCTTGCCCTCAAAGGAGAAGGGCTTGGTGACGATGCCAACGGTCAGGATGCCCAGATCATGTGCCACCTCGGCCACAACGGGTGCCGCACCGGTGCCGGTGCCGCCGCCCATACCGGCGGTGATAAAGACCATGTCCGTGCCTTCCAGTGCCTTGGAAATGGCAGCCCGGGACTCCTCGGCGGACTTCTTGCCAATCTCGGGCTTGGAGCCTGCGCCCATGCCGCCGGTCAGCTTCTCGCCGATCTGGATCTTGTTCTTGCAGACGGATTTATTCAGATCCTGCTTATCGGTGTTGACCACGACGAAGTCCACGCCGCCTACACCGGCATCGATCATGCGGTTGATAACATTGTTGCCGGCGCCGCCGACACCGATCACCTTGATTTTCACAACGCGATCCTGTATAGTTTCGGACATAATCTCTTCCTCCTATGTATCTTTCGCAGACACGGCGGAGCCGCTGCTGCCTGAATTTTGCATCTGTACTTTCCCATTCTATCCCGAAAACCCGATTTGGTCAATAGAAAATCTGGCATTTCGGCAAATTATTTACAAAATAATAACATCATGCGAAAGGCGTATAGCCCACCTGATTCGGCCAGATGGTGAAGCTGATGTCCAGAACGCCGCTCTGGTAGTCGCTCATCTGCAAAATGGCGTCGTTCATGCAGTCAACCTTGTAATCGAGGCGGGATGTGTCGCCCAGATTGACCTGATACCGGGTGCCGTACCAGAGGATAATATCCTCGGTGCTGGTCACGTCCACGCTGGCGGCTTCGCCCACGATGTCGTTGTTTTCCAGCGCCTTGAGGATCTGCAGCGCGGCAGTCAGGCGCTGGGCACCGGTGGTCGTCACCGGGATCAGCTCTCCCAGTTCGTTGGTCTCACTAGGGGTCATCTCCGTGGCGACGCCCTTTTCGTTGACCGTGGGGGCTTCCAGCGTGACGCCCAGAACCTGCGTGGCCGTGGCCGCCTTGGCATTATTCGCCTGCTCCACGACCCTGCCGTCGGAGTCCATCATCCACCACTGTCCGTCGCTGGACTTGATGGCATAGACCACGCTCTCTTCTTCGATCATAATATTGACCGTATCTGGCAATTTTATACCAATCCGCACGCCCTTGACATAGGGCAAATTTGCCATAATCTGGCTGGCGGCGCGGATTTTGCTGAAGGTCAGGAGCTTGTCTCCCTCGGAAATGCCCGAGGCTTCCCGCACTGCCCACGCGCTGTAGGTATCCGCGCCGGTGACCGTGATGGTCTCCACCCTGAAGAACACCGACAGTCCCATGACGATGGCCAGAACCACCGCCGTCACCGTTATCAGCTGGACGATCAGCCGGTCGCGGTTGAAGGGCAGGGGCTGGGTATAGATCACGGCGGGTGTGGGCGTTTTCGGGCGGTTGCTTTCGGTTCGCCGGGAGGTGCGCTTCTTCGGGCGGTTCTTTGCGCTCATGAGCGTCTCGGCAAGCATGGTCAGCGCCGATTTCTTTTTGGGCTTGCTGTTTCCGTAGGCGCGCTTCCTGTTGGGGACATCATCGTCCACGGGCTTGCGGCGGGGTGCGCCCCTCCGGGAATCGGCGGGGTGCTTTGCACGCTGACGTGCTGCGGCTTCTTCTCCGGCTCTTTGACGGGGCTGCGCTTCCCTTTTGGCCGGACGGTCAGGCTCTTCCTGCCGGGCGGGGCGTCTCTGAGCGTCCCGTTCCGCCGGGCGGCGGGGTCGCTCTTGGGCATTTTGCTCTGGCGCACGGCGGCGCTGTTCTGGGGCGGTTTGTTCTGCTGCACGGCGAGAACGCTCCTGCGTGCTTTGCTCTACCGGGCGGCGGGGGCGTTCCTGTGCGCTTTGCTCTGGTGCGCGACGGGGCCGCTCCTGAGTGCTCTGTTCCGCTGCGCGGCGGCGCTGTTCCGGGGCGTTCTGCTCTGGTGCGCGGCGCGGGCGTTCCTGAGTCCCCTGCTCCGGTGCGCGACGCGGGCGCTCCTGAGTCCCCTGCTCTGGTGCGCGACGCGGGCGCTCCTGAGCGCTTTGTTCCGCTGCGCGGCGGGGGCGCTGCTCCGGGGCGCTTTGTCCGGGGCGCTGGGAAGCGCGATTCTGCCCGCCTGTCTGCGGACGGCGCTTTCCGCCGTTTTCCCGGCTATCCTGTGTTGTATCCATAGTGTTCCTCCTGGGGTAAGGCGGGTTATTTTTCGCTTTGGGTCAGCTGCTCCACAATATCACAGATCCGCTCTGCGGAATCCAGGCGAACCATCGTGTGCAGCTTCCGGGACATCTCCCTGCGGCGGTCTTCGTCCGCCAGCAGCGACCGGATCAGCTCATACAGCTTCCCGGGCGTGCAGTCCTTTTCCAGCACCACCACCGCGCCGCCCGCCGCTTCCAGCACACGGGCGTTCTTTTCCTGATGGTTGTTCGTCACATTGGGCGAGGGAATCAGAATGCAGGGCGTGCCGGAAGCGCCGATCTCATTGCAGGTGGCGCTGCCCGCCCGGCCGATGACGATATCCGCCGCCGCCATGACAGTGGGCATGTCGTAAATATACTCCCGGATATCCAGTGCCGGACAGTTCTTCCAGTCCACGCCGTTATCCATGACCCGCTTGGGCATCCACTCCTTGCCGAAGCTGCCGGTGGCGTGGATGTGGTGGAAGGGGAAGCCGTCGGCCTGCTCCAGAGGTATCATGTCCGCGATGGTCTCGTTCATGACCTTCGCACCCTGACTGCCGAAGGCGGAGACGACCACGAAGCCGCTTAAGCCCAGCTCCTTCCGCGCGCCCTCTTTGGTGTCGAAAATGAACTCTCTGCGCACGGGCATCCCCACGACCTCCACCTTTTCCGGGTGCTTGTAGTGGCGGACGCTTTCCTCAAAGGCCACCAGCACCCGGCTGGCCTTGTTCGCCGCCAGACGGGTGGTGACGCCGGGGACGGCGTTGCTCTCGTGGACGCAGGTGGGAATACCCATGGACTGGGCGGCGTACAGCGCCGGGAAGCTGGCATAGCCGCCGGTGCCGATGACCACGTCGGGCTTGAATTCCCGGAAAATCTTCTTGCACGCCTTCACACCCTCCCGCACGCATTTTACCGCGTGGAGGTTCTTTTTCACTGCGGCAAGGTTCTTTCCCCGGCTGAGGCCGGAGCCTTCCAGGCATTTGAGGTCATACCCCGCCTGCGGCACCAGTTTTTCCTCCATGTGCCCCTTTGCGCCGATAAAGAGGATATTGCAGTCCGGGTGGCGTTCCCGCATCATATTGGCAACCGCGATGGCCGGGTTGATGTGTCCCGCCGTGCCGCCGCAGGTAAAAATCAGATTCATAGGTCATGCCTCCTGTATTTTTCTCCGGTTTCGCCCTCTGGAAATGCCCAGAACAATGCCCATTTCCCCCAGATTCACCGCCAGCGCCGTGCCGCCATAGGAAAAAAACGGCAGCGCAATGCCGGTGGAGGGGAGCAGATTGGTGACCACGCACAGGTTCAGAATGGTCTGTACCGCAATCAGCGTCACCAGCCCCGCCGCAAGAACGGTGGAAAACCGGTCACGGGCGTTCAGCGCGATCCAGTAGCCCCGCAGGATGGTGACGGCAAACAGCGCAACGATTGCCATTGCCCCCACCAGTCCCAGCTCCTCGCAGATCACCGCAAAGATATAGTCATTATATTGAAAAGGCAGGTACAGATATTTCTGCCGGGACTTGCCGTAGCCCAGCCCGAACAGCCCGCCGGAGCCGATGGCGTACAGCGACTGCAAGATCTGGTATCCGGTGTCTCCCGGGTCAAGCTCCGGGTGGAGCCACGCGGTGACCCGGTCGCCGGCGTAGCCCATAAAGCTGATGTAGACGACCACGAACACGGCGGCAGCCCCCGCCCCGGCCAGCAGCCATCTGGTTCGGGTGCCCGCCACGAACATCATCACCACCGCCACCATGCCCATGAGCATAATGGCCGACAGGTGCTTTTCCAGTGCCAGCGGAACCAGAATCCCCATCAGCGCCAGACCGAAGCCCAGAACGCCGTGGCGGAAGGTTTTCGCGTCCTGCCCGTACAGCCGGGTCAGCCGGGCAAACAGCAGGATCATAGTGAATTTCGCGATCTCGGAGGGCTGAAACTGAATGCCCGCCAGATTGATCCAGCGCCGCGCGCCGTTGACCTCCTCGCCGATGACGAGGACGCTCAGCAGCAGCGCGATACTCACGCCGTACAGCGGCCATGCGAACCGGTACCAGACGCCCGTGGGTATCCGGCTGAAAAAGAACATGGCGGCAAGACCGATCGCGGCGCAAACCGCCTGTTTCTGGAGATATTTTGTGGAAATTTCGTAGCTGGTGTCGTATTCGCTCTGGGCGTAGCTTGCCGAATACAGCATAGCCAGTCCCACCGTCAGCAGCAGAAGCACCAGCAGCAAAAAGGGGTAATCGACGCTTTCCCCCGTCCGGGAAAGTCCCGGGCGGCGTTTCTCTTTGGCATGGAGGTCACGCTCCGACGCCATAAGATACTTCCTTTCAGGAGTGGATAATTAACCGATGAGACCGGCGATGCCGAACCAGGCCAGCACGCACATGGCTGCCGTCACACCGGCGAATACCAGCACGATTTTTTCTTCCTTCCAGCCGCACATTTCAAAATGGTGGTGGATGGGCGCCATCTTGAACAGGCGCTTGCCGTGGGTCGCCTTGAAATAGGAGACCTGCAAAATATCGGACATGGCTTCACAGACATACACGAAGCCAATCAGAATCAGAATCAGGGGCATCTCCAGCGCGAAGGCCATGGCGCACACCACGCCGCCTAAGAACAGCGAGCCGGTGTCTCCCATGAAGACCTTGGCCGGATGCCAGTTATAAAAGAGGTATGCGACCAGTCCGCCCGACAGAGCCGCGGGCAGCAGTGCCAGATCGTATTTGCCCATGGCGGCGGCCGCAGCGGTAAAGAATATCATCACAGGCAGGGTGATGCTGGCGCACAGGCCGTCCACACCGTCGGTGAGGTTCACCGCGTTGTCCGTCCCCACCATGACGAACATGGCAAAGAAAATATAGACGATGGGGTGCAGCTGGAAGCTCACATTCATGAAGGGAATGTACAGATGGGTATCCATAAAGCCGGAACGGTACATGGCGTACAGGAACAGCGCCGATACCGCCATTTGCAGCATGGCCTTCTGGAGCGTCGTCAGGCCCAGATTCCGGTGGAATTTGACCTTGGTAAAATCGTCCAGAAACCCGATGAGGCCGAAGCACAGGGCAAGCGCCAGCACATAAAACGGGGAATCATCGCTCATGGCGGGGAAATTGCCCACCAGGCAGAGAATTGTCCCGAAAATGAACATCAGTCCGCCCATCATGGGGGTGCCGGCCTTGCTGTTGTGCCATGTGGGGCCGATCTCCCGAATGGACTGTCCGGCTTTCAGCGCCCGCAGCACCGGCAGCAGCAGATACCCAATGCCGCCGGTCAGGATGCAGCCCGCCGCCGCCGTAATCAAGATTCTTGTCATGACTTCTTCCTCCGTTACTTCTCTTCGCCTAAGAACGCATCGATAACCTGTTCCAGATGGATACCGTGGCTGGCCTTGAACAGCAGCACGTCGCCGGGCTTTGCCGTGCGTTTCAGCGCCGCGACCAGCTCCTCCCGGTTCGTAAAGGCTCTTCCCCGGGTCTCCGGCATACCGCCGGTGATGGTTCCGCTGATAATGCGCCCGGAATTGGGGCCGTAGGCAAAGACAAAATCCGCTTTCTCCGCGGCGATCCTGCCCACCCGGTAGTGCTCCGCTTGCGTGCAGTCCCCCAGTTCCAGCATGTCACCCAGCACCGCGATCCGCCGCCCCTGCTTCTTTCCAAGGACGGCCAGCGCCGCCGCCATGGATTCGGGGCCTGCGTTGTAGCAGTCCTTGATGATGGTCATGCCGCCGGCCTGGATGATCTCCTGACGGCCGGAAATGTTCCGGAACTGGGAAAGCCCCGCCTGAATCTTTTCGGGCAGCACCCCCAGCTTCAGGCCGACCGTCACCGCCGCCAGCGCGTCGTTGACGTAGTGCTCGCCTTCCAGCAGCATCTTCACCGGGAAGGACAGCCGCCCGGCCTCCACCCGGAAGTGCAGATAGTCGCCGTCCTGATTGACGTCAAACGCCCGGACGGCACAGCCTTCGGAGGAACCGAAGTATGTAACCCGCTGCTGCGGCTCCTTGTCCAGATTGCGCAGGAGAAAATCGTCGCCGTTCAGCAGGAGCATCCCGTGAGGGGTCATGCCCTCCACGATCTCCATTTTCGCCTGCCGTATCCCCTCCTGCGTACCCAGAAATTCAATGTGGGCGGTGCCGATGTTGATGATAACGGCCACGTCCGGTCTTGCGATCTGGGACAGGTAGGCAATTTCGCCGAAATGGTTCATGCCCATTTCCAGCACCGCGACCTCGGTATTCTCCGGCATGGCAAGCACCGCCATGGGCATTCCGATGTCGTTATTGTGGTTGGCCGGGGTCTTACTGGTGACGAAAGCCTGTTCCAGCACGGCAGCGACCATTTCCTTCGTGGTGCTCTTGCCCACGGAGCCGGTGACCGCCACCACCTTTGCGCCGATGCGTTTCAGTTCTTCCCGGGCGATTCTCCCCAAAGCAATGCGGGGGTCGTCCACATAGATCGCGGGGTAGTCCCCCACCTTGCGGCTGCACAGAGCCGCCGCAGCGCCCCTGTCCATAGCCTTTTTGATGAAGTCGTGGCCGTCCCGCGCGCCCTGAAGCGCGATAAACAGCTGCCCCGGCTGCATGACCCGGGTGTCATTGGCCGCGCCTAAAAATTCGACGTCCGCGTATTTTTCTTCCACCACACCGCCGCACCACTCGGCGGCCTGTCTGAGCGTTAATTTTCCCATGCCGTTTCCTCTTTTTCCCGCAGGTTGGCGGCAACCTCTTCCCGTTCATCCAAGTGGCGCTTTACGCCGCCGATGTCCTGATAGGTCTCATGACCCTTTCCTGCCAGAATAATTATATCATCTTTTTTCCCAATGTCCATAGCATATCTGATGGCCGCGCGCCGGTCTTCGATAACAATATATTCCCCGTCTTCCTGTTTTACCCCTGCCAGGATGTCCTCGATGATGGCCATGGGGTCTTCCGTGCGGGGGTTATCCGAGGTGATGACGGCAAAATCCGACAGCTTCACGCCGATATGTCCCATAATGGGCCGCTTCATGGGGTCCCGGTCGCCGCCGCAGCCAAATACCGCGATGACCCGGCCTTTGCAGAAATCCTTCACGGAGGAAAGCACGTTTTCCAGTCCGTCGGGGGTGTGGGCATAGTCAATGAGGATGCTGTAGGGCTTTCCGGGAGTGGGGACTACCTCCACCCTGCCCTTGACGCCGGAGGCCGTTTTCAGTGCGGCGGCGCAGTCCGTCAGGGAAATGCCCAGCTGCTTTGCGATACCCATAACCGTCAGTGCGTTGTAGACAGTGAACTTTCCGGGGATGGGCAGAGACACCGCCGCCCGTTCCTCGCCAGATACGGCCGTAAAGCGAATGCCCTGCGCCAGAAGCTCCAAGTCCTCGCCCCGCAGATCGGCGGGACGGTGTACGCCGGTGGTCAGCACCGGGCAGGCAGCCGCCGCGAGAATCCTGTCCGAATAGCTGTCGTCCGCATTGACGACCGCCAGACGGCAGCGGCGGAACAGCTCAGCCTTGGCTTCGCAGTAAGCGTCCATGGTCTTGTGGAAGTCCAGATGGTCTTCCGTCAGGTTGGTAAAGGCGGCGACGTCAAAATGAATACCGCCGATGCGCTCCAAGGAAATGGCATGGCTGGAAACCTCCATCACCACATGGGTGCAGCCCGCGTCCCGCATTTTTGCGAACAGCGCCTGCAATTCAAAGCTCTCCGGAGTGGTTCGCTCGGTGGGAATGGTCTCCTGCCCGATCATATTGGCCATGGTGCCGATCAGCCCCACCTTCGCCCCCAGACAGGTTTCCAGAACCTGCTTTAGAAGAAGCGTGGAGGACGTTTTTCCGTTGGTGCCGGTAATGCCGATCATGGTCATATGCGCCGCCGGGCGGCCAAAGAAATTCCACCCCAGCAGCGCCAGCGCCAGCCGGTCGGATTCCACCAGAACATAGGGAATATCCGTCTCCGGCTTCTTCGCCGTGACCACCGCCGCCGCGCCCTTTTCCGCTGCCATGGGAATAAATTTATTTCCATCGGCGGCGAAGCCGGACACGGCCACAAACAGGCTGCCCGGGGTCACCTTCCGGGAATCGTAGAAAATCTCTTTGATTTCAAGCTCCGGGTCCGCGGTGCATTCCAGAACGGAAATGCCCGTCAAAAGTTCCTTCAGCTTCATATTTATCCTCCGTTGTCAGTCTCTGGCCGCGGTATCCGCGAATACCAGCGTGATCGTCGTTCCCGCGGGAACCTCGGTATCCTTGGCCACGTTCTGCGCCGTCACGGTCACGCCGGTGGAAATTTCATCGTTCCCCGTCACCAGAATGTACAGCCCCAGCGCGCCCGCGGCGTCGCTGGCCTGCTGACGGTTCATGCCGTAAAAATCGGGGACCTTCACCGTTTCCGGCTCCGGGGTCTGCCCCAGAAACAGAAGCACCTGGCTTCCCCCGGGAACGGTCTGTCCGGGAGACGGGATCTGCCCCGTCACCGTTTCGCCGCTGCCGGAAATTGCCGCCGTCAGCCCTTCTTTTTTCAGAAGCGTCTGGGCATCCTTCGCCGTCATGCCGGTCAGGTCTTCCATGACGATCTGCTTTCCCGCAAGATCGTCCTCGGAAAAGGACTGCTTCACGCCTAAGTATGGCAGCACGTCCGCCATCACCGCTCCCACGGTGGGCGCCGCCATGACGCCGCCGGAAATGTAAATTCCCGTTGTCCGGGACGGTGTATCCAATGCGGCAAGTATAATATACTCCGGATCGTCCATAGGCGCAATCCCCACAAAAGATACGATTTTATCCTGCACGCGCTGGCCATTCTCGTCAAAAACGTCAATTTTTTCACTGGTTCCGGTCTTTCCGCCGATGGAAAACCCGGCAACTTTGGCATTTTTTGCCGTTCCCTCCGTAACGACGGACTCAATGAGGGTGCGCATGGTGTCGGAGGTCTCCTTGGAAATGGTTCTGCGCACCACCGTCGGCTCCGCCTTCATCACCGTATTGCCGTCGGCGTCCAGAATCTCCGAGACGATGTACGGCTCCATCAGCTGCCCGCCGTTGACCACGGACGAAATCGCCCGCACCAGCTGCAGGGGGGTGATCTTGAAGGTCTGGCCGAAGGAGCCGGAGGTCAGGGACGCCGTCCCCCATTTGTCCGTGTCCGTGACCAGCGCCTTGTCGAAAAAGACGCCCTTGCTCTCTCCTGCCAGATCGATGCCGGTTTTTTCCAGCACCCCGAAGTTTTTGACGTATTCATAAAACCGCTCCCCGCCCAGCTTCAGGGCGATGTGGGCAAAGGCGATGTTGCAGGAATTTTGCAGCGCCTGAGGCGTTTTTTCCGCCCCGTGTCCCGTGGAGCGCCAGCAGTGGAGCCGCTGGGCACGTCCCGGAATCTGCTCAGAACCGGAGCAGTGGAAAGGGGTATTCAGGTCGATCGCGCCGCAGTCCAGCGCCGCCGACATGGTCAGCACCTTGAAGGTAGAACCCGGCTCATAGCCGTCGGAGATCACCCGGTTGCGCCACTGCTTCAATCGGGCGGCGGAGAGGGCTTCCCCATAGGCCGTCTTCCCAGCCTCGTAGGCTTCGCTCCCCTCCGGCTCGGCGAGGTAGACCCGTTTCATTTCTTCCAGCTGCGCCGCCGTTCCCTCGTCGGCGATTTCCAGATAGTTGTTGGGGTCATAGCTGCCCAGCGTGGCCATGGCGAGGATTTCTCCCGTCTTGCAGTTCATCACCAGCCCGAACGCACCGTTCTGGACATCATAGCGGGCAATGGCGGCAGAAAGCTGCTTTTCAAGGCACGCCTGCACCGTGGCGTCCAGCGTTAAGATCACGCTGTCCCCCTGCCGGGAGGAAACGTAGTTTTCATAGGAAAAGGGCATATCCATTTCGTTATTGCCCTTTGTGGTGATGACTCTGCCCGTGCTGCCCGCGAGGAAGCTGTTGTAGGCGGCCTCCACCCCTTCACAGCCCTCGTTGGATGCGTTGGTGAAGCCGACGACCTGCGCCGCCAGGGTTTCATAGGGGTAGACCCGCTGGGACGTGGGTTCCAGATGAATGCCGGAAATGCCCTTTTCATTGATGTAATCCCGGATTGTTCCGGCAGTCTCCTCGTCAACGCGGGTGCCGACCTGCTTGTAGCGCCGTTTGATGTCCGCCGCCTGTTCCTCGATCCACGCGGGGTCTTTCCCCAGAATTTCTCCCAGCGTCCGGGCAATTTCGGGAATGTCCGCCTTGGACTGCTTCAGCTCGTGGGGGTCGAGATACACATTTTCCACGCTGACGGAGGTCGCCAGAATATTCATATTCCGGTCGAAGATGTCCCCGCGGTCGGCGGTCACCGTCGTCGTGCGGGTCTGGTTGCGCAGAGCGAGGGAGGAATAATAATCGTAGTTCGTAACCATCAGGTTGTACAGCCGCAGCCCCACCGGCAGGAAGGCCAGCGCCCCCAGCAGTGCGGATACCAGCATGATGCGCCTGTGCTGGCCGCTGTCCAGCCGCAGACGGTTAAATCCCCGCTTCTTCCTCCCCATAAGCCACCGGCCTTTCCGTCAAGATACAACTTTGGGCAGCAAGGGAATCCCTCGCCGCCCAGTGCAGCTGCTATCTTACTTTATGAGGAAGGGCGGACTTTATGCAGGGGAACCGCTTTTTCCGCTCAGCCGAAGGAAGCTTCCGCGTCCCCGAACAGGCCGCCAAAGAACCAGACGATGTCGTCCCAGAGCGTCCGTTCCGGCTTCGGCTGGGAGAGTGTGACGGTGATGGTTCTGCTCTGCACTTCCTCCACCGGCACCATGCCAAGCGCCAGCGCCTTGTCCCGGATGTCCTCCAGGTCATAGCCGTCCCGATAGGTGCGTTCCAGCTCGGCGTTGTTTTGATTCAGCCGGGAGACGTAATTGGACATCTGCTCATACTGCGCCCAGTCGCTGCGCAGCTGCAATGCTCCCACCACCATGACTGCCAGCATCACCACCGCCACCGTGATGCCAATCAGCGCCACGGGGTCGATATAGATCGCCTTTACCTGCTCCTGCTTTGCGATGGGGAGCTTTGTTTTGGCCTTTTTCTTCTTTTTCTTCGGCGCAAGCACCTGCGCCTCGCTGCCGGGGACATAGAACTGACCAATGTACTGAATTTTGGGCTTTTCCGTCATGATTCTATCCCCTTTCCGGCAATTTGCCTGTTATAATTTATAGCTTTTCGCAGATACGCAGTTTGGCACTGCGTGCTCTGGGATTCCGTTCCAGCTCTTCTTCCCCGGAAACAATGGGCTTGCGGGTCACGATCCGCACCTGAGGCTTCTTGCCGCAGACGCAGACCGGGAAGCTGGGCGGGCACGTGCAGCCCTTCGCCGCCTCCGCCATGGCGTTTTTCACAATGCGGTCTTCCAGAGAATGGAAGGTAATTACCGCCAGCCGTCCGCCGGGATTCAGCAGCGGAACGGCTTTTTTCATCACCGTTTCCACCGCCCCCAGCTCGTCGTTGACGGCGATGCGGATGGCCTGAAAGCTGCGCTTGGCCGGGTGCTGCTTCTCCCGCAGAGCGGAAGCGGGCATGGCGCTTTTGATCACGTCCACCAGCTCCAGCGTCGTCTCGATGGGCGCCTGCTCCCTGCGGCGGCAAATGGCCGCGGCGATCCGGGGCGCAAAGCGCTCCTCGCCGTAATCATACAAAATACGCTTGAGTTCCTCGTAAGACCATGTGTTCACGATCTGACGGGCGTCCCGGACGTCCTCGCCGTTCATGCGCATATCCAGCGGCGCGTCCGTCATATAGGAAAAGCCCCGCTGCCCGTCGTCCAGCTGGGGGGAGGAAACGCCCAAGTCCAGCAGGATGCCGTCCACCTTGTCGATGCCCAGTTTCTCGAGCGCCTCATCCATGTCGCAGAAATTGGCGTGAACCAGCGTGACCCGGTCTTCATAGGGCTTCAACCGTTCCGCCGCCGCTTCCAGCGCCACGTTGTCCCGGTCGATGCCGATGAGCCGCCCGGTTGTGAGCTTCGCGGCAATGCGGCTGGAATGTCCCGCGCCGCCTAACGTCCCGTCCACATAAATGCCATCGGGCTTGATGGCAAGCCCCTGGATGCACTCTTCCAAAAGCACGGAAACATGATGAAATTCACTCATAGGCCGATTGCCTCCAGGGACGCCAACAGCTTCTCCGGGGTCAGGTTCTCCCGCTCAAAGTCGGCGAATTCCTTCGCGTCCCAGATCTCCGCCTGTCCCGCCCGGCCGACGATCATGACCTCCCGGTCAATTCCGGCGTAGCTGAGAAGAAACTGCGTCAGGCTGAAACGGTACTGCTTATCCGGGCTGCATTCGGCGGCGTTCATAAAAATCAGGCTGGTTGCGCCGGAGCGCTGGGAAATGCTCATGGCATTGTAGTTATCCGAAAGGCGCTTCCATTCCTCGGCAGTGTAGACGGTGAGACAGCGATGACCGCAGTTGACGCCCAGGGTGACAAAAAAGGTGTCCCCCAGCTCCGCCCTCAGCTTGGACGGCACGAACAGGCGGCTCTTTTCGTCCAGCTTCGCAGGATATTTCCCGATCACAGCGCTCACCTCCCTTTCGCTCCACTTTACTTCCCTTTTACTCCATGTAGAGACAGTATACTACCCACAAGGGAAAAAATCAATCTTTTTCTCAGGGATTTTTCGATTTCCGCCAGAAATCGGGGAATATTCGCATATTTGTTCTAATAAAACAGGCGTTTTCTCAGCTTCATTTCAGATAACCACGCCTTCACCGCGCCCCAGAGCGTCAAAAAACCAGCTTTCCGTCCTCCAGTTTTGGCTTGACCCGTGCGGGTTTCTTCCCGCAGCGCAGCAGGTAGCTCGCCAGTGGCCCCTCCACCTCGGTCTGCACAAGGCGGCGGATCTGTCGGGCACCGTCCTTTCCGGGGCGCTTTTTCAACAGCTCCGTCGCCAGTTCCGGGGGCAGCAGAAGCTGGGTCCCCAGCGCCGCCGTCCGCTCCTGAAGCTGCCGCAGATATTTCCATGTGATGGCTTCCAGAGCACCGGCTCCCAGCGGCTCGAAGCACACCGTCTGGTCGATTCGTCCCAGAAATTCCGGGGAAAACGCCTGCTGTAACGCTTCGCCGATTTCCGCGCTTCGTCCCCCGGCGCAGAAGCCCAGTCCGTCACCCCGAATCTGACCACCCACGTTGGAGGTCATGACCACAATGGCGTTCTTGAAGCTGACATGCCGCCCTGTGGAATCCGTCAGCGTTCCTTCCTCCATGATTTGCAGCAGGATGCCCAGCACGTCCGGGTGGGCTTTTTCCAGCTCATCCATCAGCACCAGACAATAGGGGCGGCGGCGAACCGCCTCCGTCAGCTTGCCGCCTTCCTCATAGCCGACGTACCCGGGAGGCGCGCCGATCAGGCGGGAGACCGACTGCTTTTCCATATATTCCGTCATGTCCAGCCGGATCATAGCGTCCCGGCTGCCGTAGACCTCCTGCGCCAGCGCCCGGCACAGCTCCGTCTTTCCCACGCCGGTGGGTCCCGTGAACAGCAGGCACGCAATGGGCCGCGACCCGTCCCGGATGCCGCAGTAGCCCCGGCGCACCGCCTCGGCCACGGCGCTGACAGCTTTGCTCTGCCCCACCACCTGCGCGGACAGCAATCCTTCCAGCCCCAGCAGCCGTTCCCGTTCCCCGGCGGTGAGCCGCCCCACGGGAATTCCCGTCCGGGCGGAGACCACCCACGCAATGTCCGCCCCGGTGACGCACCGGGCGCGTTTTCCGTCGGCGGGCTTCGACAGGTGCTGCATTTTGTCCCGCAGTTCGGCGGCCTTTTCAAATTTCCGTTCCCGTACCGCTTCGTTCAGCTCCTGCTCCAGCTCTTTTCTGGCAGGGCCGCCCCGGGACAGCTGCATTTCCTCCATCCGCGCCCGGGCAGCGCCCTCGTCCAGCAGATCGATGGCTTTGTCCGGCAGATACAGGTCGGGCAGATACCGCCGGGACAGGCGCACCGCCTCCTTCACCGCTTCCTCGGAGATCCGCAGGTGGTGGTGCCGTTCCAGCCCCGGCTTCAGCGCCCGGAGGATTGCCAGCGTTGCTTCCTCCCCCGGCTCCTCCACCACCACCGGGCGGAACCGGCGCTCCAGCGCGGCGTCCTTTTCAATATACTTCCGGTATTCCTCCCGGGTCGTCGCGCCCAGCATTTGCAGCTCGCCCCGTCCCAGAGCGGGCTTGAAGATGTTCGCCGCGTCAATGGCGCCCTCGGCCGCGCCCGCGCCGACGATGGTGTGCATTTCATCGACGAAAAGAATCACGTCTCCGCTGCGGCGGATTTCCCCCAGCACGTCCCGCAGACGTTCCTCGAATTCGCCCCGGTACTTGGTTCCGGCAACCAGAGACGCCATGTTCAGACTCACCAGCCGTTTGTCCTTCAACTGGGGCGGCACGTTGCCCACCGCCATCCGCTGGGCAAGCCCCTCGGCGATGGCGGTTTTTCCCACCCCCGGCTCGCCCACCAACGCGGGGTTATTCTTGTTTTTCCGGCACAGAATGCCGATGACCGTGTCGATCTCCCGTTCTCTCCCGATCACCGGGTCCATGCCTGACGCCTTGAGAATCAGATCTTCACTGAACTGCTCCAGAAGTTTCGTTGTGACCGCCTCCTTTTTTCCTCTCACGGGAGCGCCCTGCTCCCAGTGCAGATAGTCCACCGCATGGGTAAACAGCTCGTCGGTGCTGATGCCGTTGAGCTTCAAAAGCTCATATGCGTCGCTGTTTTCCCGTCTTGCCATCGCCAGCAGCAGATGCTGCGGCGTAATTTCCCGGCTGCCCAGATGCTTTGCCTCCCGTGCCGCCCCACGAAGAAGCTCCCGCGACTCCCCGGTCAGTCCCTGAGGCAGGGGCAGTTCCGGCGTCCCCTGCCCGTAGAGCAGCCGTGCCATTGCCTCCGTCAGGTCCGGGTCCATGCCCAGAAGCCGGAGGGTCTGCCCCACCGCCCCGGGTTCCCGCGCCATCACCAGCAGCAGATGGGCAGAGCCGACGTAGCTGTGTCCCAGACTTCTCGCCAGTTGGGCGGCACGCTGGATCAGGTCGGACGTCAGTATATCGTAATGCACGGTATCCCTCCCGAGTTAGTGGTTTTTCCCTTTCCCTTTCCGGAAAATTCTCACCACCCAAGGCAGAAATTATTCAAAAATTTTTTATAAAAAAGGAATTGCTTTTTGGGAAAACCATGTTACAATGGGGATACGCTAGTTGTGTGGCGTGCAATACATATTAGATAAATGGAGGTAACACCATGGCTTACACGATTACTGACCGCTGCGTCGCCTGCGGCTCCTGCGCCGAGCAGTGCCCTGTCGAGGCTATTTCCGAGGGTGACGGCAAGTACGAGATCAACCCCGATATCTGCGTTTCCTGCGGTTCCTGCGCCGATCAGTGCCCCGCCGACGCTATCGAGGAAGGCTAATCTTTCTCAGACCCGAATTGGCCTGCGCAAATGCTTGCGCAGGCCGATTTTTTGTTGTATAATAGCGTAAATATCACCACGGGAGGCATTCATGGAGCAGTTACCCAACGGATTTACCCTGAACCTGCCGGAAGGCGCTTTTCCCTTGAGCACCGATTCCATGGTGCTGTCCCATTTTGTCAGGCTCCCCAAAAACGCCCGGGTGCTGGATCTCGGCTCCGGCTGCGGCACACTGGGGCTGCTGCTGTGCGCCGTGAATGAAAGCTGCCGCGTCACCGGCGTGGAGCTGTCTCAGAGTGCCCACCTCGCCGCCATCGACAACATCCGCCGCAACGGCCTGACGACCCGCATGGAAAGTATATGCGTCGATGTGCGGCAAGTTCCCGGCAGTTTTCCTCCGGGAAGCTTTGATGTCTGCGTCTCCAATCCCCCCTATTTTTCCGGCGGCCCCGCCAGCCGCACCGCCGCCCTTGCCCGCCGGGAGGACGCCTGCTCCCCCGCCGACCTGTTCAGGGCCGCCGCTTGGGCGCTGAAATACGGCGGCGACTTTTTCCTCGTCCACCGTCCGGAACGGCTGGCCGAGCTGATCGTCCGGGGTTCGGAGGTCAATCTGGAAGCCAAGCGGCTGTGCCTTGTGCGCCATCAGGCGGATTCCCCGGTGAATCTTGTCCTGCTTCAGCTGCGCAAGGGCGGAAAGCCCGGTCTTAAATGGGAGGAGATCGTTCTCCACGACTTGAGCGGTGCCCCCACCGAGCAATACCGCCGAATTTACCATCTCTAGGAGGTTTCACATGGCTGGAATGCTGTATCTTGTCCCGACCCCCATCGGCAATCTGGGGGATATCTCCCTGCGCTGCCGGGAGACGCTGGAAAGCGCCGACTTCATCGCCGCCGAGGATACGCGGGTGACGCTGAAACTACTCAACCATCTGGGCATCAAAAAAAGCCTTGTCAGCTACTACGAGCATAACAAGGCCACGAAGGGCGACCGGATCGTTGACCGCATTCTCGCCGGGGAGACCTGCGCGCTGGTCTCCGACGCGGGCAGTCCCGCCATCTCCGACCCCGGGGAGGACTTGGTCAAGCAGTGCGCTGAAGCCGGAATCATCGTTTGCGCCATCCCCGGTCCCTGCGCCGCCATCACGGCGCTGAGCATTTCCGGGCAGTCCACCGGCCGGTTCTGCTTTGAGGGCTTCCTCTCCACGGCGAAAAAAAGCCGCCGGGAGCATCTGGACGCCCTGCGAACCGAGACCCGGACGATGATCTTCTACGAAGCCCCCCACAAGCTGGTGTCCACGCTGGCGGATATGTCGGAAGTCTTCGGCGCTGACCGCCCCGTCAGTCTGTGCCGGGAGCTGACAAAGCTTCATGAAGAAGTCGTCCGCACCACACTGGGGGAAGCCCTGACAAAGTACACCGAAACGCCGCCAAAGGGGGAATTCGTTCTCATCGTCGCGGGCGCGCCGGAAACGGTAAAGGAATCCGCCTCAGAGGACGACGCCGCCGCCCGTGTCGCCCAGCTGATTTCTCAGGGGCTCAGCCGCAAGGATGCGGTCAAGCAGACCGCCGCAGAGCTGGGACTTCCCAAAAATGTGGTTTACGATATTGCGTTAAAAGGCCCCGAATGACTTTTGAAGTCATTCGGGGTCTTTTTCAAAATTCCGTCATGTTTCTGATGCATTCCTGACAGATGTTCTTCTGCCGGTAGGAGATCAGCCCTTGGGAAGAACCACAGAAAACGCACGCCGGCTCGAACTTTTGCAGGATGATGCGATCACTTTCCATGTAGATCTCCAACTCGTCCCGTTCCGCGATGTCCAGTGTGCGGCGCAGTTCAATGGGCAGCACGATTCTGCCAAGCTCATCTACCTTTCGGATAATGCCCGTAGACTTCATTGCGGTCAGCTCCCTTCCTTCGTTTTCCAGCGGCTTATTTGCATTATCATTATACTAATTTTATTTACTATAGTCAAATACTTTTTACAACAAACTGAAATTTTTGTCGAAACATTTCCATTCTGTTCCATTTCTTATCCGCATACCATGGCTCAAGGAAGCTCTGATTCAATCGGCAAGAGCTGGCGGCAGAAGATTTTGGCTCAGCCGAAAGTTCTGGAAGCGGCGGAATACTGTATGTACCCGCAAGGGGTATGCCGCATCCGTAAGCCAGCTTACGCTGGCAACGGCTGCGCAATATTTCCCGCTTTCAGAACTGCACGGATGGGGCAAAAGATTCGCCGCCAGCCGAAGACGATTGATTCAGAGATTCCTTAAAGGAGGAATGCGCATGGTCATGAGCTGGATATGGACGGGCATCGTTCTGATAAGCATTCTCTGTGCGCTGGTTCTGGGCAACGGCAGCGCGATGGCGGCGGCCACGGTCAGCGGCGCACAGGCCGGGATACAGCTTGCCCTGTCCATGGCGGGGAGCCTGTGCCTGTGGACGGGCGCGGGGCGGCTGATGGAGCACGCCGGAATCACCCGGATGCTCTCCCGGCTTCTGCGCCCCCTGCTGCACCGGGTGTTTCCCAGCACAAAGGAGGACGCTGCCCTCGCGGAAAGTCTGAGCGCCAACATCTGCGCCAATTTTCTCGGCCTCGGCAACGCCGCCACCCCCATGGGCATTCAGGCGGCGCAGCGGATGAAGCGTGGCGGCACCGCCACGGACGAGCTTTGCCGTCTGATCGTGCTGAACACCGCCTCCATCCAGCTGATCCCGGCGAATGTGGCGGCTGTCCGCAGCGCCTTGGGATGCGCGGCCCCCTTTGATATTCTCCCGGCAGTGTGGGTCACGAGCCTGTGCTCTGCCGGACTGGGGGTCACGGCGGCGTGGGTACTGGGAAAGGTCTGGCGGAAATGACGGATTACATTGTTCCGGTGCTTCTGTTTCTGGCGGCGGCGCTGGCTCTCGGGAAGCGAGAAAACGCCTACGACCTTCTCCTTCAGGGCGGCGCGGACGGGCTGAAACTCCTTGTGACCATTCTTCCGGCGCTGGTTCTGCTGCTGACCGCCGTCCATATGCTTCGCGCTTCCGGGGCGGTGGCGCTTCTGAGCGGTTTTTTTGCCCCGGTTTTTTCCTTTTTCGGCATTCCGCCGGAGACGGCCATGCTCGTGCTCATCCGCCCCATCAGCGGCAGCGCCGCCCTTGCGGTGGGGGCAGAACTGATGGCGCAGTACGGCGTGGATTCTCAAATCGGCCGCACGGCAGCGGTGATGCTGGGTTCCACGGAGACGACCTTTTACACCATCAGCGTCTACTTTGGCGCGGCGGGCATCAAAAAGACCCGCTACACCCTCCCGGCGGCGCTGTTTGCGGACTTCGTCGGCTTTCTCATGGCGTCGTGGACGGTGAAATGGTTCTTCTGAAAATATTCAGGCGCACCCTTGCGGGTGCGCCTGTTCGTTATTCTTCCTTACTTTCCTGCTTCGCGGCGCTGCTTCTTCTGCGGCGGCGGCGGGGACGGGGCGTTTCTTCCGGGTCGGCTTTTTCCGCGCGGCGGGCATAGGCTTCCGCCGCTTCGGAGGTGGCCTCATAGGTCAGCCGGCTGACACGGGTCAGGCCGTCCGGCTGCTGGGAAAGCCGCACCCGAATGAGGAATTTTCCATGCTCCGGGCAGGCCGCCAAGTCCATATACCGGTGTCCGGGCTGGGAAAACCACCGGGAGCCAAGCATTCGCCCGCCGCAGACGGGACACTTGTTCTCCTCCCCGGACATTGCGGCCAGCGCTTCCCGCTTGTCTGCGTAGTCGTAGAACACCTTTCGGGCAATGCAGCCGGGAAGTTCCGCGCCGTGGAAGCCGTTTTCATGGCTTTTCAGCGCCGCGTCATACTCCCGCGCGCCTTTCTTCAAGTCCAGCATGGCGCAGATCAACGCCGTGTGATAGGCGTCGCCCAGCGCATCATGGGCGGGACGGGTCGCCTCGATGCTGAACATTTCCATGGCGGTTTTCAGCGCTTTCTGGGAGGTGGAGCCGTCGGTCTGGGCATTGAAAATCATCTGGGCGTTGTACCACTTCTCCGTAAAGCGCTCGTCCAGCCCGAAAAGCCGCAGATTTTCCCGCAGAATGCCGATATCGTCAAAGCCCCATGTGAGGAACACCACGTCATCGCCGCACCATTCCCGGAACTTTTCGATTGCCTCGGGGAACGGCACGCCCTCATCCCGCAGGCGGGCTTCCTTGATACCGGTGAGCTTGCTGACCCGGCGGTTCAGGTGCCGGTAATACCTGGGCTTCACCATGATCTGGAATTCATCCTGAACGAACTGCTCCTCCGACACCCGGACGGCGCCGATCTGGATGATCTCCCCCCGGATGTCCACGGGCAGCACCTTTTTGGAGGAAGGAGACCCCGGCCATGGCTGGTTCCATTCCATATCCAATACAATATAATCCATCGCGCGTAACCTCTGCTATCTTATGATACTACGCGATATCATAACACACAACCCCGGCATCTGTAAACAGGAAGTTGCAAAAGTTCTGACATTATCCTATGTAACCCCCGTTTTTCAGGGGCAGAGAATCTTTTCAGGGAAGCTCTGAATAAATCGGCGAGAGCTGACAGCGAGAGATTTTTCACCAGATGA